>Ga0164305_10000324_pt1 | contig 17439 bp, 20 predicted proteins | sample Whisoiple_237_MG_FD_110215 | JGI IMG/M metagenome (GOLD analysis project Ga0164305, IMG submission 110215) | Soil microbial communities amended with pyrogenic organic matter from upstate New York, USA - Whitman soil sample_237_MG | ecosystem: Environmental > Terrestrial > Soil > Agricultural...
ACCCAACAGGAAGCAGAAGCAGGCACAACGCCGACGACGTCTGTCGCTCCCGAGTCTCCCGCGCCGGAACTTCCAGCTCCGGCTCCTGCTGCTGAGGCGGCCGAAACGAAAGCCGCGACGGCGGCAATGGCCGCGCTCCCACCTGCTCCCCGGCCCACGCCCGCACCTATGCGCGCCCTCGCCGAACGGACGTCCAAACCTCTCGATCCGCCCGCTGACGAGACGTCTGACACCTCCCCTTCCGCGTCAGGCGTTTTCGACAGCCGGGCCGGGACCGCGAGCGCATCCGCTCCCTCGGTCTCGCAGACCGCCCCCGATCCGACCGCCAGGCCGTCCGAGGCCGCGCCGGCTGCAGTAGACATCGTCCCCGACTCCGACCAACCCGCTATCGATGCGGCGCCGGCGGCGGAAAACACAACCGGCTCGGCTTCCAACGCGGCCCATGTCCGCGAGACCAGCCTGTCCGGTCTGTCGCGCGCCACCATCGACGCCACAGCCCAGATCGCCGCCCAGATCCTGCGCAAGCTTGAAGGCCGTTCGACCCGGTTCGAAATGGCGCTGACGCCCGACGATCTCGGTCGGGTGGACGTCAAGCTGGATATCGACTCGGAGGGCCGTCTGGCCGCGCGGCTGGCGTTTGACAATCCCGCCGCGGCGACCGACCTGCGCGGCCGGGTGGACGATCTGCGGCGCGAGCTTGAGGACGCGGGTTTCCATCTGGCCGACGACGCCTTCGAATTCGCCGAACGCGACAGCGGCTCCAGCAGCTTCGACCGGGGGCAGGACGCCCGCCACGGCCAGAACCGCGCCTTCGCCGCAGCCTCCCGTCTCAACGCTGAAATCGACGTCGCCCAGCCTCCCCGCTGGATGGCGCTCTCTCTCTCGCCTGCGGGCGTGGATCTGAAGGTCTGATCGATGGTCGACGCCGTCTCAACCAGTAACGCGAACGCCCGGATCGCCAGCGGCACCGGCATGCTGGCCTCGAATTTCGAGACCTTCCTGACCCTGCTCACCTCGCAGCTGAAAAATCAGGACCCGCTGTCGCCAGTCGACTCCAACCAGTTCACCGCCCAGCTGACGCAGATGGCCGGGGTGGAGCAGCAGCTGCTGACCAACGACCTGCTGAAAAGCCTCGTCGCCGCTCAGGGCGGCGGTGGTCTCGGCCAGGCGGCGACCTACATCGGCAAGGAAGCGACGGCGGCCTGGTCCGCCACCAAGATGGCCGATGGCGAGGCGAGCTGGAGCTATGAGCTGGGCGCGAACGCAGCCTCTGCCACGCTTCAGGTGCTGGACGGCAGCGGCAAGGTCGTCTGGTCGGGCGACGCCCCGGCGAAGACCACCGGGATGCATGAGTTCACCTGGGACGGAAAGACCTCTACCGGCGCCGACGGCCAGGACGGCCAGGTCTATTCGCTCAAGATCGTCGCCAAGAACGCCGCCGGCGACGCCGTGGACGCCCAGGTCCTGACCCGCGGCCGCATCAGCGGCGTCGAGATGTACGACGGCGAAGCCTACCTCACGATCGGCCAGTCGATTGTGCCGATGTCCACCATCATCGCGCTTGAAGAAAGCGAGGATCCGGCCCTCGCGGCCTGATCCGCCCCGCCATGACCCTTTCAAACCGTTTTTCGTAAGGAGCCCCGCGCCATGAGTATCAACAGCGCCCTTCTCGCCGGCGTGTCCGGCCTGACCGCCAACGCCTCAGCCCTCGCGGCGATCTCGCAGAACATCGCGAACGTGAACACCGTCGGCTACAAGCGCACGGCTGGCGAGTTCGCGACCGTGGTCAACAGCCAGGCCCAGGGGGCCGGCTATTCGGCCGGCGGGGTTCAGGCCAGCGCCCGCCACTTCACCAGCCAGAATGGTCAGCTGCAGCGCACCACCTCCTCGACCGATCTCGGCATCGCCGGTCAGGGCTTCTTCGTGGTCACCGAGAAGGCCGAAAACCTCACGCCGACCGACACCCGCCTGTTCACCCGCGCCGGCGCCTTCCGCGTCGACAACCACGGCTTTTTGAAGAACACGGCCGGCCTGTACCTGCAGGGCTGGCCGATCGACAGCGAGGGCAACATCAACCTCGATCCGTCTGACCTGACGCGACTGAAGACGATCAACGTCGGCTCCGTGGGCGGTACGGCCGAGGCCACGACCCGCATCGAGCTGAACGCCAACCTGCGCTCGAGCCAGAAGATCTCCGCCGAGGCGGCGGACGCCGCCGCGAGCCCGGTCGGGCCGAACGCCTATGACCCGGTGGCCAACTCGATGGCCATGTGGGACGCCGACACCGGAGCGGGCGTGAAGCCCGACTTCGAACTCACCGTTCCTGTCTCGGACTCCAAGGGCGGTCAGCGCACCGTCGCCATCTCCTTCCTGAAGAGCTCGGTTCCCAACGAGTGGTATGCCGAAATCCGCGCCGTTCCGGCGAGCGATGTCGTCACCGGCGCCGGCCTGACCAACGGTCAGCTGCGGACCGGCCGGGTGGCCTTCACCCAGGACGGCCGTCTCGACGTCGCCGCCATGCAGGCCATGCCCGCCGGCCAGGCCCTGTTCCCGGACCCGTCAGCCGCGTCCCTGACCTTCGGCGCCTCCGACGCCGCCGCTCCGGCCGCGGGACAGTTCAACTGGGCGCCGGGCCTCGGCATCGACAACCAATCGGTGTCGTTCGAGCTGGGCAACGCCGCCGGCGGCCTGACCCAGTACGACAGCGCCTCGGTCGTGCAGGCGACGCTGACCAACGGCACCGCCTTCGGCAACCTCTCCGAGATCAAGATCGACGAGAAGGGCTATGTCACCGCCATCTTCGACAACGGCGTGACCCGTCAGATCGCGCTTGTCGCCCTGGCCACCTTCACCAGCCCGGATAGCCTGTCAGAAGCCAGCGGCAACGCCTTCCGCGTCACCCAGAGCTCCGGCACCTTCAATCTGAAGGGCGCGGGCAGCGGCGGCGCAGGCCTGATCGGGGCGGCGCAGCTGGAAGCCTCGACGGTCGACCTCTCGGCCGAGTTCACGGGCCTGATCACCACGCAACGCGCCTACTCGGCATCGTCAAAGATCATCACCACGGCCGACGAGATGCTGGCTGAACTGATCAGCATCAAACGCTGATCTCTGAGTAACGGGCCGTAAACCTCAATGAATCAATTATTGAATATTGAGAGGGTGGGCGGAAGGCATTTTAGCCTTTCCTTCACCACGACGCTTAAACGGCCCTTAGCCGCCGGTCGCTATGGTCACGCTCATAGTGGTGGTGGTCAATGAGGCATAAGCCCATGTTGCAAGAGCGACGTCTTAATAGCCGAGGCGAACAGTATGTGGTCGGTCCGACGGGCACGCCCCTGACGATGCACGATCTTCCCCCGGCCAATACCGATCGCTGGGTGATCCGTCGCAAGGCCGAGGTCGTGGCCGCCGTGCGTGGCGGTCTGATCAGCCTGGATGACGCCCTGGCGCGTTATCGCCTGACGGCCGAGGAATTCCTGGCGTGGCAGAAGGCCATCGACAAATGGGGCATGCAGGGCCTGCGTACGACGCGGATCCAGCACTACGGACGCCCGTAAATCTTCTCCCCGAGCCGACTGCGGCCGCTTCCGGAAACGGAGGCGGCCGTTGTCGTTTCCGGCTCCCTTTTCGCGGCGGCCTCGAAATCGAACGGGTTTCGCACTAGATAGCGCGCCATGACGCTCGCCGAGCCCCTCTGCCCGATCCCGAACATCGCCCCCATGACCGGCCAGGCCGACATGGACGCGGCGATCGAGTCCGCACGCGCCGCAGTCGGCCTGCCCGTGGGATCGCGGGTGGTGGCGGCCATGTCGGGCGGAGTGGACTCCACCGTGGTGGCCGGTCTGCTGCACAAGGCGGGGTATGACGTCGTCGGCGTGACGCTGCAGCTGTACGACCACGGCGCGGCGCTGAAGAAGAAGGGCGCCTGCTGCGCCGGTCAGGACATCCACGACGCCCGGCTGGCGGCCGAGACGCTGGGCATCCCCCACTATGTCCTCGACTACGAGAGCCGGTTCCGGGACGCGGTGATCGACCAGTTCGCCGACAGCTATCTGGCGGGTCAGACGCCCGTGCCCTGCATCCGCTGCAACCAGACGGTCAAGTTCCGCGACCTGCTGGACGTCGCCCGCGACCTCGGCGCCGAGGCGATGGCGACCGGCCACTACGTCAAGCGCGCCGTCGCCGACGGCCGCTCGCAGATGCGCAAGGCGATCGATCATTCGCGCGACCAGTCCTACTTCCTGTTCGCCACCACGGCGCAGCAGCTGGACTATCTGCGCTTCCCGCTGGCCGATCTGGAGAAGCCGCAGGTTCGGGGCGTGGCGCTGGAACTGGGCCTGCGCATCGCCGCCAAGCCGGACAGCCAGGACATCTGCTTCGTCCCCAACGGCGATTATCGCACCCTGATCGACAAGCTGCGCCCGCAAGGTCGCGAGGCCGGCGAGATCGTGCACATGGACGGCCGCGTTCTGGGCGCCCACTCAGGCATCACCGACTATACGATCGGTCAGCGCCGCGGCCTGAACGTCGCCGTGGGCGAGCCCCTGTTCGTGACCAAGCTGGATCCGGCGAAGCGCCACGTCATCGTCGGCCCGCGCGAGGCCCTGCTGACCGCCTCCCTGACGCTGGACGAAACCAACTGGCTGGGCGACGAGGCCACCATCGAGGCGGCGGCGGAAGCCGGCGCGCCGGTGCTGGCGCGCGTGCGCTCGACCCGTCCGCCCTCGCCTGCCCGTCTGGCCGTGGTCGACGGCGCTGTCGCGGTGCTGTTCGAGACCGGCGAGGAAGGCGTGGCCCCGGGACAGGCCTGCGCCCTGTACGATCCGGCCGATCCTGATCGTCTGCTGGGCGGCGGCTTCATCAAGACGACGACGGCCGTTGTCTGAGACTCCGGAGGCGCTGGCGCTGACGACGCGCGCCGGCCTGCCGCCTGAGTTCCTTTATCTGCGCGAGGAATTCCCGCGCGACCGCTGGACCTCGAAGCTCGACGAGACGGCGGCCTTCTGGCTGCAGATGCACGCCAGCTTCCGCGGTCATCAGGCGCATATGGACGGGCTGGTCACCCAGTGGCGGGCCAATAGCGACGCCGCGACCCTGCATCGTCAGCTGATCCCGGCGCTGCAATCCTTCCTGCAGCACCTCGACGGCCACCACCGGATCGAGAGCGGTCAGTATTTTCCGATGATGCGTCAGATCGAGCCGAAGATCGGCGCGGGGATCGACCTGCTGGACCGCGACCATGACGCCATCCACGCAACGCTGGAGGCCCTGTTCCAGGGCGGTCTGGCCTTCCATCAGGCCGTGGGTTCGAAGGCGACGGACGCGGCGGACAAGGCCAACCGGCTGTCGGACCTGATCGACTCCAACGCCCGCCCCCTGCTGCGCCATCTGGAGGACGAGGAGGACATCGTCATCCCCCTGATCCAGGTTCGCGGCCTTCACGGCTAGCCGGTCGGAAAAACACCGTTCACACCGTTCACATCGTGCGCATCGACCGCCTGTTCGCCTCGGCCCGGCTGGTTGTGAGATTCGATTGTCAAAGACCCGGCGGAGGTCAGACAACCACGGGCCTGCGTCAGATTCGGACGTAGGCCCGGAAGCGGCGTGAACGGTCAGCCCCGGACCGGCATCAGCTTCCGGCGTTGACGGACCAGAGCCAGCGGACGGCCGTCCGGAGCCCAGGCCACGCCGTCCTCGACCGCCCAGCCGCTGCCGACGTCGCGGCTCTTGAAGTGGAAATAGGCCCAGCCTTCGGGCGACGTGTCCGGCGTCAGCTCGGTCAACAGGTCCGCGCGCAGATCGACGCTAGCGGAGACGATCGGCGGGGCCGGGAAGGCGGTGAAATAGGTCGGGTACAGGCCGTCCAGCAGGAACAGCAGCCGGGCCTCGTCCAGCGGGGCGGCGTCGACGGTTCGCATCCAGCAACCGAGCTCCGGCGACTGGCCCGCGTTTTCACCGAACAACTTCGGCCCCGCCACGAAGCGATGGTCGATGTGACGGGTGAACCATGGGCCGAAGGTCGGATCGAGGGGCGTGGGCTCCAGCTCGTTCACCGGCGTCGGCGAAGCGATCAGCGGCGTCAGCACGGGCCCGGCCACGTCGCGACCGTAGGTGCCCAGCGCCTGAACCGCCGCCCGCTCCCCTTGCCCGCCGATGACCGAGGCGTAGGAGACGTTGCGGCCGCCGCGGGTCATGACCGGCGTGAACACGGCATCCTCGAACCGGGCGGCGGCGAGATACTGGATGGTCAGGGTCTGGAGCGGGGTCTCGACGCCCAGCCCCTGACGCATGGCGCCCGCCGCCAGCGCCGCCATCAGGCCGCCGAAGGGCGCGCCGCGCTCCTGCGGGGCGGACTGCGGGGCGTTGGAGAAGCCGCCGTCCAGCCGCGCCGTCCAGCCCCCCGCGCCGTTGTCGGTCAGGTTCAGGGCTTCGGCCAGTGTCTGGGTCATGCGGTGTCGTTATCTTGGAGAAAGGGCGGGCGGAAGTCGGGGAGGCTTCCGCCCGAAGTCTGGGGATCAGGAAACGCCGCGGCGTCTCCGTAGCCAAACAAGACTGACCCAGTCCGTCCAGATTGGCAACCCTCTTGCCAAACGGCTTACGCAAGGTCACTTTCCCACCATGGGACGCACCGCAGACTACTCACGCCAGAGCTGTTCGATCGCCGCGACGCTGGAAGTCATCGGCGACCCGTGGACGCTGCTGGTCATCCGCGACGCCTTCAATGGCGTCAGCCGGTTCGAACAGTGGCAGGAGCGGCTGGGCGTCGCCCGCAACGTTCTGGCCGCCCGACTGAAGACCCTGGTCCAGCACGGGGTGCTGGAACCCCACCTCTATTCCGAGCGCCCGCCGCGCAACGAGTATCGCCTGACCGCCAAGGGCAAGGATCTCTACGGCGTGCTGGTCACCCTGCACGCCTGGGGCGCGCGCCATGTCTATGGCGAGGCGGATTCCGGTCTGGCCATGATCCACACGGAGTGCGGCCAGAACCTCGCGCCCCGCATCGCCTGCGGCCACTGCAACGAGATCGTCAAACCGCGCGACATCCAGCTGGTCCACGCCAAGGACTGCCCGACGGTCGGGGATGTGATGCCGCGGACCGACGAAAAGGCGGCCTGAGCCATGGCCGCCGTCACCCTGATCGGCAGCCCCGTTTCGCCCTACGTCCGCAAGGTGCTGGCCGCCTGCGCCATCAAGGGCGTGGAGGTCGAGCTGGACCCCATGTCGCCGATGTACGGCAATGACGATTTCGAACGGATCAGTCCGCTGCGCCGCGTGCCCGTCTGGATCGAGGGCGATCTGGTGCTGTGCGACTCCAGCGTCATCGTCCAGTACATCGAGGAGACCCGGCCCGGCCCGTCGCTGTGGCCGGCCGATCCGGCGCAACGGGCGAAGGCGCGCTGGCTGGAGGAGTTCGCCGACACACGCCTGTTCGACGTGCTGGGCTGGCGGCTGTTCTTCCAGATCGCCCTGAAGCCGCGCTTCTTCGGAACGGAAGCGGACCCGGAAGTGGTCGAGAAGGCTCGCGACGTCGAACTGCCCCAGATCCTCGACTATCTGGAGAGTCAGGCGCCGGAGAGCGGCTTCCTGTTCGGCGAGTTGTCGATGGCGGACCTCAGCGTCGCCCCGGCCTTCCTCAATGCGCGGGCGGTGCAGATCAACGTCGATCCCGAGCGCTGGCCCCGGCTGGCCGCCTGGCTGGAACGGGTGGAGGCGGAGACGCCGCTGGGGTCGCTGAACAAGCTGGCCCGCAACCTGATGCGCACGCCGCTGGCCGGCCACCGCGACCGCCTGACCGAGTTCGGCCTCGCCGCCGCCGGCCGCAGCTGGATGGGTGAAGCCGCCCGGCGCGGGCCGATGACCCCGCAGTAGCCACGGCGCTTGCCCAAGGCCCGCAACCGGTCCATTCACCCCTCCAATTTTCCTCCCTGACCTCCTCCCCAGGTTTTCTCCCATGTCCGATCCCGTCGTCATCGTCTCCTTCGCCCGCACCCCGATGGGCGGCTTCCAGGGCGCCCTGTCCGGCGTCAAGGCGACAGAGCTGGGCGCCACGGCGGTGAAGGCCGCGGTCGAACGCGCCGGGATCGCGCCGGAGAAGGTCGAGCAGATCTATATGGGCTGCGTCCTGCCCGCCGGCCTCGGTCAGGCGCCGGCCCGGCAGGCCGCGATCGGCGCCGGCCTCGGCCAGCACGTCGAGGCGACGACGGTCAACAAGATGTGCGGCTCGGGCCTGCAGGCCGTGATGATGGCGTCCGACAGCCTCGCCGCCGGCAGCGCCGACGTGATCGTCGCGGGCGGCATGGAGTCGATGACCGGCGCGCCCTACCTGATGACCAAGCACCGCGGCGGCGCCCGCATCGGCCACGACGTCATCGTCGACAGCATGTATATGGACGGCCTCGAGGACGCCTATACGCCCGGCAAGCTGATGGGCAATTTCGCCGAGGACTCGGCGCAGACCTATCAGTTCACCCGCGAGGCCCAGGACGAATACGCGCTGGAAAGCCTGAACCGCGCGCTGAAGGCGATCGCATCGGGCGCATTCAAGACCGAGATCACGCCGGTCGAGGTCACGTCGCGCAAGGGCGTGGTGACGGTCAGTGAGGACGAACAGCCCGGCAAGGCCATGCCGGAGAAGATCCCCACGCTGAAGCCCGCCTTCTCAAAGGACGGCACCATCACCGCCGCCAACGCCAGCTCGATCTCGGACGGCGCGGCCGCCCTTGTGATGACGCGCGAGAGCGTGGCGAAGGCGCTGGGCCTGCCCGTCGTCGCCCGCATCGTCAGCCACGCCGCCCACGCGCATGAGCCGGGCCTGTTCACCACCGCCCCCGTCCCCGCCATGCAGAAGGCGCTGAAGAAGGCCGGCTGGTCGGTCGAGGACGTCGACCTGTGGGAGATCAACGAGGCCTTCGCCGTGGTGGCCATGATCGCCATGCGCGACCTCGGCATCGACCGGGCGAAGCTGAACGTCAACGGCGGCGCCACGGCGCTGGGCCACCCGATCGGCGCCTCGGGCGCGCGCGTCCTGACCACCCTGCTGGCGGCGCTTCAGGCGCGGGGCGGCAGGAAGGGCGTGGCCAGCCTGTGCATTGGCGGCGGCGAGGCCGTGGCCGTGGCCGTCGAACTGGTCTGATCGCACGGGGTGACGGACGACGCGGGGATGGCTAGCCTGTCCCCGCAGGAGACCGATCCCATGATGCTGAACCGAAGAGGCGCGCTGGGCCTCGCCGCCCTGGCCGCGACGCCCGCCCCCGCTCTGGCGATGACACCGGTGTCGCAGACGGTCGCGCCGCCGGACCCGGTCGAGACCATCCGCCTGTGGCCGAACGGCGCGCCCGGCGGCGCGAATGTGACGGTCACTGCGCAGGTCGTCGAACGCTCGACCGACCCGGCGTTCCACGACCGTTTCGCCCAGTACACCACCGACCCCATCCTGACGGTGCTGAGGCCCGAGCGGCCGAACGGCGCCTCGCTGTTGCTGATCCCGGGCGGCGGCTACCGCTGGGCGGTGGTGGACAAGGAGGGTCTGGAGTGCGCCCGACCGTTCGCCGCGGCGGGCGTGACCTGTTCGTCCTGCGCTACCGCCTGCCCGCCGACGGCTGGTCCGCCGGGCCCGCCGCCCCGCTGCAGGACGCCCAGCGCGCCATGCGGCTGGTCCGCCAACAGGCGATTGCGGCCGGGCTGGATCCTGCGCGGATCGCCGTGCTGGGCGCCTCCGCCGGCGGCCATCTGGCCGGAGCGCTGACGCCGAGCAAAGAGGCTGTCTATGAGCCGGCGGACGAGGCCGACGCACTGTCGTTCAGGCCCGACATCTCGATCCTGATGTATCCGGTGGCGACCATGACGGGGCCGTTCGCCCACGCCGGCTCGCGCGACAACCTGCTGGGCGCCAATCCCTCGCCGGAGGCTCTCGCCAGATGGTCGCTGGAGCAGATGGACTGGACTGGCGCCCCGCCGACTTTCCTGCTGCACGCCATGGATGACGCCTCGGTGCCGGTCGGGAACAGCCTGCAACTGCTGACCACCTTGCAGGCCGCCGGTGTGAAGACCGAGGCGCATCTGTTCGAGGAGGGCGGCCACGGCTTCGGCGTCCGCCTGATCGCCGGGAAACCGGCGGCCGTCTGGCCGCAGCTGGTCCTGGCCTGGGCCGCGCGGTGCGGCTGGATCAGCCCGGCCTGACCGGCGCCGTCTGATCCGTGGGACGGGCCTTTGAGGCCTGCGCCGGCCGCGTGCGCCGCTCGCCGGCCATCAGGCGGACAAGGCCGGTCTGGCCGACACCGGGCGCGATCATCGCTTCGCTCCCGTACTGCGAACCATTCTCAGGTTTGCGCGGACGGCGCGTCATGGCAAGCCCCGGAACGGATGGCTTGCTGACGGAGACTCACGATGCGTGAAGACGGAAAACTGGACTATCTCGAACTGCCCGGCGGCGCCTTGGGCGCGGTCAAGACCTTCTACGGCGCGGCTTTCGGCTGGACCTTCGTGGACTATGGGCCGTCGTATGCGGCGTTCGATCAGGGGCTGGAGGGCGGATTCGACGCCGACGCCGAGCCGCACGCCAAACCGCTTCCGGTCCTGTACGCCCGGGATCTGGAGGCGATGGCGGCCAGGGTTCAGGCCGCCGGGGGGAGCATCGTCAAGCCGATCTTCGCCTTCCCGGGAGGCCGCCGGTTCCATTTCCAGGACCCGGCGGGCAACGAACTGGCCGTCTGGTCGGAGACCTAGGGGACCGAACGCAGATCGACGGACTGGGCGATGGTTTCGGCCATCGCCCGGTCAGCGCCATCGAGGCTCATCGTCCAGACGTGGACCTCGCGCGGGGCGTCCGGACGCTGGAACAGGTGCTCCATGGCGTGACGCACTCCGTCCTCGGTCGAGACGATCGAGGCGCGGCCGCCCGCTTCGATCATCTGGCCGCTGTAGATCGGGAACTGCGAGGCGGGCCCGGCATAGACCATGACGAACGACTGCTCGCCGCGGCGGATCGTATAGATGCGGAAGTCCGGGCCGGGGCGGCCGGTGACGATCTCGAAGCCGGGCGGCAGGGTCACGGTGAACGGCAGGGCTGCGCGGGCGGAGGCGTCCAGAACGGTGACGGTGGAGACGCCCGGGGGCGGCGGCGGAGTCGCTGCGACCGGGGCGGGCGTCGCCGCAGGCAGGGGCGTCCCGCCGACAGGGGCCGCGGCCAGCGGCTGCGTCCGGGGCGCGGGAGTCGCCGCCGGGGGCGTGATCGGAGCCGCGCGGGGCTGCGGCGCCGGAGTCGTCGGGATAGGCGTCGTCCGGGGCGGCGTCGTCACGGCCGGCCCGACGGGCGGCGCGGACGTGGCCGCGCCTGGAGCTGGCGTCGGCGTTGGCCGGGCGACCGGCGGAGCGGCGGGCGGCGTTCTCGTCGACGGATCCGGTGCGGGAGTGGCGGCGGTCGCCGGACCGACCACCCTCGGCGCGGGCGCGATATAGGCGGCGGGAGCGGGCGGCCCGCTGTTCAGATCGCGTGTCAGGTCGCTGGCTGGCGAGCTCGCCGGCGCGGTCTGGGCGTGGGCGCCGCCGGCCAGGGCGACAACGGCGGCGGCGGTAAGCAGACAGACTTTCATGGACATGACCTTCGCGCCTCAGCCCGCGAACGGCAAGGCCCTGAGCGCATAAGCGACGACGGCGGTGACGCTCGACGCGGCCAGGGCGAGACCGAAGAACCACGCCAGCCGCCGCCACAACGAACCGCTGTCCTCGCCGGGCTCAGGGGGCGGTACGGGCCTAATGATAGCCGGCCTCCGTATCGACCTTGCCGCGGAAGACCCAGTAGACCCAAGCCGTGTAGCCAAGGATGGCGGGCAGGATCACCGCCGTGCCAGCCAGCATCAGGCCCAGCGCATTGTCGGGGGCCGCCGCCTGCCGGAAAGTCACGGCGTAGGGGGCGATATAGGGCATGAAGCTGGCGGCCAGCCCCAGATAACCCGACAGGAACAGCAGCAGGGCGCCCGCGAACGGCCACCGATGCGAGCCTCTCCGCGCCATGCCGACGACCAGCCACAGGCCGATCAGGCCCAGCGCCGGAATGGCCAGCAGCGGCGCCAATGTCGGCCAGTCGACGGCGAACCCGGAGCCGAGGTCGAAACCCCAGCGGCTGGCGATGCGCGGATGGATAAACAGGGTCGCCACGCTGACCGCCGCCAGCAGGCCGCCCACGGCCGCCGCGCTGATCAGGGTCCAGCGTTTGGCGTCTCCGTGCAGGCTGTCCTTCGTCTTCATCATCAGCCACGCCCCGCCCAGCAAGGCGTAGCCGGCCACGATCCCGGCCGCGACCAGCAGGGTGTAGGGCGTCAGCCAGTCGAACGGACCGCCTGCGAAACGGTGGTCCTGCACCGTCACGCCCTGGATGAAGCCGCCCAGGATCAGGCCCTGCGCCAAGGCCGTCAGGATCGAGCCGCCGGCGAACATCTGGGTCCAGAATTTGCGGCCCCGGTTGCGGGCGCGGAAGCGGAACTCGAACGCAACCCCGCGCAGGATCAGGCCCGCCAGCATCAGCAGAACAGGCAGGTACAGGGCCGGCATCAGCACCGAATAGGCCAGCGGGAACGCCGCCAGCAGCCCTCCCCCGCCCAACACCAGCCAGGTTTCGTTGCCGTCCCAGACAGGGGCGATGGTGTTCATCATCACGTCCCGCTCCTCCTTCGACTTCGCGAAGGGGAAGAGGATGCCGACGCCCAGATCGAAGCCGTCCAGCATGACGTAGAGCAGGACGGCCGTGGCGATCAGCCCGGCCCAGATGAGCGGCAAATCCAGCATCAGACGCCCTCCCCCGGAGTCGTGTCCTCAGGAGCCTTGGCCAGGGCGGAGCCGGGCGCGCGGTCCTGACGCGGCGCTGGCTCAGCCAGCGCAGCCACCGGCCCCTCAGCCATGAGGCGAAGGATGAAGAGGGCTCCCGCAGTAAAGACGATGGAATAGACGGTGATGTAGGCGATCAGGCTGGTCGCCACCTCGGCCGTGGCCACCGGTGAGACCGCGTCCCGCGTCCGCAGAACGCCATAGACCAGCCACGGCTGACGCCCCACCTCGGTCACCATCCATCCGGCCAGCACAGCGAGGAATCCGGACGGCCCCATGGCGACGCAGAAGCGCAGGAACCACGGGCTGTCGAACAGCCTGCGCCGCCAGATCAGGATCGCGCCGACGCCGCCCAGCGCGATCATCAGCAGGCCCAGCCCGACCATGATGCGGAAGCCGAAGAAGGGGATGAAGGGCGGCGGCTGATCCTCGCGCGGCCAGGCGTCGAGGCCCTGGATGACCTGATCCTTCGGCACGTTCTGGATGGCGTTGCCGACACCGGGGATCGACACCTCGAAATGGTTCTTCTGCGCGTCCCGGTCGGGAATGCCGAACAGGTTCAGGGGCTGGTCGGCGCGAGTCTCCCAATAGCCTTCGATGGCCGCGGTCTTGGACGGCTGGTGCTCGTGCGCCACCTCGCCCGACCAGTGGCCCGCCAGCAGTTGAAGCGGGGCCAGAACGGCGACGAGGCCGACCGCCATCACCAGCGAGATGCGGCTCTCGTTCCAGCCCGTGACGGCGGGTCCGTTCCGTTCCTTGAGGACGCGATATGCAGAGGCCGCGCCCACGACCAACCCCGTGGTCAGGAAGGCCGCCAGCAGCATGTGAACCAGCCGGGACGGGAAGCTGGGGTTGAAGATCACCTGCATGAAGTCCGTGGCCTGGAACCGGCCATCCGCCATGATCTCGAAGCCTTGCGGCGTCTGCATCCAGCTGTTGGCCGACAGGATCCAGAAGGCCGAAATCGACGTGCCGATCGCGACCAGACAGGTCGCCGTGAAATGAAGCTTCGGCCCCACCTTCCTCCAGCCGAACAGCATGACTCCCAGGAAGGAGGCCTCAAGGAAGAAGGCCGTCAGGACCTCGAAGGCCAGCAGGGGACCGATGACGCCGCCCGTCAGGCGGATGAACTCGGACCAGTTGGTGCCGAACTGGTAGCTGAGCACGATGCCGGAGACGACGCCCATGCCGAAGCTGAGGGCGAAGATCTTGACCCAGAACAGGTACAGGACCTTGAAAGCGTCCCGTTTCGTCCAGAGCCACAGGCCTTCGAGCACGGCCAGAAAAGCCGCCAGCCCGATGGTGAAGGCGGGAAACAGGATGTGGAAGGCGATCGTGAAGGCGAACTGCAATCGCGACAGCAGCAGCGCGTCGAATTCCACGGCGTTATGTCCTGACTGACCCTGACGGGTCAGGAATGCGCCCGCCCCGGTTTGGTGTCCATGCGCGATCCGCCGCGCGGCGGATCGCCGCGATCAGGCGGCGGGCATCTCGACCCAGAAGACCGCGCCTTCGCCCGGCGTCGAGGTGACGCCGATCGAACCGCCCTGCAGTTCGACGAGACGTTTGGCCAGGGCCAGACCGATGCCATGGCCCTCGACCGCGGACCGCTCGAGACCCAGACGGTTGAAGGGTTCGAAGAGCTGGGCCTGCTTCTCGGCCGTCAGGCCGGGGCCGCGGTCGCTGACCTCGATCCGCACGCCGTCATAGATCTTGCTGGCGCGGAAGATGACGACGCCGCCGGCGCCGCCGTATTTGACGGCGTTCGAGGCCAGGTTGGAAATGACCTGCGTCAGCCGCTGGGAGTCCGCCAGGGCGATCAGACCGTCGCCTTCGCTGATCACCTCGAGCCGCACGCCCTCGGACTCGGGGCGCAGGGCGACGGCGCGTTTCACATCTTCCAGCACGCCCGGCACGTCGGTGGGCCGCAGTTCGACCTTCACCGCCCCGGACTCGGCGCGCGCGACGTCCAGCAGGTCGTGGGCGAGCGCTTCGACCTGCCGCGCCGTCTTGACGAGCATCTCGGCCATCTCGCCCTGGGTGGGGGTGATCGGACCCAGTTGGCCGGTCTTCCACAGTTCGCCGATGCCGATAACGCCGCCGACCGGGCTCTTGATCTCGTGGGCGACGTTGGCCAGCAGGCGGGACTTGGCCTCCGAGGCGCGCTCGGCGCGGACCTGACCGGCCTTGGCGCGATCCGACAGACGGTCCCGCTCTTCCAGCAGGGCCGCGACCAGCATGATCGGCAGGTAGCCGAACAGGATCAGCAGCTGGGCCATCATGGCGCGATCGGCGCCGTGGAAATTGAGTCCGTAAGGGCCGTAGCCCCGCATGGCGCCGCCGACGGCCAGGATCGAGATGATCACCAGCGCCGCTGTCACGCCCAGCATCCGCATCCGGACAGCGATCAGCAGCAGCAGGGGCATGGTGACGAAGCCGATCGGCAGCGTCTGGGAAAAGACGGTGAAACACAGCCCCGCCAGCAGGCCCAGCAGGACGATGGCCTCGATCGCCTTGGCCGGCGCGCGGAAGCGCACGATCTCGCGTCTGGTCAGCGCCAGTCCGAAGCTCGACAGCACCGCCACGCTCAGCGCATGGCCGAACCACCAGGTCTGGGCGGTGTCGAGGAAGCTGGCCCCCTGCATCCACCACAGCATGCCCCCCACGAAGGCGGCGGCCGGGATGGGTCCCACGACAGCGGCGCTGAGCAGAAAGCGGCAGGCGCCCTCAACGGAAGCCAGATTCAGCGTGGGCGCAAAGCGGCGCGCCAGCAGGACAGAGACATAGATGTCCAGCATATTGGCGACGGTGAACATCCCCGTCAGCTGAGCCGAATTACCGGCCAGCAGATTGCCTGCGGCCACGCCCATGGCGACCAGGGCGCCGAACGACAGGTCGTAGAGGGGTCCGCGCGAGGTGCGCAGCCAGACCGCGACCGCGAGGCCGCCCGCGCCCCACAGGGCGGCGACGACGCCGGCCGATCGGGCGAACGTGATGGCGAGAACGACCAGAACCATCACCGCCATCGCCGTGAAGATCGGCGCCATGGGCGGGCCTACGCCGCTGGTCGGACGCGAAATGTCCCGGGCGCGCGAAGCCGCTGGCGAGGTCACGCCGGGAGCGGGCTCCAAGGGTTCGAGCGCGCGGCTCATCTGCATATCTGGTCCTGGAACGACAGCGTAGTCCCAGTTCCTTATGCCGACGCTTCCTAATATCCCCTGAAGGTCAGGCGTTTGTCGCCAGAACTTCCGTCAGCTCGCGCACCGCGGCGGCAGGCCCGTCCGGATGGCTCCAGACCGCCGAACTGACCGCCACGAAGTCCGCTCCGGCGCGGGCCAGTTCGCCCGCCGTCGCCGCGGTGATGCCCCCGATGGCGACACAGGGCACCTCGACCGTCTCCTGCCAGATGGGCAGGATCTCGGGATCCGGCCGGTGAACCGTCTCCTTCGTCGTGGTCGGGAAGAAGGCGCCGAAGGCGACGTAGTCCGCCCCCGCCTCGGCCGCGTCCATGGCCAGTTCTCGGCTGTCGTGGCAGGTCACGCCGATCATGGCGTCGCGGCCCATGGCGGCCCGCGCCTCGGCCAGTGAGGCGTCGCCCTGCCCCACATGGACGCCGTCGCAACCCGAACGGGCCGCCAGATCGGGCCGGTCGTTGAGGATCACCGCCACGCCCCGCGCCTGTGCGATCGGCTTCAGCGCCGCCACCGCGGTCAGCACCGTCGCGTCGTCGACGTCCTTGAGCCGGATCTGCAACGCCGCGACCTCGCCGGCGTCCAGCGCCGCCTCCAGATCGCGCGCGAAGGCGGCGAGATCGGGGATGGCGGGCGGCGTGATCAGATACAGCTGACAGGGCGGGCGGGTCGGGACGACGGGTTCTCGGGCCATGGGCGGGAAGTGCGACGCGCGCGCGCCTGCGTCAACTCCGCCGCTGCGAACGACTTGCATTCGCCACGATTGACCTGTTAAGAAGAACCATTCGCAACAAGCCTTTCGGGTTCGCTTTGTACGTCTGCAACTGCAACGGCCTTCGCAAACGGGATGTCGCCGCCGCCATCGAGGCTGGCGCGACGCGGCCGCGCGATGTCTTCGCCCGCAACCAGTGCGCCGCCCAGTGCGCGAAATGCGTCTGCGAAATGCGCGAGATGATCCAGGACGCCCGCGAAACCTTCGCCATGGCGGCCGAATAGGCCACCTGCCCTCCCTCAAGGGAGATTCATTCGCATTTTCAATGTCGTGAGAAGTGTTCGCATATGAACACAAGGCGTGTTTGCGTGCTAAAACACACGCTCACAGCCGGTGATTCACGACGGTCGGGCTGACCGCCGCGCCTCTGACAGGAATACGACGATGAAGGGCGATCCCGCGATCATCCGCACGCTCAACGCGGTCGTCACCAACGAATTGACGGCGGTGAACCAGTATTGCCCGCACGCCCGTATGTTCGAGAGCTGGGGCCTGAAGCATCTCGGCCAGATCATCTACGACGAGTCGATCGGCGAGATGAAACACGCCGACAAGCTGATCAAGCGGGTGCTGTTCCTCGACGGATTGCCCAATCTGCAGGACCTGCACAAGCTGAAGATCGGCGAGAACGTCTTCGAATGCTTCGGCGCCGAC
>Ga0164305_10000326_pt1 | contig 17381 bp, 12 predicted proteins | sample Whisoiple_237_MG_FD_110215 | JGI IMG/M metagenome (GOLD analysis project Ga0164305, IMG submission 110215) | Soil microbial communities amended with pyrogenic organic matter from upstate New York, USA - Whitman soil sample_237_MG | ecosystem: Environmental > Terrestrial > Soil > Agricultural...
AATGTCGGTGCCGCGGCCCGCCATGTTGGTGGCAACGGTGATCGCACCGGGCACGCCGGCCTCAGCGACGATATAGGCTTCCTGTTCGTGGAAGCGCGCATTCAGAACGGCAAAGAGCTTCGACGGTTTGCCGCTGCGCGCGGCCGCATAAAGGCCGGCCAGCGCCTTCTTCGGATCGTCGAAATCGATCTGCTTGTAGCCGTGTTCCACCAAAAACTCAGCAAGCTGTTCAGATTTCTCGATCGAGGTGGTGCCGACGAGCATCGGCTGCATCTTGGAATTCGCCGATTGAATCTCGGCAACGATCGCCTTCAGCTTTTCGGCTTGCGTGCGGTAGACTTCGTCGTCCTCGTCGACACGCGCGATCGGCATGTTGGTCGGGATCTCGACCACGTCGAGCTTGTAGATTTCCGCGAACTCATCGGCTTCGGTGGCCGCGGTGCCGGTCATGCCGGCAAGCTTCTTGTAGAGGCGGAAGAGGTTCTGGAACGTGATCGAGGCAAGCGTCACGTTCTCCGGCTGAACCTGAACGTGCTCCTTGGCCTCCAGTGCCTGGTGCAGCCCTTCGGAATAGCGCCGGCCGGGCATCATGCGACCGGTAAACTCGTCGATGATCACCACCTCGCCGTTGCGAACGATGTAATCCTTATCACGCTGGAAGAGGCGGTGCGCACGCAAGCCTTGATTGATGTGGTGGACAAGCGTGACGTTCGCTGCCTCATAGAGCGAGCCGTCCTTGAGAATGCCCGCATCGCGCAGCAGTTCTTCCATATACTCGTTGCCGGCCTCGGTGAGGTTCACCGTACGCTGCTTCTCGTCGAGATCGTAATGCTCCTTGCCGAGTCTCGGGATCAGGAGATCGATCTGATTGTAGAGATCGGACTTGTCGTCGGAGGGACCCGAAATGATCAGCGGCGTGCGCGCCTCGTCGACCAGGATCGAATCGACCTCATCGACGATCGCGTAGGCATGCCCACGCTGCACCATCTGCGTGAGCTCGTATTTCATGTTGTCGCGCAGATAATCGAAGCCGTATTCGTTGTTCGTGCCGTAGGTGATATCGCAGGCGTAAGCTGCCTTGCGCTCCTCGTCATCGAGCCCATGCACGATGACGCCGACGCTCATGCCCAGGAACTTGTAAATCTGGCCCATCCAATCGGCGTCGCGGCGGGCGAGGTAATCGTTGACGGTGACGACATGCACGCCCTTGCCGGCGAGCGCGTTCAGATAAACGGCGAGCGTGGCAACAAGCGTCTTGCCTTCACCGGTTCGCATCTCGGCGATCGCGCCTTCGTGCAGGACCATGCCGCCGATGAGCTGGACGTCGAAATGGCGCTGGTGGAGCGTGCGCTTTGCCGCTTCGCGCACGGTTGCGAAAGCAGGAACGAGGATGTCCTCGAGGCTCTTGCCGGCGGCGAGCTCGGCCTTGAAGGCATCGGTGCGGGCCGCGAGTTCGGCGTCCGAGAGCTGCTCGATTTCCGGCTCGAGCGCGTTGATCTCGGCGACGCGCGGCGCATACCTCTTCAAACGCCGGTCATTGACGGAGCCGAAAATCTTTTTTGCGAGCGTGCCCAGCATCGAAGCCAAGACCTTTCTTGACGGCGCGGCGCCATGTCTGCAAGCGGCGCCTTTCTTAAGTACCGGCGAATGCGCCAAAATTGGGCTGTGCGAGATGCGCTCGGGCCTTACGGCCGGAAAACGCGTTGCGGAGGCGAGGCAAAAGCCCCGAAGTCCGAAGCCGGCGCACAGCTTAGATGTAGAGCCGAGAGATAAGAGCCGGTCCAAACCTTGTCAACGCGATGCGCCTGCCTTGAAAGCGGCACGCGAAGGCAATAAACGATCACCAAATCGCATCGCGAGCGCATTTGCGATGCTTGCGGGGCTCCCCTCGAGGGGCGGCTGATGCCGCTGCGGAGACATTCATGAACTTATCCCAATTTCTACGCCTCACCGGCGCTGGCTTAGCCGTTGGCCTCGCCCTCACCTTGGCGGCCCCGGCCTCGGCTAAGGTTCTCGCGCGCGTGAACGGCGCGGAGATCACAGACGAAGACGTAAAGATTGCGATGGAGGACATCGGTTCCTCGCTGCCGCAGCAGATCGAGGGGCCGGCGCGCCAAGCCTACATTCTGGATTATCTCATCGATGCGAAGCTCGTCGCTCAGAAGGCGGAAGCCGACAAGATGGGCGAAGGCCCTGAATTTGCAAAGAAAGTCGCGTATTACCGCGACAAGGTGCTGATGGAGGACCTGCTTGGCAAGGTAGCGAAGGATGCCGCGACGGACACCGCCATCCAGAAGACCTATGACGATGTAGCGAAGCAGCAGAAGCCGGAGGAGGAGGTGCGCGCCCGCCACATCCTGGTGGAGTCGGAGCCCGACGCCCAGGCGGCTTTGAAGCGGGTGACAGGAGGCGAGGACTTCGCCAAGGTCGCCAACGAGATGTCGAAGGACCCCGGCTCGAAAGGCGGCGAGCTCGGCTGGTTCACCAAGGAGCGGATGGTGCCGGAATTCGCCGAGGCGGCTTTCAAGATGCAGCCTGGGCAGATTTCCGACCCGGTAAAATCGCAGTTCGGCTGGCACATCATCCAGCTCGAGGAGCGCCGGCAGAAGCAGTTCCCGAGCCTCGACCAAGTGCGCGATCAGGTGACCCGCTACGTCGTGCAGAAATCGCAGAGCGAGCTCATCCTGAAGCTGCGGGAGGAGGCGAAGGTGGACCGAACCGAGCCGGAGAAACCGGCCGACGCGGCGCCGGCGCCCGGACCGGAGTCGAAGGCTCCGGCCAATCCCTCCGCGCCTGCATCCTCCTCGAAATAGGCGCGCTTGACGCCGGCTTAGCGAGGCCGCAAAGCGGAAGCCAAAGTGACGGCGCACGCATGTGCGCCGTCCGCATTTTTGCCTCCTGAGGAACGCCGATGGCCGGTCCCGCTCCGATCTCTCCGCTCGCGCCCAAATCCACCCCCGACATGCCGCGGATCGAGGGCGTGCGCTTCGCGACGGGAGCGGCGGGCATCCGCTACAAGGATCGCACCGACGTTCTGCTCGTCCTGATGAGCGAGGGCACGCAGGCGGCGGGGGTCTTCACGAAATCGAAATGTCCGTCCGCCCCTGTCGACTGGTGCCGCGCCAAGCTCAAGAAGGGCAAGGCGCGCGCGCTCCTCGTCAATTCCGGCAACGCCAACGCGTTTACCGGCAAGCGCGGCGTCGACTCGGTGCGGTTCGCGGCGAAACTCGCGGCGCAAGCGACCGGCGCGAAACAGAACGAGATTTTCCTCGCCTCGACCGGCGTAATCGGCGAGCCGCTCGACGCCGGCAAATTCGACGGTGTCCTCGAGAAACTCGCAGCCGAAGCGCAACCGGATCGCTGGCCGGACGCGGCGCGCGCGATCATGACGACAGACACTTTTCCGAAGCTTGCGAGCGCGACGGCCACGATCGGCGGCGTCGAAGTGATCATCGGGGGCATAGCCAAAGGCGCCGGCATGATCGCGCCGGACATGGCGACGATGCTGTCTTTCGTCTTCACCGACGCGTCGATCGACGCGTCGGTCCTGCAGAAGATGCTGTCGAAATCCGTAGAAGGCTCTTTCAATGCGATCACGATTGACAGCGACACGTCGACATCAGACACGCTGATGCTGTTTGCGACCGGCGCGGCGGAAGCGCGCGGGGCGCCGCGCGTGGGATCGGCTGGCGATGACGAGCTTGCCGACTTCAAGCGCGCGCTCGATTCCGTGCTGCTCGATCTAGCACAGCAGGTCGTACGCGACGGCGAGGGCGCCCGCAAATTCGTCGAAGTGCAGGTCGAGGGCGCTACCAGCGATAAAGCGGCGAAGCGCATCGCGCTGTCGATCGCCAACTCCCCTCTGGTGAAGACCGCAATCGCCGGCGAAGATGCCAATTGGGGCCGCATCGTCATGGCCGTCGGCAAGGCGGGCGAGAAAGCCAAACGCGACCGTCTGTCGATCTATTTCGGCGATGTGCGCGTCGCGCATAAAGGCTTGCGCGATTCCGACTACGACGAAGCCGACGTCTCCGAAATTATGAAACGCGACAAGATCGACATTCGCGTCGACCTGAACATCGGAAAGGGTCGCGCGACTGTGTGGACCTGCGATCTCACCAAGGAATATGTCGCTATCAACGGAGACTATCGCTCGTGAGCGCAGACGCCGCGAGCGATCGCGTTCCCTTCTCCGCGATCATGCAGGCGCTCAGCAAATCGCCCGACCATACAATCTCGGTGCCTGACACATGGCGGCAGGGGCGCGCGATGTTCGGCGGGCTCGCCGCTGCGCTTTGCGTGCAAGCCGCTATCGATGCGATTCCCGATCTGCCGCCGCTGCGCTCGGCACAATTCCTGTTCGTCGGGCCGGCAACGGAAATCGTACGGATCTCGGCGTCGCTGCTTCGCCGCGGTAAGTCGGCCGTCATTGGGCATGCCGAGATGAGCGATGCCAACGGCATGCTGGTCCATGCACATCTTTGCTTCGGCAACGCGCGCGCTTCCGCGATCGATTACGACGACCTCATCGCGCCGGATGTGAAGGCGCCCCGCGAATATCCCCTCTTCGCACCTCCGCCGCGCGCGGGCGCGCCGGTTTTCTTCCAGAATTTCGAGATGCGCATTGCCGGGAAGAGCATGCCCTTCAGCGGCACGAATGAACCGGATTTTCTGACTTGGATGCGGTTTCGTGCCGAAGCGGACCGCAATGCCGACATCCCCCCGTCCGTCGCGCTGGTCGGTATAGGTGACGCGCCGCCTTCGAGTGGCGTGCTGATGCTGAAAACGCCCTCGCCGATCAGCACGATCGCTTGGTCGCTCGATGTCCTCACCGACAAACCGTCGACCCAGGAAGGTTTCTGGCTTATCCGCCGCCGGTTGGATTTCGCCAGGGACGGTTATTCCACCGAGACGATCAACGTCTGGAACAGCCGACGCGAGCCGATGATGGTGGGTCGTCAAAACGTCGCGCTTTTCGCGTAACGGAAAAGCGGCCCGGGATACTGCCCGGGAACATTCGCGGGCTCCGGCTGTTTCCGCGGGAATACCGGAAGCGCAAGCATATGATGCATGTGAATGTCCGCAAGCTGCTGCTTGGTCGGCGGCTTGCGAACCGCGAGTTCAACGAGCGGAAGATCGGCGCCTTCGAAGGCGTGCCCGCAATGGGCCTCGACGGTCTAGGCTCATCCGCCTACGGCCCAGAGGCCGCGCTCACCATCCTCATTCCGCTCGGCGCCGCGAGCCTCTCCTATATCGGCTGGGTCATGGCGCCGATCGTGGCGCTGCTCGCGATCCTGTTTGCCTCCTACTGGCAGACGATCCGTGCCTATCCCAGCAACGGTGGCGCCTACATCGTCGCCAAGGAAAATCTCGGCACGAATGCGAGTCTGCTCGCCGCCGCCGCGTTAATGATCGATTATGTGCTCAACGTCTCGGTCGGCATTTCGGCCGGCGTCGGCGCGCTTGTCTCGGCCGTGCCCGAGCTGCACTCCTATATCCTGTGGCTTTGCCTCGGCATTCTGCTTGTGATCACGCTGATCAATCTGCGCGGCACGCAGGAATCCGGCCGGGTCTTGGCGGTGCCAACTTACCTGTTCGTCGCGAGCTTCGCGATCATTCTGGGGCTTGGAACGTACAAGGCACTCGCTGCCGCCGGACACCCGCCGCCGGTCGTGCCGCCGGCGTCATTACCGGAAGCGACCGAGACGGCGAGCATCTGGCTTCTGTTGCGCGCGTTCGCCAGCGGCTGCACCGCGATGACCGGCGTCGAGGCGGTCAGCAATGGCATGGGTGCCTTCCGCGAACCCGCGGTGAAACATGGGCACCTCACGCTAACGGCAATCGTCGTCATCCTGGGCTTATTGCTGATCGCGATCGCGCATATGGCGACGGCGTATGGCATCGGCGCCATGGATCAAACGCGCCAGGGCTATCAGAGCGTGTTGTCGCAATTGTGTGGTGCAATTGTCGGCAGGGGCGTGCTCTATTACGTCGCTATCGGCAGCCTGCTTTGCGTGCTCGCACTGTCTGCCAACACGAGTTTCGTCGGTTTTCCGCGTTTATGCCGGACGGTTGCCGAAGATGGTTTCCTGCCGAAGCCGTTTGCCCTCGCCGGACGCCGCCTCGTCTTTTCGGTCGGTATTCTTTATCTCGCTGCGTGCTCGGGCGCGCTCTTTCTGATTTTCGGCGGGATCACCGATCATCTCATTCCGCTCTTTGCGATCGGTGCGTTCCTGACCTTCACGCTGTCGCAGACGGGGATGGCGTTTCATTGGTGGCGAATGATCCGCGAGAAGGAAGCGAAGGGTAGGCGCGCCACGCACCACACGCATTTCTGGATCAACACGGTCGGCGCGACCACGACCGGGCTCGCGCTTGTCGTCATCATCGTCGCGAAATTCACCGAGGGCGCCTGGATAACCATCCTCGCCATCCCCTGCGCCATCGCGCTCCTGAAGACGGTGCGGCACTATTATGATGAATTGGAATCACAGGTGCGCGAAGTCCGGCCACTGGAGCTCAGCGGAGGAACACAGCCGCCGATCGTTCTGGTTTCAGTCGGGGGATGGAGTAAGCTCGCCGCAAAAGCCATCGGGCTCGCACTTACGCTTTCGCCGGACGTGATCGGGCTGCATCTGACGCACTTGCAAGGGCCCGATTGCGAGGAAGACCAGCGCTCGATGCGCATGCAATGGGAAACGAACGTCGCGGAGCCGGCGCGTCGGGCCGGGCTCGCCCCGCCGCGGCTGATGGCCTTGCATGCGCAATATCGAGCGATGCACGAGCCGGTGCTGAGACTCGTGCAGGAGCTTCGTGCGAAATTTCCCGACCGTCGCGTCGCCGTGCTCATCCCGGAGCTTGTCAAGCAGCGGTGGTATCAGCGCATCCTGCACACCTATCGCGCGCGGTGTTTGCGCAAGCAATTGCTTGCTTATGGCGGCGCCGACCTCACGGTCATCAGCGTACCGTGGTATCTCGACGATGTCGCCTCGCCAGCCGAGGCGGAGTGAGTTCCCCTCACCCTGAGGAGCATCCGATCTCGGCTGTTGCCGAGATCGGCAGGTCTGCTCAAGCCGGGTAAACCCGACTTGAGAGGCGCGTCTCGAAGGGTGAGCAAAGAACAGCGCGCGTGGCCATCCTTCGAGACGCCGCTTTCGCGGCTCCTCAAGATGAGGGGCCGCTTTAGTGCGCGAGTGCCTTGACGATGCTCTCCGTCATCTTCTTGGCGTCGCCGAACAGCATCATTGTGTTGTCGCGGAAGAACAGCTCGTTTTCGACGCCGGCATAGCCGGACCCCATGCCGCGCTTGATGAAGAGCACCGTCTTCGCCTTCTCGACGTCGAGGATCGGCATGCCGTAGATCGGTGATTGCGGATCGGTTTTTGCGGCCGGATTGGTGACGTCGTTGGCGCCGATGACGAAAGCAACATCCGCTTGCCCGAACTCGGAGTTGATGTCCTCCAGTTCGAACACCTCATCGTAGGGCACGTTCGCCTCGGCGAGCAGCACGTTCATGTGGCCGGGCATACGTCCCGCGACCGGGTGGATCGCGTATTTCACGTCGACGCCTTCCTTCTTAAGGATGTCGGCCATCTCGCGCACGGCGTGCTGCGCCTGTGCCACCGCCATCCCGTAGCCCGGCACGATGATCACCTTGCCGGCATTCTTCATGATGAAGGCGGCGTCGTCGGCCGAGCCCTGCTTCACCGGCCGCGTTTCGACGGCGCCTACGGGGCCTGCCGTCTCGCCGCCGAACCCGCCGAGGATGACCGAGATAAACGAGCGGTTCATCCCTTTGCACATGATGTAGGAGAGGATCGCACCGGACGAGCCGACGAGCGCCCCGGTAATGATCAGCGCGAGATTGCCCAGCGTGAAGCCGATGCCCGCCGCGGCCCACCCCGAATAGGAGTTCAGCATCGAAACGACGACCGGCATGTCGGCGCCGCCGATCGGAATGATCAGGGTCACGCCGAGGGTAAACGAGACGAGTGCGATCAGGAGAAAGACGAAATGGCTTTCGGTCCGCACGAAGACGAAGATCAGGACGAGCAGCAGCACGCCGAGGCCGATATTCAGCGCGTGACGCTGAGGTAAGAGGATCGGCGCGCCGGACATGCGCGCATCGAGTTTCAGGAAGGCAATGACGGAGCCGGTGAACGTGACCGCGCCGATCGCGGCGCCGATCGACATCTCGACAAGACTCGCGCCATGGATATCACCGGGCACCCCGATGCCGAAAGCCTGCGGTGCGTAAAGCGCACCGGCGGCGACCAGCACGGCGGCAAAGCCGACCAGCGAATGGAAGAAGGCCACAAGCTGCGGCATTTTCGTCATGACGATGCGCCGCGCCAGCACTGCGCCGAACGTGCCGCCGATCGCCATGCCGATGACGACCAGAATCCAGGCTGAGAGGCCGACCGGCGGGCGATAAGCGAGCGTCGTCACGATGGCGATCGCCATACCGATCATGCCGAAGAGATTGCCCTGCCGCGAAGAGGCGGGCGACGACAGGCCACGCAATGCCCAGATGAACAGGACGCCGGAGACGAGATAAAGGACGGCGGCGATATTGGCGTTCATCGCGTCAGCCCTTCTTCTTGTACATGCCGAGCATGCGTTGGGTGACGAGGAAGCCGCCGAATATATTCACCGAAGCGAGGATCAGCGCGATGAAGCCGAAGATGCGCGCCCATAAGGGCCCGTCGTCGCCAATCCGCGACGCCTCGACGCCGACCGACAACAGCGCACCAACGACGATCACCGAGGAGATGGCGTTGGTCACCGACATGAGCGGCGTGTGCAGCGCCGGCGTCACCGACCACACAACGTAATAACCGACGAAAATCGCCAGGACGAAAATCGCCAGCCGAAACACAAAGGGATCGATCGCGCCGCCGGTCGCGGCGTGTGCGGCAGCGGCCCCGGCGGTGGCGATCTGATCGGCATAGGCCTGCGCCGCGTCCGCGGCTTGCCGCGCCGCCGCAGCCGCCGCCTGGGCGCGATCATGAAGAACTTGGATGTCTTCGGTCGCCATGACGAAGTCCCCGAATTTATTGTGCGGCGCCGAGTCAGGCGGCCTGTTGCTGGAAGATCGGATTGACGAGCTCTCCGTCGCGGGTCAGCGCCGTCGCTTTGACGAGCTCGTCGTCCCATTTGATCGCAAGCGACTTCGTGTCCTTGTCGATCAGCGTCTCGACAAAGGCGAGCAGGTTCTTCGCGTAGAGACTTGATGCGCTCGCGGCGAGCCTGCCCGGCATATTGAGCGCGCCGAGGACGCGCACTCCGTTTTCTGAGACGACCGTCTCGCCCGCGCGCGCCGTTTCGACATTGCCGCCGCGCTCGATCGCAAGGTCGACGATGACTGAGCCCGGGCGCATCGAGCGGATCATGTCCGCCGTGATCAGCCGCGGTGCCGGCCGGCCGGGGATCAGCGCCGTCGTGATGACAATGTCCTGCTTGGCAATATGCGATGCGGTGAGCGCCGCCTGCTTGGCCATATATTCCGGCGACATCTGCTTGGCGTAGCCGCCGGCGGTCTGCGCCTGCTTGAACTCTTCGTCCTCGACCGCCAGGAACTTCGCGCCGAGCGACTCGACCTGCTCTTTCGTCGCCGGCCGCACGTCGGTAGCGGTGACGATGCCGCCGAGGCGCCGCGCCGTGGCGATCGCCTGCAGGCCCGCGACGCCGACGCCCATGATGAAAATGCGCGCGGCGGGAATCGTGCCCGCCGCAGTCATCATCATCGGAATGGCACGGCCGTATTCGGCAGCCCCATCGATCACCGCGCGATAGCCGGCGAGATTGGCCTGGCTCGAGAGGACGTCCATCACCTGCGCGCGGGTAATGCGCGGCATCAGCTCCATCGCAAAGGCGGTGAAGCCGCGCCGGCCGATATCGGCGACCGCATCCGCGTTGCCGTAAGGGTCCATGATGGCGATGACCGCCGCGCCGGGCTTCGCACCTTCGACCTCGCTGCCGGCCGGGCGCTTGACCCGGAGCACGATGTCGGCGCCCGAGAGCGTCGCATTCGCATCGGGCGTGACGGTCGCGCCGGCGGCCTGATAATCGGCATCTGTAATGCCCGACTTCATCCCCGCCCCGGCCTGCACCGCTACGTCGGCGCCGAGCCCGATGTATTTCTTGACCGTCTCGGGTGTCGCGGCGACACGGGTCTCGGTCGGGTCGGGCTCGGTCGGGACGGCGATACGCATCAAAGTCTCCGCGAAACGTCGGCAAACCGCAGGGCGGCCCGCGCGGGCCTTGGGATCAGAGCGTCAGGAAGGCAAGGATGATGAGGATGATGATGCAGTGGATTGCGCCCCACTTCATCAGCGTGAGGAAGCGCCGATAGGTCCTCTCGTGCTCGGCATAATCCATATCTGCATGCCCGGTCGCGAGAACCTGTTGTTCGGCCATTTTCTTCTCCTTGCGCCCGTTTCGGGCCTGCCGTTCGGTTCTAGAGCAGGGGCTTGGCTGCGGCAACCGGCGCCGCAACAGGCCTTACATTGGCGGCGCCCGCCCCGATATAAGCGGCGAAACCCTGCCCCCGCATCTGGAGCCGCGATGTCCGACAAAATTCCCGTGACCGTGCTGACCGGCTACCTCGGCGCCGGCAAGACGACGCTCTTGAACCGCATCCTCTCCGAGGATCACGGGCGAAAGTTTGCCGTCATCGTCAACGAGTTCGGCGAGATCGGCATCGACAACGATCTCGTCGTCGGCGCTGACGAGGAAGTCTTCGAGATGAACAACGGCTGCATCTGCTGCACGGTGCGCGGCGACCTGATCCGCATCCTCGAGGGGCTGATGAAGCGCCGTGGCAAGTTCGACGCGATCCTCGTCGAGACCACGGGCCTCGCCGACCCGGCGCCTGTGGCGCAGACTTTTTTTGTCGACTCCGACGTGCAGGAGGCGGCGCGACTCGATGCCGTTGTCACCGTCGCCGATGCCAAGTGGCTCCTCGACCGGCTGAAGGACGCGCCGGAAGCCAAGAACCAGATCGCTTTCGCCGACGTGATCATTCTGAACAAGACGGATTTGGTCAGCAAAGACGAGCTGAAGGAAGTCGAAGCTCGCATCCGCGGCATCAATCCATATGCGAAGCTGCATCGCGCCGTGCGCGCCGACGTGCCGCTGGATGCTGTGCTCGGCCGCAACGCCTTCGATCTTGATAGAATTTTGGAGATCGAGCCGGAGTTTTTGCACGCCGAGGACGGGCAAGATCACGAGCATGGGCACCACCATGATCACGGATACGATCATGACCATAACGGGCACGATCACCACGACCACGCCCACTCATATGGCGGGCTGAAGCACTATCACGACGAGGACATGCAGTCGGTGTCGATCGCCATCGACGGCGACGTCGATCCCGAGCGCTTCATGCCGTGGATTAACGACATCGTGCAGCGCGAGGGCCCGAACATCCTGCGCTCGAAAGGCATTCTCGCTTTCAAAAACGAGCCGAAGCGCTTCGTCTTCCAGGGCGTGCACATGATCCTTGATGGCGACGTACAGCGGCCGTGGAAGAGCGACGAGCCGCGCAAGAGCCGCATCGTCTTCATCGGCCGGAATCTGAAGGACGACGAACTGAGGCAGGGGTTTCTCGGCTGCGCGGCTTAAGGCTCGGGGTTTCGGCCGTTCACGCCGCGGCGCGAGCCGTAAAATCCCAATCAGGCCGCGGGGCGCACGCTCTCTTGCGGGGCCGGCACATGCGGCGTCTCCTCGCCGTGTTTCGTGCCTTGCAGCCAGTTCGATAGGCGATCGAGGTAGAGATACACGATCGGCGTCGTGAAGAGGGTTAGCGCCTGGCTCACGATAAGTCCGCCGACCATGCAATAGCCGAGCGGCTGGCGCAGCTCGGAGCCGGTGCCGGTGCCGAGCATCAGCGGCACACCGCCGAGAATCGCCGCCATTGTTGTCATCATGATCGGACGAAAACGCAAGCGACACGCCTCGCGGATCGATTCTGCCGGCGTCATATCGCGATCCCGCTCGGCATGGATGGCGAAATCGACCATCATGATACCGTTCTTCTTGACGATGCCGATGAGCAGAATGATGCCGATCAGCGCGATCAGGCTGAAATCGAAGCCGAACAGCATCAGCGTCGCGACTGCGCCAAGACCTGCGGAGGGTAATGTCGAGAGAATTGTCAGCGGGTGAATGGTGCTCTCATAGAGCATGCCGAGAATTATGTAGATAACGATGAGTGCCGCGGTGATGAGATAAGGCTCGCTTTTCAAAGAATCCTGGAACGCCGCCGCATTGCCCTGGAACGCTCCCGTGAGGGGGGCCGGAACATTGAGCGTCCGCATCACCTTGTCGATCGCGACCGTCGCCTCGCCGAGCGACACGCCAGGTGAAAGGTTGAAGCTGAGCGTCGTCGCGGGAAATTGTCCTTGGTGACTGATCGACAGCGGCTGCACCTTCTGTGTCGTCCAATGCACGAACGTCGCGAGCGGTACCTGCTGGCCCGTCAGCGGCGATCGCAGATACAGGCGGTTTAAAGTTTCGGGATCTTCCTGCAACTCCGGCAGAATTTCGAGAACAACGTGGTAGCTGTTGAGCTGAGTAAAATATTGCGTCACCTGCCGCTGGCCGAACGCGTCGTAGAGCGTGTCGTCGATAAGCTGCGGATCGATGCCGAAACGCGCTGCCTGGTCCCGATCAATCGTCAGCGTCAGTGTCGTACCTTGGCTCTGCTGATCGGTTGCGACGTCCAGTAGCTCCGGGACTTTTCTGAACGCGGCGAGGATTTTCGGTGACCATTCGTTGAGTTCGGCCAGGTCGGCATCGGTCAGCGTATATTGGTATTGCGTGCGGGTCGTGCGTCCGCCGACCGTGATATCCTGTGCGTTTTGCAGGTAAATCGTGGCGCCTTCGATCTTGGTCGCCGCGCGCCTTATCCTCCTGATGAACTCGTCGGCGCCGACGTCGCGCTCGTCGCGCGGCTTCAGCGTGATGAACATGCGACCGGAATTGGTCCCGGTTGCGCCGCCGCCGGTGCCAATGGACATGCCAACCGTGTCGACCGCCGGATCGCGAAGAACCAGGTCGCCGAACTGCTTCTGGATGCGCGCCATTTCGGGGAAGGACACGCTCTGCGCGGCCTCCGTCGTGGCGATGATGAAGCCGGTATCCTGGTTCGGGAAAAATCCCTTCGGAATGATGATAAAAAGATAAACAGAGAGAGCAACGGTCGCGAAGAAGCTCATAAGCGTGATGAAGCGATGCCGCAGCACGACATCGAGCATTCTCATATAGCCTTCGAGCATACGATCGAAAAAACCTTCGACAATACGGTACAGGCGGCCGTGGCGCGCGTGGCGCTCGTCTTTGAGCAGCCGCGACGCCATCATCGGCGTCAGAGTCAGCGAGACAATTGCCGAGACTATTATCGTCATTGTTACCGTCACCGCGAACTCGCGGAACAGGCGTCCGAAAATGCCGCCCATCAAGAGAAGCGGAATGAACACCGCCACCAGCGACGCGCTGATCGACACGATTGTGAACCCGATCTCGCCGGCGCCCTTGAAGGCGGCCTCGAGCGGCTTCTCACCGTCCTCGATATGCCGGACGATGTTCTCCAGCATGACAATCGCGTCGTCGACGACGAAGCCGACGGCAATCGTCAGTGCCATCAGCGAAAGATTGTCGAGACTGTAGCCGACGATGTACATGAGCGCTGCCGTGCCGAAGAGCGACAGCGGCACAGTGACGCTCGGAATGGCGGTCGCCCAGAAATTCCGCAGGAAGAGAAAGATCACCATCACGACTAGCGCGATTGTCAGCATCAACGTGAACTGCACGTCGTGAACCGAGGCGCGGATTGTCTGGGTCCGGTCGCTCAAAATCTCAATCTTAATTGCCGGGGGAATGGTGGCGCGCAGCTTCGAGAGCCGGCTCTTGATGCGTTCCACCGTCTCGATGACGTTGGCGCCAGGCTGCTTGAACACGACGAGCACGATGGCCGGCTTGTTCTCCGACCAGCCGAGCTTGGTAACGTCTTCCGGTCCGTCGATCGCCTGACCGAGATCTCTGATGCGGATCGGGGCGCCGTTGCGGTAAGCGACGATGACGTCGTTCCAGGGCTTTCCCGAGGTCAGCTGATCGTTATCGTAGATCGTGTAGGACCGGCGCGCGCCCTGGATGGTGCCTTTCGGAAGATCAACGGTAGACACCGCGATCTTCGAACGCACGTCTTCGAGCGAAAGACCTTTTGCCGCGAGTTTCGCCGGATCGATCTGCACCCGCACGGCGGGCTTGCGCTCGCCGCCGATGCTGACCTGCCCGACGCCGGAAATCTGGCTGACCTGCTGCGCAATTTTCGTGTCCGCCGTGTCGTCGACGACGGTCATCGGCAACGTGTCGGACGAAACTGCGAACAGGATGATCGGCCTGTCCGCCGGATTGACCTTGCGATAGGTCGGCGGGCTCGGCAGGTTTTTCGGCAATTGTCCGCTCGCCGCGTTAATCGCCGCCTGGACGTCTTGCGCCGCCGCATCGATGTTGCGGTCGAGATCGAATTGAATGGTGATCGTGGTCGAGCCGAGCGCGCTTGACGAGGTAAGCTGCGACACGCCGGAGATTTGCGCGAATTGCCGCTCCAACGGCTGCGCCACCGACGAGGCCATCGTCTCCGGACTAGCGCCGGGAAGACTGGCGCTGACCTGGATCGTTGGAAAATCGATCTGCGGCAGCGGTGCGACCGGCAGCAGCGGGTAGGCCGCAAGGCCGACCAGGAAGACACCAATCATGAGGAGCGTCGTCGCGATCGGCCGCCGGATGAAAGGTGCGGAGACGCCGCTCGCCATTGCCCGTCCCTATTTCGCGGCTTGGTGTTCCGGCGGCTGACTGCTGCCGTTGTCTTTGTTGATCGCAACAAGCGTGCCGGCGGTCAGGCGATATTGCCCGCCAGTCACGACCGTCTCGCCGACTTTGACTCCTTCTTGGACAACGTAAAACTGCTCGGTCGAATAGCCGGTCTTAAGCGGCCGCGGTTCGACCTTGTTGTCTGGGTTGACGACATAGGCATAAGGCCCATCCTGCCCTTGCAAGACGGCGGTCGCCGGAATCGTGATCGCGTCCTTGAGCACGCCCGTCTGAATTCGCACGTTGACGAATTCGCCCGGCCAGAGCTTGTTGTCCTCGTTTGGAAACATCGCTTTCAGGCGGATCGTGCCGGTCGTCGGATCGACGCTGTTGTCGATGAGCGCGAGCGTGCCCTGCGCGATTTCCGTTTTGGCGTCCTGCTGAAGCGCCCAAACTTCTACCGGGCCGGCCTTCATCGCCTGCTGCACGTCGGCGAGATAACGCTCGGGCAGCGTGAAAATTCCGGCAATCGGCTGCAGCTGCGCGATCGTCACAAGGCCGTTCTGATCGGAGGCGTGCACGATGTTGCCCTGATCAACGAGCCGAAAGCCGGTGCGCCCGGTAAGCGGCGCCGTGATCCGCGTATAGGAGAGCTGTGTCCGCGCGTTTTCGATGGCTGCCTCATCACCCGCGATCTGCGCGGTGAGCTGATCGACCTGCGCCATTTGCGTATCGCGCTGCTGGCCCGTCGCGTAGGCCCCGAGCTTGTTGGTGCGGATAAGATCACGCTGCGCGTTGGCACGTTGGGCTTCGTGTTGCGCCTTGGTGGCGGTCGCCTGGTCGAGCGCCGCCTGGAAGGGGCGCGGATCGATTAGGGCGAGAAGGTCGCCTTCCTTGACCATCTGGCCTTCCTGGAAGGCGACCTTTCGCAGCTCGCCGTCGACACGCGAGCGGACGACGACCGTATTCGCCGCCTGGATCGAGCCTATAGCGGTGAGCTGGACCGGCACGTCCCGGGCTTTCACCGCCTCGGCCGAGATCGGCACCGCGACCGGCGCGACGGGGCCCTTTGGCGCCGGCTCCGGCCGGAAACGCGCCCAATAGACGCCGCCGGCAACAGCGAGCGCGAGAAGCAGAAGCAGGAAGGGCGAGAAGCGCCGGCGCGGCTTGGCGCGCGAGCCGCGGGGCTCGGCGGCGTTGCGCCGGGCCACCACGTCATCGGAGAAGTTGGCGGTTCGCTCCCCGGCCGCCATCGCATCGCGCATGTAAAGTCAGCCTATCCTACAGGAGCAAACGAAGGAGTGTCGGCGGGGTTTCGGCCAGACCGTCACAATCGGTGGGGCGTGCCCGCCGTGGGCCCAACGCCCGGCTCCTATCGGCGGAAGTATACCAAATGCAACGCTGCAAGCGATAATTAATGTTCGGTTAGAAACAGTTGCGCTTAACGCCAGGCGAGGAGCCGGGCTTCGAGCAGCCCGATCACCCGTGCGACGATCAGCCCGAAGATCGACAGCACGACCACGCCGGCAAGCAGCTGGTCGGTCTGCATGAGGTTGCCGGCCTGCAGTACGAAGGCGCCGATGCCGCGGTCGGCGCCGATCATCTCGGCCGCGACGACGAGGAGGAGCGCGATCGAGGCGGAGATGCGGAAGCCCGAGAGGATCGACGGCAGGGCGGCCGGAACGACGATCTTTCGCACGATAGCGCCAAAGGGCAGGTCGAAGCTCTGCGCCATCCGGATCAGCGTGCGGGGCACGGCATCGACGCCGCTATAGGTGGCGATGGTGGTGGGGAAGAAGACGCCGAGCGCGATCGTCGCGATTTTCGAAGGCTCGCCGATGCCCAGCCATAGGATGAGCAGCGGCAAGAGCGCAATCTTCGGAATCGGGAACAGGGCAGACACCATCGAGATGCCGATCGAACGGGCGAGCCCCCACAGCCCCATGGCAAGGCCGACGGCGAGACCGGCCGTCGTGCCGAGCGCCCAACCGATGCCGATCCGCATGGCAGAGGCCGCGATATGCTGGACGAGCTCGCCGCTGGCGGCGAGCGCGATGAGCGCCTGCACGATGGCGAACGGGCTCGGCAGGAACAGTGGGCTGATCCAGCCGAAGCTCCCCGCCGCTTGCCACAGCGCGATGATGAGCACGAAAGCCGCGAGGCTGCCGTACCAGCGCGGCCTGAGGACGAAGCCGCCGCCGCGAAACCGCACGGGCGCAAGCCGCGCCGTCTCAGACATGCGTGACCTCGCGTTCGGCATCGATCGCCTCAGCGCGGATCAAAGACCAGAGGTGCTCGTGCAGGCGGGCAAGCTCGACGGCCGCGTGCGCGCTCACCCGCTCGCCGCGCGGGATCGGCACATGCACGATCTCACGCAGCCGCCCCGGACGGCGCGAGAACACCGCGATGCGATCGGCAAGCCGCAGGGCCTCGTCGAGATTATGCGTGACGTAGACCGCGCTGAGGCGCGTTGACGCGAGAAGGTGCGACAAATCCTCCATGAGGATTTCGCGCGTCTGTCCGTCGAGTGCCGAGAGCGGCTCGTCCATCAGCAGGATCGA
>Ga0164305_10000327_pt1 | contig 17365 bp, 16 predicted proteins | sample Whisoiple_237_MG_FD_110215 | JGI IMG/M metagenome (GOLD analysis project Ga0164305, IMG submission 110215) | Soil microbial communities amended with pyrogenic organic matter from upstate New York, USA - Whitman soil sample_237_MG | ecosystem: Environmental > Terrestrial > Soil > Agricultural...
CGCATGGTGGCCGACAAGCGGATCAGCCACGCAAGCGGGCGCGAGGTCTTGCACACGCTGTCCGATCCCGGCTCGTCAGTTGCTGGCCCGGAGGAGGTTGTCGAACGTCGCCAGTTGGAGATGGAGTCGGACGCGAGCGCACTCGAGGCGATCGTGGCGGCGGCGATCGAGGCCGAGCCCGCGGCGGCCGAGAAGGTCCGCGCCGGCAACCCCAAGGCAGTCGGTCCGATCGTCGGCGCCGTGATGCGCGAGACCAAGGGCACCGCCGACGGCGGCGAGGTCACGCGCCTGATCCGAGAGCAGCTGAGCGCGGGATAGCGGCCTCGCCCGCGCATATGCAGCGCGGTGGGACTGGCGCCTGTGGAAGGAAATCTCCACCAGGTGGTGGAACAGATTTCATACAGATGCGAGCCTGTGACCGCAGGGGCGGATGGGCGCGGGTGCGGATGAACGAGCGCTACGCCGCCGTCGCGGTGATGATCCAGGTGGAGGCGGGCCCGAACACGCCGTCCGGCTCCTGGAAGTCCTCCAGCACCTCCCGGATCTCGCGCTCCAGTTTGGGGCGGATGCTCTCCGCCTCCTCGCCGGTCACGCGGATGATCTCGGCCGCTGGGCCGATTGCCATGTTCATGGCGACGGCTCGGTCGAGGTCGTCGCCGAGCTTCATCGGGAGGTCGCAGCGCGTGAAGGTCGGCCTCGCGAAGCCGACGATCAGGAGCTGGTGGCTGACGGTGTCCGCGTCCTGCATCGAGAACGGCCCGGGCCCGCACTTGGGCTCGTCCGTGTCCTCCGGTTCCGCCAGATAGCGCTCGACCACCTGTTGCGCTCGCAGCACCCACGGGTTATCGAGCTTGCGCCGCCAGACGACCAGGCAGAGGCGGCCCCCAGGCGCCATCGACTCCCGGATGTTCCTGAGCGCGGCCACCGGGTTGGCGAAGAACATCACGCCCATGCGGGAGAAGACGTAGTCGAAGGGTCCTTGGAGCTCCACCACCTGGACGTCGCCCGTCATGAATTCGATGTTCGCGATTCCGGCATCGCGCGCCTCACCCGTTGCCGTCCGCACGAACGGCTCGGACACGTCGATGCCCACGGCCCCGCCCCCGGGGGCGACGAGGCGGGCCAGGTCCTGGGTCGAGTCGCCGAACCCGCAGCCGATGTCGAGCACCCGGTCGCCCTCTCGCGGCGGATGCAGTTGCATCGCCTGGACGCCGAACCTTGCGAGACCGTCGGCCATCAGGTCGCGAAACTCGACGAAGCGGTCGAAGAGAACGCCGCTCCAGGCCTCGGCGGCCTCCTCGTTCTCGGGTGCGACCGTCTCGGTGTGGCTTGCCGACTCCATGGGCAGATCCTAGGTCCGATGATGGCCCACGGCGTTACATCCCGGTCACAATGAGGGTGTGCTCTCGCTCTTCGAGATCCTGATCATCGGGGCGCCCTTCGCCTGGTTCGCGACCGCCTACGTCGGGTGGAAGAAGGGGAGCTCGTTCTGGATCTGGTTCCTCATCGGCGCCGTGTTTCCGTACTTCGGGCTGATCGGCGCGCTGCTCTATCGACATGAGGACTCCGAGCCGGAGCGGACATGTCCCCGCTGTGGGAGGGTGCTGAAGCTCTACGTGCAGGTCTGCCCCAAGTGCGGCCTGGACCTATACCTGCCGGAGCCCACGGATCCCCCAGAGGCCGCGGAAGGCGGAGCTACCGCAGCCAGGTCCTGACGATCGCGTTCGCGAACCCCACGCCGTAGCGGACCACCGCCGGCTTTTTGGAATGGCCGTGGAGCCGGCGGGTGACGGTGACCGGGACCTCCTTGGAGGGAACCCCCCGCTTGATCGCCTCGATCAGGAACTCGGAGGTGTGGAACTGCTCCTGGCGGAGCACGAGCTGGGGCAGCACGTCCACCCGGACCGCCCGGTAGCCGTTGGAGCAGTCGCTCACCTTGGTGCCGGTGATAAACGACACCGCGCGGTTGAAGAAGACGATCCCGAGCTCGCGGGAGCGGTGGTTGGCCTCGGCCTCGCCGAGCACGCGGGAGCCGTGCGCGATCGCGACCTCGCCAGAGACCACGGGCTCGACGAGACGCTCCATCTCCGACGGCAGGTGCTGACCGTCAGCGTCGAGAGTGACCACGATGCGGGCGTGTGAGTCCACCATCAGGCGGTAGCCGGTGCGCAGGGCGGCGCCGCCGCCGCGGTTGATGAGGTGGCGCGCCACCACCGCGCCGTGCTCGGTGGCGACCTCGGAGGTGCCGTCGCGGGAGCCGTCGTCAACCACGAGGACCGCGGTCTCGATCCCGCACACCGTCTCGGGGATCCTGTCCAGGACCCAGGCGATGTTGTCGGCCTCGTTGTAAGCCGGGATCAGCACCGCGATCTTGTCCCGGAACTTCTCCGGATGGGCGTCCATCCTGAACTGCTCCCAGGCGAGCCCCTCGAGCACGCTCGAGAGCTCGCGCGTGATCCGCGAGCTCTGCGAGAGAGCGCGCACCACGAGTAGGAACAGGATCAGGATCGCGAACACCGCGACGCCGACGATCCGGGTGCCGTTCGAGCGCTGGAACGAGAACGCGCTGAGGATCCTGTCCAGGAGCTCGGTGCCGGACACCACGGCGAGCCCGAGCGCGATCAGCAGCAAGATGATCACGTCGATGTTGCGGAGCGCCCCGCGGCGGGCGATCGCGAAGGCCGCGATCGCAACCGCGAAGGCCAGGCCGACGATCCGGATCGCCGTCAGCTCCGGCGGGAACAAATCTGCCTGCAAGATCACGGGTTCCACGGCCGGAAGAGAATAGATGGCGCCTGGGGCGCCATCCGCGCGCTGCCGTTCATGCGAAGCGTCGCTAAGACGCGGGTTCGTCCGCTACCCTCGCGCGGTCATGAGAATCCTGATCCTCGGGGGTGACGGGTATCTCGGCTGGCCGACCGCCATGCGCTTCTCGGCGGCCGGGCACGAGGTCTCCGTGGTCGACAACTTCTCCCGCCGCCGCTGGCACACCCAGCACTCGACGGACTCGCTGACTCCGATCGGCTCGCTCGCCGATCGCATCGAGGCCTGGAAGGAGGTCTCCGGCAGGGAGATCCAGACATTCGTCGGATCGATCGAGGACGGGAAGTTCCTCGATCGGGTGATCGCCGAGACAGTCCCGGAGACGGTCATCCACTACGGCGAGCAGCCGTCTGCCCCCTACTCGATGAAGTCACGGGCGACGGCGGTCGAGACGCAGTACACGAACGTGATCGGCACGCTCAACCTGCTGTTCTCGATGCGCGACTGCGTGCCCGACTGCCACCTGGTCAAGCTCGGGACGATGGGGGAGTACGGCACGCCCAATATCGACATCGAGGAGGGGTTCATCGAGATCGAGCACAAGGGGCGCAAGGACACGCTCCCGTTCCCGAAGATGCCCGGTTCGCTGTACCACCTCTCCAAGGTCCACGACTCCCACAACATCCACTTCGCCTGCCGCATCTGGGGCCTTCGCGCGACCGACCTGAATCAGGGGGTCGTCTACGGGATCGAGAGCGACGAGTCGGCCGCGGACGAGAGGCTCATCACGCGCTTCGACTACGACGAGTACTTCGGCACCGTTCTCAACCGCTTCTGCGTGCAGGCCGTGATCGGACACCCGCTCACGGTCTACGGAGAGGGCGGCCAGACCCGCGGCTTCCTCAACATCCGCGACACCCTCCAGTGCGTGGAGCTCGCGGCGAGCAACCCAGCCGAGCTCGGCGAGTTCCGGGTCTTCAACCAGTTCACCGAGCAGTTCTCGGTCGCCGAGCTTGCCGAGCTGGTCAAGCGAAGCGGCGGCGAGCTGGGCTACGAGGTCGAGGTCAACAGCTACCCGAACCCCCGCATCGAGGCCGAGCACCACTACTACAACGCCGCGAACACGAAGCTAATCGACCTTGGACTGAAGCCCCACTATCTCGGTGAGGAGCTCGTCCGCTCGATGCTGAAGACCATCGAGCGCTACAAGGGCCGCGTGATCGAGCGCGCCATCCTCCCTAGGACACGCTGGAAGCCCGGCGAGCTGGAGGGGGCGTTCGAGCGGTCCGAGGCGGTCCGGCGAGAACCGTAGATCCGGTCCGCCCCGGCCGCTGGCCTCCGCCCTCGTTTTGGCCCGCGCTGAGAAGAACCGAGTGATCCTGGGCGGCGGCTGCGAGATGCGCGTCGGACTTAACTAAACGTCCAGTCCCGCTCGACTCGCTCACGGGCGGGACCAGGGCGTCGATAGCGGGGGTATGCACGATGCTGTGGCGGGAATCTGCCTCAGTCGCCCCCGGGTCCTCGCCGTTGCCGCGGCGGTTGGGGCGCTCTGGATGCTGGCGTCCGCGCCGTCGGGCGGCGCTCGCGGGCGCCCGATGTGCTTCGGCAAGCCCGCGACGATTGTGGGCACCGATCATCGTGACGTGATCAACGGCACCCCCCGAACGGACGTGATCGCAGCGCTCGGCGGGCGCGACGTGATCGAGGCTCCGAACACCCGGCTCAGACACGGTAAGGACGTGGTCTGTGGCGGCGCCGGAAACGACAAGATCGTCGGCAACAACGAGCGCAACGTCCTGATCGGGGGACCGGGTAATGACCGGATCAAGGGTGGGCCCGGGAACGACCTGATCGTCGGGGACAACGCGAACCCGGCTGGCAGCGAAAGCGGCGAGACCGGGAGGGACACGCTCAACGGCACCGGCGGCGACGATTTCGTTGTCGGAGACAACTATGCGCTCGGCGATGCCACCGGAGCGAGTCCCGACAAGGACATCGTCGGACTGAAAAACGCCGATGTCTTGATCGGGGACAGCGCGTCACTTCGCGGTGACGCGAGCGGGGGGGCGACCGATCGCCTTGCCGGGGCGGACGGCAACGACCTCGTGGTCGGCGACAGCTATGCGCCGTACGGCAACGCCAGCGGGAGCGGGAACGACAAGAGCACCCCGGTGAATCACAAGGGAGGGCTGAACGGCGGCCCCGGCAATGACGTCCTGGTCGGCGACAACTATACGAAGACCGGGACGACCTCGGGCGGCGGTAGTGACGCGCTCCAGTCGGGCGACGGCGGCGACGAAAACGCGACGTGCAAGCCGGGTACGTGCGACGACGTCTTCTATGGCGACAACTACTCGGCCTCCTGCGGCGACAAGAGGACCGTGCCGGCCATCGACTGCCAGATCGGTGACACCTCTGGCGGCGGGCCGGACCTGCTGACGACGGACCAGGGGAACGACCTCTTGGTTGGCGGCACACCGAACAACCCGGAGCTGCGTGGGGATGGCGACAAGTGCAAGGGGGGGAGCGGCCACGACGTGGCGGCACTGTGCGAGTTCGTCTACAAGGACGTCGAGTCCCGGCTCCACGTTCCCTGATCGCCGGCCCCGGGGCCCAAAAGCCCCGCTGGGACGCCCAAAACCCGTTGCTACACTGGCTCGCCCATGCGGGCCGCCGACGCACTCTGTGAAGCGCTGAAGGCCGAGGGCACAGAACACGTCTTCGGCATCCCGGGCGGCGCCAATTTGCCAACCTATGACGCGCTCTACGACGCCGACCTGCTGCACATCCAGTCACGGCACGAGCAGGGGGCCGGCCACGCGGCCGAAGGGTATGCCAAGGCCACGGGCCGGGTCGGGGTTGCTTTCGCCACCTCCGGGCCAGGCGCGACGAACCTGGTGACGGCGATCGCCGACGCGATGATGGACTCGGTGCCCACCGTTTTCATCACGGGGCAGGTGCGCACCGAGCTGATCGGCACCGACGGCTTCCAGGAGGCCGACGTCACCGGCATCACGCTCCCGATCGTCAAGCACTCCTTCCTGGTCACCGACCCGCGCCAGATCCCCCAATACATCCACGAGGCGTTCCACATCGCCTCGACCGGGCGCCCCGGCCCGGTCCTGGTCGACGTCCCGCAGGACCTCTCCCGGGCGGACATCGAGTACGAACCCGCCGAGGGGCCGCCCAGCCTGCCCGGCTACAAGCCGTCGACCGAGGGCAACATCAAGCAGATTCGCCTGGCGGCCAAGGCGCTCGCGAACTCGAGGCGGCCGGTGATCTACGCGGGCGGTGGCGTGGTCAACGCCAATGCCTCGCAGGAGCTGATCGACTTTGCCACCTCGGACAAGTTCCCCGTGACGCTCACCGTGATGGGCCTGGGGGCCTTCCCGGCGCCGCATGAGCAGTGGCTGGGGATGCTCGGCATGCACGGCACGCGCACCGCCAACTACGCGATGGACGAGGCGGACCTGATCCTCGCGATCGGCGCGCGCTTCGACGACCGCATCACCGGCAAGCTCTCGGAGTTCGCGCCGCGCGCGAAGTTCGTCCACATCGACGTGGATCCGGCCGAGATCTCCAAGAACGTCCCGGCGCACATCCCGATCGTCGGTGACGCGAAGGACGTGCTCCCCAAGTTCACGCGCGAGTACCGCGCGCTGAAGGCGGACCCGAGCCGGCTCGACGAGTGGTGGGGCAAGATCAAGGCGTGGCAGGCGGAGTACCCGCTGGGCTACGAGGACTCGAGCGACTCGACCATCAAGCCACAGTTCATGATCGAGGCGATGTACGAGGCCACGGAGGGCGAGGCGATCATCACCTCCGACGTCGGCCAGCACCAGATGTGGGCGGCGCAGTACTACCACTTCTCCCGGCCGCGCCAATGGATCAATTCCGGCGGCCTCGGGACGATGGGCTTCGGCCTGCCGGCGGCTATCGGCGCCAAGGTCGCGCGCCCGGACGACCAGGTCGTGTGCCTCGCGGGCGACGGCAGTCTCGTGATGGTGTGCCAGGAGATGGCGACCGCGGCTCATCACGACATCCCGGTAAAGGTCTTCCTGATGAACAACGGCTATATGGGCATGGTCCGGCAGTGGCAGGAGCTGTTCTGGGACGGGCGCTACAGCTCCGTTGAGCTGGGCGACAGCCCCGACTGGGTGAAGCTCGCCGAGGCCTTCGGCTGGTCGGCCATGCGGTGCGACGACAAGCGCGAGCTCACCGGCACGATGCGGACGGCGCTCGAGACCGACGGTCCGGTGCTGGTTGACGTCCACGTGGACAAGACCGAGAACTGCTTCCCGATGATCCCCGCGGGAGCTGCCGCAAGGGACATGGTGGGCTAGATGAGGCTCTTCTGATGGAGGCCGGCACCCCGGATCTCATCAAGCTCGAGGACCTGCGAGTCGGCAAGGCGCTCACTGGGCGCAAGCACATTCTCTCGCTGACGGTCGAGGACAAGCCCGGTGTGCTGGCGCGCATCGCCGGCCTGTTCTCGCGGCGAGGGTTCAACATCGACACGCTCGCCGTCGGCCCGACCGAGGACCCCGAGGTCTCGCGGATCACGCTGACGCTCGACGGCGCGGTCCACCCGATCGACCAGGTCACCAAGCAGCTCCACAAGCTGGTCAACGTGATCAAGATCCGCGACATGGAGCCGGACCAGACGATCGCCAGGGAGATGGCGCTCTTCCGGGTTCAGGCGGCGGTCGAGAACCGCGCCGACATCATGCAGTTCGCGGAGATCTTCAAGGCGAGGATCGTCGACGTCTCGCGCCGGACCCTGACCATCGAGGTCACCGGCACACAGGACAAGATCGACTCCTTCGAGCGGATGATTCGCCCGCACGGGCTGATCGAGATGGCACGCACCGGCGAGGTCGCCATCACCCGCTCACGACCCGACCAATAGACGTCGCGTGATCGAGGCGGCCGAAGCGCTCGGTTCGCTGGAGTCGCTGCTGGCCGAGGCCGCCGGGAGCCGACGCCTGGTCAGCGTCACGACCCGCGTCGACCTGGACGATCCGAGCGCGGCCGTGTTCGCTGCGCGGCGCGCTGCCGACCGCTGGTTCTGCTGGGAGCAGCCGGATCGCGACGGGTTCGCCATCGCGGGCCTGGGGAGCGCCCACGAGGTCGTCTCGCGCGGCGCCGGCCGGTTCGAGGACGTGGTGTCGGCGTGCGCCACGATCGCCCGGCGGCGCGGCGGGGACGAGCCGCCCGGCCTGCCCGCCGGCGCCGGCCCCGTGTGGGTTGGGGGCTTCGCCTTCGATGCCGAAGGGGCCGGTAAGGCGCACTGGGCGTCATTCCCGCCCGCGCTGATGGTTCTCCCCGAGGTCGTGTTCCACCGGCTCGCGGGCGAGACGCACATGACCCTCTGCGCGGTAAGCGATCCCGCGGCTGATGCACACGAGGTGGCGACAGGTCTCGCCGCACGGGTGGCCGCGGTTCGCGAGGGCTCGCTCCCGCTGGTGGATCCCCATCCGACCGGCTCGGTGCGGATAGCCAGCGCCTCGCCGCCGGGGCGGTACGAGGCCTCGGTGGCAGCGGCCGTCGAGCGCATCCGCGCCGGGGAGCTCGACAAGGTGGTGCTGGCCCGCGAGGTTACGGTGGAGGCCCCGCGCGCGCACGACCCGGCGGCGCTCTACGGCGCGCTACGCGAGCTGTTCCCGAGCTGTTTCTGCTTCTGCTGCGGGTCGCCGGAGGGCGCATTCCTGGGAGCCAGCCCGGAGCTCCTCGTGCGGCGCAGCGGCTCCAGTGCGGACACGGTCGGGCTCGCCGGCTCCACCCGGCGGAGCGCGGACCCCTCAGTCGACGACCACCTCGGCGAGCAGCTTCGAACGTCCGCGAAGGACCGTTCCGAGCACGAGATCGTGGTGCATCGGATCGAGCGCGCCCTGCGCCCCTATTCGGTCTGGGTCGAGGCCGCCCCCGAGCCGGAGCTGGTCAAGGTGGCAAACATCCAGCACCTCGGAACCCCCATCCACGCACAGCTCGCGGAGCCTCGCTCCGCGGTGGACCTCGCCGGGCGGCTGCATCCGACGCCCGCCGTCGGGGGTGAGCCGCGCGAGCGGGCGCTCCAGGCGATCGCCGAACTCGAGAGCCTGGATCGCGGCTGGTACGCCGGGCCCGTTGGCTGGATGGACGCCGCTGAGGACGGCGAGTTCTGCGTCGCCCTCCGCAGCGCTCTGCTGCGAGACCGCACCGCCCACCTGTTCGCCGGCGCGGGCATCGTCGCGGACTCGCGTCCCGATGCCGAGCTTGCCGAGACCGAGCTGAAGCTTGGGGCCCTGCTGCCGCTCGTCACCGGCTGAGCGCAGAAAGCGCCTCGCCCGCGCAGTCCGCGATCCGCCGGTGGATCTCGACGTTGCGACGGCGCTCGACCGGGATCTCTATAAGCGCCGTTCCGCCCTCGGCGGTCGCTGCCAACCCCGCGAGATCGTCGACCAAGAGGTGGCGCAGGCCGTAGACCTCCGCCACCTTTGCCGGGTCGATTCCCAGCGGAGTGCCAAGGATCGCCTCGAACTCCTCGCGGTCGACCTGTTCGGCCTGAGGGAGAAACTCGAAGATCCCGCCGCCGTTGTTGTTGATCACCACGATTCGGACCGGCGTGCTCGAGTCACGCAGCGCTGCCAGGCCGTTCATGTCGTGGTAGAGCCCGAGGTCACCCGTGACGATCCACGCCGGTCGGCTGGTGGCCTTGGCCGCGCCGATGCCCGACGAGACCAGGCCGTCAATTCCGTTGGCGCCGCGATTGCACAGAAACCTGACATCGGTCGGTAGTGAGGGGAGGAAGGCCTCCTGGTCGCGAATCGGCATCGAGGAGGCAGTGCAGACGAGATCACCGTCGCGGTAGATCGGTCCGAGCGCCGCATGGACTCCCGGCTCCGTAGGGGCCGTCTCCTCCGCGATCGCGTCGGCGATCGCCGCGGCCGCCGCGTCGTCGGCGGCACGCCAGCCCTTGGACCACTCGGCGTCCGTGTCATGGGGGAGTTCGGTGGCCATCGCGCTCGCCAGGCCCTTCGGATCGACGCGCATGATGACGTCGGCCGAGCGCGTGGGCTCGTTCCAGCCGAAGCCGTCATCGACGATCAGCTGCCGGCTCTCCGGCAAGGCCGCAAGCCACTGCCGCAGCGCCTTGCTGGTCGGCATATCGCCGAATCTCAGTACGACCTCTGGCTCGAGCGCCGTGGGGCGCAGGCGGGCGATCGCGTCGTAGTGAGAGACGACCAGCGACCGATCGTGCGGTCCCAGGCGGAGCTGCGACGTCGGCTCGGCAAGGATCGGGTAGCCGCACGCGGCGGCGAGCCGGCTGAGCGGCTCGGCGAGCCCGGAATCGAGCTGGCGACCGCACACGATGATTCCCCGCCGGGAGTCGTCCCGCACGTGGCCGACCATCATGTCGACGAGCGCCTCGCTGGGCTGCGGCGCCCCGGGGCCGGGCACGGCTGTCAAGGGTCGCTCGCCTCGACCTCGCAGGGCGAGCTCCGAGGTCGCTGTGACGTCCTCGGGGTGGGGCTCCGGCCCCAAGGGATCGCGCCAGGCCAGGTTCAGGTGCACGGGGCCTGGACGGGGGTCGCCGCGGGCGCCGGCGTAGGCGCGGCAGGCCACCGAGCGGTAGTGGAGGAGACCCCCGTTGTCGGCGTCGTGCGTTCCGACCTCACAGAACCACCGCACGGCGTCCCCGTACAGCTTGAGCTGGTCGATGGTCTGGCCGGCCCCGATGTCCCTGAGCTCCGGTGGGCGGTCCGCCGTCAGCACGATCAGCGGGACGCCGGCCTCATCCGCCTCGCAGACCGCGGGGTGGAGATTGGCCGCCGCCGTACCGGACGTGCAGAGGACGGCCGCCGGCTGGCCGCTCGCCTGGGCGGCGCCCAGCGCGAAGAAGCCCGCCGAGCGCTCGTCGACGATCACGGCGACCTCGATCGCCGGCTGGCGCCAGAGCGCGAGCGCGAGCGGCGTCGAGCGCGAGCCGGGCGCGACGACCGCGTGCCGGACGCCGCAGCGCGCGAGCTCCTCGACCATTGCGGATGCCAGCGCGGTGTTGCGATTGGTGGGATCCACGGCGGCGAACGGTATCCGGCGGTGGGTCGCGGCCACGGCTCGCGGGCTCCGCTTACAGGTCTACGACCACCTCCAGGGCGCCCTGGCCGGCCAACTTGGTCTCGTAGGGCCCCGCAACCTTGGCGATCAGCCGCCTGATCGCGACGTTGTCAGCGTGGATCAGGCCCGTGAACCGCACGACCCCGGCCTCGCGGGCGCGCTCGACCAGCGCAGTCAAGAGCGCCGTCCCGAGGCCGATCCGCATCCAGCGGTCGCCGACGCCGACGGCGAACTCAGCCGCCTCGGGCTCGTCCTCGCTGCGGACGTAGCGCGCGGTGCCGAAGCTCTGCCCGGTCTCGGGGTCGACCGCGATCAGCGCCTCGTGGTGGACGTGGTCGACCGCGGTCAGATACTCGAGCTGGCGCTGCGAAAGCCGCGGCTGCGGGCCGAGGAAGCGCATGAAGATCGACCTCGTGCTGGCGCTCTCGAAGCCCTCGTTCAGTCGCGTGCGATCAGAGGCCCGGATCGGCCTGATGAGCGCCTTCGTGCCCTCGCGGAGCTCGACGATCTCGCCGGTGTCATTCGCCACCGTTCCTGGAGCCTTGCGAATCTCGCTACTCAACGGCACGCTCGGACTACAGGCTCCGCCGCGCCGGCGTTCACGTGTGTGCGTTAGATCCGGTTTCGCTCCAGCGCCGCTTCGTCGATCTCCACGCCAAGCCCCGGCCCCTGGGGCAGGTGAAGGAGGTCACCGCGCAGGTCGCACTCGACGGACGCGATCGTGTCCGCGAACAGGAGCTGGGTGGCCAGCCCGTGCGCCAGGCCCGCCCACAGCGCCGCAGGGCGAAGGACCTGCGCCAGATGAGCCGCCGCCGCAATCCCTACGGGGCCGTCCAGCGCGCTCGAGAGGTACACGGGCAGTTCCCCGGCGATCCCCCGAGCCGGCGTGATGCCGCCGACCTTGGCGAGCTTCACCGTCGCCAGCTGGCAGGCACCCAGCTCGGTGGCACGGCGTGCGTCGTCGGCGCTGTTCACGCTCTCGTCGGCCGCGATCGGGATCGCGGTCTGGTTGTGGACGACAGCGAGGTCCTCGAGGTCCGCCGCGGGCTGCTCGGCGAGCTCGATTCCGTGTCGTTCCATCGCGGTGAGCCGGAGAACCGCGTCCTGGGGCGTCCAGACGCCGTTGGCGTCCACTCGCAGCCGCGCCCGTGGTCCCACGGCCCCGCGCACGGCCTCGACCTGGCCGACGTCGCCCGGCACGCCCACCTTGAGCTTGAACGTCGCGAAGCCGCGCTCCGCCCATCGCTCCGCATCCGCTGCGACGGCGGTCGGAGGGCCCGCCACCAGGGTGGCGTTGCACCGGACCGGCTTGGCGGACTCTGCGCCCAGCGACCGCCAGAGCGGCAGCCCGGCCGCCTTCGCGGTCAGGTCGAGGAGAGCAACCTCCAGGGCCGCCGCCGCGGCGGGCGAGGTCGCGGTGAGGCCGGGCGGAAGATCCGCCGGCACGTCCAATCCCACGAGCGCCGGTCCGGCGACGTCGAGCACCTCCCGAGCGAGGCTCGCGGCTCCGGCGCCACCGCGGAGCGACATGGCAACGGCCTCTCCAAGCCCCTCTACGCCCTCATCCGTCCGGAGGCGGACGAGAGCCATCTCGCGCCGCTCCAGCCGGCCTCGCGCCGTGACGTAGGGCTCCCGGAACGGCAGTGCGTAGGGCACGGCCTCGACGGCGGCGACCTTCATCTCAGATCGTGGCGAGCAGCAGGCCCAGGGCGAGCAGCGCGCTGAAGGCCGCGAGGAGCGCCCCGGTCCCCGCCAGGGCGCCGTTCAGCGCCGGGCCGTCCGTTCGCGTCATCACCGCCCTGAGGGGCCGATCCACCAACGGCGCCGAGAGCAGCATCAGAAGCCCCCAGGCCGAGCTGTCGGTGGCCAGGAGCGTCACCGGGACCGCGACGAACGCCGCCCCGATCAGGCTCGCGTAGAGGTTGCGCGTGCGCTGCCGGCCGAGCCTAACCGCCAGCGTCATCTTCCCGGCGCGGCGATCGGTGTCGACGTCCCGGACGTTGTTGACGACGAGGATCGCGGTCGCCAGGCACCCCACAGCCACGGAGAGGCCGAAGGGCAGCCAGTCCAGGCGCTCGAGCTGCACGTAGTAGGAGCCGTTCACGGCGACGAGCCCGAAGAAGAGAAAGACGAACAGCTCGCCCAGCCCCGCGTAGCCGTACGGCCGCGGCCCTCCGGTGTAGAGCACTCCCGCGAGGATCGAGGCGGCGCCCACGATCAGGATGACGACCCCCGCCACCGTCGCGAGGTAGATGCCGGCCGCCACCGCGACGGCGAATGCGATCCAGGTCGCGATCAGGACGCGGCGGGGAGCCACGAGGCCCGAGGACGTCACCCGCACAGGCCCGAGCCGGTCGGCGGTGTCGGCGCCGCGCCTGGCGTCCGAGTAGTCGTTCGCCAGGTTCGTTCCGATCTGGATGAAGATGCTGCCGACGAGCGCGGCGATGAAGGCGCCGACGCGGATGCCATCGACCCGCTCCACTGCCGCCGCGGTGCCCACCAGCACCGGGGCGATCGCTGCCGGCAGGGTCCGCGGCCTCGCGGCCATCAACCAGAGACGCATGCGGGCTAGGGCCGCCGGGGGTACTTGCCGAAGTCGGGCTCGCGGCCCTCCACGTACGCGTTGCGCCCCTCCTGGCCCTCCTCGGTCATGTAGAAGAGGAGCGTTGCGTCGTGGGAGAGCTGCTGGAGGCCGGCGAGGCCGTCCTCGTCCGCGTTGAAGCTCGCCTTGAGCAGTCGCAGGGCGAGAGGGGAGAGGGCGTTCATCTCGCGGCACCACGCGACCGTCTCCTTCTCGAGGTCGTTGACGGGGACGATCGCGTTCACCAGCCCCATCTCCAGGGCCTCCTCGGCCGAGTAGAGGCGGAGCAGGAACCAGACCTCCTTCGCCTTCTTGACCCCGATGTTGCGCGCCAGGAGGCTGGCGCCGAAGCCGCCGTCGAAGCTTCCGACCCGGGGCCCGGTCTGGCCGAAGCGGGCGTTGTCGCCGGCGATGGTCAGGTCACAGACCAGGTGGAGGATGTGCCCGCCGCCCACGGCGTAGCCGGCGACCATCGCCACCACCGGCTTCGGCAGGCGGCGGATCTGGACGTGAAGGTCGCCCACGTCCAGCCGCCCCACACCGTGCTCAGCGACCTCGTCGTCGCCGATGTAGCCGTCATCGCCCCGGATCCGCTGGTCACCGCCGGAGCAGAACGCCTCTGTCCCGGCCCCGGTGAAGATGATGGAGCCGACGTCGAGGTCGTCGCGGGCGCGGTTGAAGGCGTCGCGGAGCTCGGCCAGCGTCTGGGGGCGGAAGGCATTCCGCACGTCGGGCCGGTTGATCGTGATCTTCGCGATCCCGTCGGCCTTCTCGTACAGGATGTCCTCGAACTCGCCCGCGCTGCGCCACTCGACGGGCGCATAGAGCTGTTCCTCAGGCGGGGCCTGCTTGTGGCGAATCGGCATGTTCGGAATTATCCCTGGCCGTGACCTACGGCGGCTTCACCAGATGATCCTCGACAACTGGCTCGCGCAGCGCGCCGAGACCTGCCCCGACCGGGTGGCCCTGATCGCCGGCGGCGTCGGGCTGACCTACGAGGAGCTCGAGGCGGAGGCGTCGCGGGCGGCGCGTCGCCTCGCCGCGCGCGGAGTACGCCGCGGCGGGAACGTCGTCATCGCCCAGCCGTCGGGGCTCGAGTACGTGATCACGCTCCACGCCCTGATGAAGCTCGGCGCCGTCGTCCACCCGCTCAATCCCGGGCTGGCGCCGAACGAGCTCGACGCCGAGGTCGAGCGCGCGAAGCCGGCGCTCGTGATCGGCGAGTCCGAGCATGTGACGATGAGCGAAGCCGACCTGCCGCTGCTCGGGGAGCACGACCTCGACGCCCTGCACTGCCGGATCCTGACGAGCGGCACCTCGGGGAGCCCCCGCTCGGTGGGCCTCACCTACGGCAATCACCTGTGGAGCGCGGTCGGCTCGGCGTTCAACCTGGGAGTTGACCCCGCCGACCGCTGGCTCTGCTGCCTCCCGATGCACCACGTGGCGGGCCTGCAGATCGTCATGCGCTCGGTCATCTACGGCACCGGGGCCGTCGTGCACGACGGCTTCGACACCGAGAGGGTCGCCGAGTCGTTCGGGCGCGATGGCGTCACGCTCGCCTCGCTGGTCACGACTCAGCTCGTCCGCCTGCTCGCGGCCGGCGTCGACCTTTCGCGCCCGCGGGCGATCCTCGTGGGCGGGGGACCGGTGCCGATCGACGTGCTCGAGGAGGCAATCGGGCGCGGCGCCTCCGTTGTCCAGACCTACGGCATGACCGAGACCGCGTCCCAGGTCACGACGCTCGCGCCACAGGACGCGCGGCGAAAGCTGGGCTCCGCTGGGCGCCCGCTCCTGACGACCCATCTGCGGATCTTCGACGGCGAGATCTGCGTCCAGGGCCCCGTCGTGGCGCCGGGCTGCGCTGACGAGGACGGGTGGCTTCACACCGAAGACCTCGGGCGGATCGACGACGAGGGCTTCCTCTACGTCGAGGACCGGCTGGGGGACGTGATCGTCTCCGGGGGCGAGAACGTGCTGCCCGCCGAGGTCGAGGAGGTCCTCCTCCGCCACCCCGATGTCGCCGACGCCGCCGCGGTCGGGCGCTCGGACCCGGAATGGCAGGAGGCCGTGGAGGCGGTCGTCGTCCTGCGCGAGGGAGCCGCCACCGACGAGGCCGCGCTCCGCGAGTATTGCGCGGCGTCGCTCGCCGGATACAAGGTGCCCAAGCGCGTCGAGTTCGTGGCCGAGCTGCCGCGGACGGCATCGGGCAAACTGCTTCGCCGGGCACTGCGGTGAAAGGAGAAGGGATGGAACCAGGGGACGTCGCTCGCTGGCTGGACGACTACGTCGAGGCGTGGAGGACCTACGACCCGGACGCGATCGTGGCGCTGTTCGCGGAGGAGATCGAGTACCGCTATCACCCGAACGACGAGCCGATTCGTGGCCGCGAGGCCGTGGTCGAGTCGTGGCTCGGCGAGGGCGAGCACGAGGATGCCTCGTCGAGGGATCCCGAGGGCACCTACGACGCGTCCTACGCGCCGGTCGCGATTGACGGCGACACGGTCGTGGCCACGGGCTCGAGCACCTACTTCGAGAGGCCCGGAGGCCCGGTGGAGAAGGTCTACGACAACTGCTTCGTGATGCGTTTCGACGGCGACGGCCGCTGCCGCGAGTTCACCGAGTGGTTCATCGAGCGCCCCGACGCATAGCATCAGGTCAATGAACGACAACGACAAAGACATCTTCTACGACGACGACGCCGATCTCTCAGCGCTCGAGGGCAAGACGATCGCGATCCTCGGCTACGGATCGCAGGGCCACGCGCACGCGCTGAACCTGAAGGACTCGGGCTGCGAGGTCGTGGTCGGCCTTCGCCCGGACTCGGCGAGCCGTTCCGAGGCGGAGGGGGAGGGTCTGGAGGTCCTCGACGTTCCGGAGGCGGCGAGCCGCGGCGACGTCGTGATGATCCTGCTGCCCGACGAGAGGCAGGCGGAGGTATGGGAGAACGAGATCCGCGACGGGATCGCGCCCGGGAACCTCCTGATGTTCGCCCACGGCTTCTCGATCCACTTCGGCCAGATCGAGCCGCCGCCCGGGGTCGATGTGGGCATGGTCGCCCCCAAGGGGCCCGGCCACCTGGTCCGCCGCCAGTTCGCCGAGGGGCGTGGCGTGCCCTGCCTCATGGCCGTGCATCAGGACGCGACCGGAAACGCCCGCGACATGGTCCTCGCGTACGCCAAGGGGATCGGCGGCACGAGGGCAGGCGTGATCGAGACCACGTTCAAAGACGAGTGCGAGACCGACCTCTTCGGCGAGCAGTCGGTTCTATGCGGTGGCGCCACCGAGCTCGTCCGGGCCGGATTCGAGACCCTCGTCGAGGCGGGCTACGACCCCCGGCTCGCCTACTTCGAGTGCCTGCACGAGTTGAAGCTGATCGTCGACCTCATGTACGAGAAGGGGATCCAGGGCATGCGCCACTCGATCTCCAATACCGCCGAGTACGGGGACATGACCCGCGGTCCGCGCGTGATCGGCGAGGAGACCCGCGAGGCGATGCGTCAGATCCTGGCGGACATCCAGTCGGGCGAGTTCGCGCGTGAGTGGATCGCAGAGAACCGCGCCGGCGCCGAGAACTTCCAGCGGCTCCGCGAGGAGGCTGCCGGGCACCAGGTCGAGCAGGTCGGGTCCGACCTGCGGAAGATGATGCCCTGGATCGAGGGGGACGGCACCTAGCCCGAGGCCGGGCGCCGTCCCGTCTTCTGCACGCTGCGACCCTAGCGCAGCAAATTCGCGTTTCGCCGCCGATGCACGTGAGATGATGCGCGCGAAATCAGCAATCCGTCGGCGGCCGGATGCCGGTCGCGAGCGGACAACTCGAACGGAGGGGTACATGACCGAAACGCCCGAGACGCCGGGAGCGCCTGAGGCGCCAACCGGCCCGCCCGGTGGGGCCCAGCCGCCAGCGGCACCGCCTCCAGCTGCACC
>Ga0164305_10000328_pt1 | contig 17312 bp, 12 predicted proteins | sample Whisoiple_237_MG_FD_110215 | JGI IMG/M metagenome (GOLD analysis project Ga0164305, IMG submission 110215) | Soil microbial communities amended with pyrogenic organic matter from upstate New York, USA - Whitman soil sample_237_MG | ecosystem: Environmental > Terrestrial > Soil > Agricultural...
AACCGCATACACCCACAAACAGCGCACCCACCACAGCCCCCAACAAAGCACCCCCAAGGGTGCCCAAAAAACTCCCCCAAAGCGCCCCCAAAGTCCCACCATTGACACCCGAAGGCTGAAACGAAATCGGCAGCTTCGGCGCAAACCCGCAAAAACCCAACAAACCCCCAGAAACCACACCCCCAACAGAACCCACACCAGCCGCCACGATCGCCACACCCAGCAGCAAACCCGCAAACTCATCCACCGGCCGCATCTGGACACTGTACTGCTGCCAAACCACCAGCCCCGCCCCCAAAAAAACACCAGCCAGAGTCCCCACAAACGAGCCCCAGACGGCCCCCAAATACCCTCCCCGCCGGCCCCACACCCTCCCCACCGGCAGCGCCAGAGGAGGCTGAAAAGCAGCCCAAACACAGCCCCAGACAGCCCCAACCCCCGCCCCAGCCAAAATCCTCTCGCCGATTCCCGGATTGCTATTAATTGCCCCAAACACCGCACCGCCGATCGCCGCCAACAAAAAAGCCCCCCAAGCCGCCCCCACCAAAACTCCCCCCCACTTCCGCCAAATCTGATTCGGCGGCAAAGTAAAAACGCCCCACATCATCCCAAAAAAACAGCCCCAAATCGTACCAACAAAAATCGCCCCCAAAATAGCGGCGCCGCCCTCAGCTATTACCGAATAAATCCCCCCGATCGCCGCCAAACACAAACTACCCCAAACACCTCCCCAAGCAGCATCCTGAACAATGCGCTCAAACTTGCCCACGGGAAGCTGAGGCGCAGGAGTCCGACTCCGAGAAGACATCGGCATCGGCAGCAGCGGCACTGCGTACTGACCTATGGGGCGCGGCAGCCCCGTGGCGGGCTGTTGCCGGCGCACTGCGGGCTGGGGCACGACAGGCGGTGGTTGGGGCTTTTTGCGCTTGGTTTTCGGGGGCTGCAAGTGCAATCCGTGGCTGACTGCTTGCCGTGAAGGAAACGGATCGCGGCCTTTGAGGAGTTTTGCCCGATCGCACCAAGGGCACCGACTGAGATGATTTCCGTATTTATGCTGGCTGTTTTTGCTGCAAGTTACCAAAGCATCTTCCGCTTCCCGAATCGCATTCACCCAAGTTTTCGCATCCGGGCGCGCCGCAGGATTGCCGTGCCCTTCCTCAAAACAGCGGATAAACAGTTGCCGCAGCCGGGGATGCAGCATCTCAAAAGGAGGCGCAGCGGGCATCGGGCGGTAGGGAATCCGCTTCGTACCTGTGGGGAAATGGCCCGATCGAATTCTCGCTTCCAAAGACGGCGGTTCATCGCTACCGAGATAAACTCCCGAAAACGGATGCGTACCTTCCATCAGCAATTGAAAAATTAATACCGCTAAACCGAACAAATCGTGTTCTGGAGATCGATCGATATCGCGGAAAGTCTGGCCCTGCAACTCCGGCGGCGTAAACTCGGGTTTCCCCACGGGACACCGATAAACGTAACCCGTATAAGGATCGCGGACTTGAAACGAATCCGTGTCTACCAGCGTTACCAACGCCGTATCCGTCACGAGAATGTTCGACTCGTTTACGTCGCCGATGACGTAACCCCTGACGTGGAGGGCGTTTACAGCCGAGGCGAGATTTCTGGCGGTACGGTGGAGGTAAAGATAGCTAAATAGCGGTTTTTGTTCGCGCCTGGTTTTGGGAGTGTAGAAAGTGTGTATCGGCATCACTTTGTTGACGCGCGGCATCACAAAACCGACGATTTTTTCTCGCCCGCCGACAGTATGCAGCAAATCGATCGGCCAAGCAATGGAAGCGTGCCCGGGTTCGGCGATCGGCGCATCCGGCGGCATACTGAACATGACTGTGAGTTTGTCGCCGTCTTCGTCTGTCGGTTTGTGGTAGATTTTTGCTACAAGGGACGAGTCTTGGGCGATCGGGTAGATGCGACCTTCACCCCCACTGGCGATCGCGGTTTTGGTATCGATCGCAATCAGTTGTCCGCTAAATTGGCGCTGCAACTGCATAGAATTCCGTTATGGGATACAGGATTTGGAAGCCATCACTCAATAAATTTGACTTGCCCATTAAATCTTACCTTTGTTAGGACTTAGGCACCGGTGAGCAGAAACCGGGTTTTTCACCAAAAGACGCGTTGCAGCCCGCAGATTCGGTAAAAAACCCGGCTTCTTGGGTGGGAGTGGGTAAGCCCTGTTTCCCTGAGTGGGATGGGCATCCCGCCCGTCCATCCCTGAGTGGGATGGGCATCCCGCCCGTCCATCCCTGAGTGGGATGGGCATCCCGCCCGTCCGCGCCATCAAAATTAAATGTGAACCAGCTTCAAATCCACCGACAATAACAACATTTTATCCTCAATTTTTTGTCTGACGGCCGGTGTCACCTGACAATTATCGCTGTTGAGGCATTCCACCAGCAAGTTGTGGGCATAGTAATACTGTTTCAGCAAAGTTTTCTGTTGGGGGCGAAAGTTTTGATTGTAGCCGATCGCAGTTTTGAATTTTGCCAGCCAACAGCCACCGCAATCTTTGCGCCACTTTTTCCAGTTTTGCAAATCAGGCATCTCAGTCTGAAATTGTGCCAGCAGTTGTTTAAGTTCGGGTTCAATATCCAGCGCCAACACGCCCACCAAGATACCCGCCACATCATTATCAAAAGCCAGTTTCAGAGACTCGTTAACCTCCGCCAATTCTACATTTTTCCCAGCCTTTACCAAACAATTCCGAAACTTGCGAACTTTCGATCTATCAAACTTCAGACTCGGATCGAGGACGCGAGTCAAAGCCAAATCGAGCACGCAAACTAAGGCAACATAAAAAGCGCGAATTTCCGCCGGTTTGAAATTCCTTTGCACTAACTGAGACTTGTGATTTGCCCAGATTAGCAACTGCTGCAAGGTTTCATCCTTAGCGGCCATACTGTCTAATTTTTGTTGCATCAGCAGCAAAAGTTCGTCAGCCGGTTGCAAAATGCTGACAACTCTCACAAATTCTTTTTTCCATTTTTTATCTGTAATCCGGCTGACCAATTCTGGCAGCGATTCCGGGTTCGCACTGTCAATCACATATTCTGGTTGAGTTTCGCTTTCCTCTAGCAGTTCGTCAACTGCGCTTTTGATAAAGTTATCCACCAACCAGTCGCGGGTACGCGAGAAATTGCTTTCCAACTCTAGGTAATGACTGCCTAATTTTGCCTTAAAGTCTTTGGGAAAAATCTTTTTAGCCACTAACATATTTTTCCAGCGAGTTAGCTGGCTGGCGTTGCGTTCGGGAAAGCGGTGGTACAAATAGTCGATCGCGATCGCATCTAGAATATCCCCCCCCAGGATTTCCCGCCGTTTCACCTCGTTTTCTAGTCCTATTTTTCGCCGCTGAGTTAGATCCCCATGCTGGCTAACATTTGGTTCAATCAAGCCCTGAATCAGCCAGCTTCCCCCACGGAAAAAATCGCCATCGAACTCCAAGTAAATCGCGCCAAACAAAGCTTCAAAAGTCTCAGAAAAGATTATCTTGTACTCTCTTTCTTCTGTCTCTTTCCGGTTCCATACGCGCCAAGAAAGTTCGTTTAATTTCAAATTTTGTGCAAAATCCGCAAGCTTTTTCGGATCTGCTAAACGAGCTTTTAAGGTTGAGATAGCATCTGGATCCAGTTCTGGATATTCGCGGTAGAGGTAATCGGTAACAACAGCACCGAAAATAGATCCCCCTAAGAGTGACAGCCGTTTGTACTTAACCTCTTGCCAAGCGGGAGACTCCTCCGGGCGATCGGAGTAATAGCTGGTAGAGTAAGGGCAATTCAAGGCAATTTCCAGCAGTTTTGTCTGCTGAAAGCTGGGAATGTCGATCGCTGCTTTGACCGCTTCAATATCTACCTTTTTATTTTTTATTTGCTCTAATTCTTCTTCACATTTTCCCCACTTTTCCAACCAATCACCTCCCGCATCTTCCACATACAAATCTACAAAATCTACCCCGTAATTCATCCATTCATCCTGCATTTTTCTGGCTGCTTCCAGTTCTTCCCAGACTTTATGCAAGTTGTTTTCAACGATGCTCGTACCTTGTACAGTCATAGTATTTGATTTTGATGTATTTTGATTTTATTTCCAACTCTTTCACCGCGATTAAATCAAATCTCAATTCAATTTAGAGCGAGTTGCTAGTTATTTCACAAGATTGATTGATGCGGTAAATCTTCTCGTTACTTAGCCTTCCTATCAAGCACCTCTTGCCAGCGTCTGGCAGACCCCTCCCGGAGACAGAAAAGGAGAGGAAAAATCTTGGTCTGTTTTCCCTTTTCCCGAAGCAGGCTGGGGGTTAGGTTTTTGGCATTGCCGAAAATTGTGCAATATGTGAGTTAGTCAAATTTTTTTTCACAGAGTTTTGAGCAGTCGAACTATTCTCAGCAGCAGATATGCTTGATTTACGGGAACTTGAGGTAACGACCTGCGGGCAAATTATCACTATTATATAATGCAATGTTAACTAACTGGTTCAGGAAATTTGCATCGTTTTTATCATAACTTAAAAATAATCCTCTGTCAATCCCCCAATCTTGAAGAGTTTGCTGCCAATTCTGATATTTTTGTTCAGAGAATTCATCCGAAAGAGTTGTGACTTGAATGCAGAGGGGCTGCTGTTGGCGGCTGCTAACGATCGAATCGGTTGCCATAGAAAGATCTGCAACATATCGATACAAAACAGTGCCTTGGCGATCGACAATTCGGGCTGCGATCGCTCGAATGACGAGATCGTCAGCGGGATCAAATTTACCGGCTTTCAGTTTTTGTTTCCAAATGTAAAATTTGCGATCGGTTTCGCTCAGCCATTTAGGAAATAGATAGCTGTACCAATACCTTTCCCCCGGAGTCATCAACTCAAAAGCGGCTTGCTGTTCTCTTTCCGAAGGTAGAGATTGAACGGCCAGCCAAACCTGAGAATCTCGGATAAGCTGCAGCAAAAAAGCCATCACAAATTTTTTAGCCGTTAGCGAACCGGGTTTAACATCTTTCACCCAGCGATTGATTTCATCCAATCTTCTCGCCAAACTCGGATCTATTAGATCTGCGTCGCTAATTAGGGAGTTGAGCTTATCCTTAATCTCTTGTGCTTGCAAATGACGACCTACTGTACAAGTTAAAGCAGAATTGTTGACTCCTCGATTTTATTATAGAACCGCGCCAAATTTTCACCGCTGATTACACATCTCCCAAAATTGTTGTGGGTAAGTACCCTGCCAGCCCTTAACTTTATTTGACCAGATGTCTATTGAGTAGCTGCGACTGATTCCCGTAGGCGCTGGTACAGTAAAACAAAATAAACATTGATCGACGGCCCGGCTAAAAACCCGAGTAGGTTAGCTGCAAGCTGATATGCTACGGATTTCCCCGTCGGATCGATTAATAGGCAAATCAATAGTATTGGCACAAAAACCACAAAAATTATCAGCAAAGTGGATCGAAATACCAACCACCAACGCCCTTGAGTTAATTCCCAACTGCTGCTAACACTGTCTAGCGCCGAAGAGTTATCAATAACGGTAGCGTAAGATGAAAACATTAACCGATATGATACATAAAAGCCGGGAATTATTAGTGCAATAAAGCCAGCGCACACCAGCAGCAAACAGATAATGTTAACCGCAATTATTTGTAGCAATCTTCTGTTTGATTGAGCCAAAGACTGACCAACAGTTACTTGATTTTTTGTCAAACTTCGGTAAGTGTAAAAAATCATGGCTCCCGACAATAAAGGAACTACCACGAACCAGTAGATAATATTGAAAGCAACACCTGCTGAACCTAGCTTGCCAAAATTATTTAGTCCGACAAATATCAAAATTGGAGAGTTGATTAGCAACAGGGGAGCGTATCTAGAACCTAGATTAGCAAAGGTTTCTCGCAACAGGCTTCTAGCACTAATTCGTGAAGCTGTCATAAATTTTTATCCTGCTTTTGTAAGTGGATTTGAACATATTAAGTGGGCTTTACAAATAAACATTACATGGGAGGGTAAGTGAGAATACTCATCAACTCGCTGGTATCTCACGATCCTACGCTAAACCCGCCCGGACAAGATACTATTTTTGTTAGCCCTTACCTAATTAGACATTATTAATTAGAAAAAGTTGCTAACAATAATGTTAAGTCATCATCGGTGCGTTCGGAAACGCGGGGCGATCGCAAAAATGACTCTAACTGCTGTTTCGCATCTTCTTCTTCTTTCCACTCGCCAGAAAACCGAAACAAAGGTGCAAAAAACGGCCCGTGCGGCGTGCCTTCTGGGATTTTGAGAGCTAGCATTTGCAAGCCGTCGGAAAAAACGGCCAAGTGCCGGAGTTTTTCCCGCAGTACCTGAAATTGCGCTGTTTCAATTGCATTCGGCGAAATCAAAAACACGGTTTCGTTGATGTATTCGCCGCAGGGAGGTACAGTCAGGGCGATCGCATTTCCTGCACTATCACCTGCTACCACTGCACCGTCGCCGATTTGAGCAACTGCGATTAATTCTGGTGTAGCAACAACAGCAATTAAAGTGCAGGCTAAATCTCTCGCAGCCACTTCCCGCACTGCCGCTTCTGCTTCCACCTGCGCCCGCGCAACTTGCAGTGATGCTGTCAAGAATACCTGCCATTCGTCGTCATTTTGAGGCAGCCTTTCCTGTTGCTGGTAAATCGTTTCGACAACTGCTTCCACAGCAATTTTAGCCCCAACTTCTGCGAGTGCTGCCGAGCCCGCGCCGTCGGCAACCGCTGCCGCTAAAACGCCGTTTGGCAAGAGACGCCAGCAGTGGGCATCTTGACAAGGCTGCGATCTTTTTTCGTGGCTCGTACCTATCACCGATGCCGCTACAACTTGCCAATTAAAGGATGAATTCTGCATTAATAACTCTTTAACTCAAAACTTCGTAAATTCACAACTATGCAAAGTCTGGACGGGTTGATTTATCCCTAATTACAGCACTTTTCTGGGTTCGTAGGTACTAGCCCTTGTAGGGACACGGCAGTGCCGTAGGGACACGGCACTCTTACTAATGACTAATGACTAATGAGTAATCACTAAACAGTTCCCCATCCGGGCGGCGGCAGTGCTACTTGTTCGTCAATTTTTGAGTGAGAAACTCTCTGCATACTAGCCGATAGCCAGATGAACATCTCTCTAAAGTCTAATCCTCTCAATTTTACAGGCGTGCGATCGACAATTTGCGCCAGACGGGTGATATTAGCACCTTCCACTCCGACTGCAAAAAATGCCACGCGCTTGTTAGTTTCTTCCTCTTTAATCCGCTGTGCTGCTATTTCCACAACATCGTCTGATTCACCTTGAGGTTCGCCGTCGGTAATCATAAATACCCACGGGCGGTAATAGGTAATGCCGTTGTTGCGGTATTCGGATTTGCGGGCCGCAATGGTATCTAATGCTAGCTGAATCCCTGCGCCCATGTGGGTTTGTCCTTGAGCTGTCAGCAGTGGCGTCTCGAACTGGTCGGCGGTCACGAAGTCTTGCACGACTTTGATATTATTGTCAAATGAAATAATCGCGACTTCGACTCGCTTTTTAGCTAGTTCGTCTTTAATTAGGTCATTCCTAAAAATTTCCAGCCCCTCATTCAAGGCATCTATGGGTGCGCCTTGCATGGAGCCGGAGGTGTCCAGCAGGAGGACGCAGGGACAGCGCGGCTCTGGGTTTTCGGCAAATTCTACGGCTTCGTCTAGTCTCATGGTTCGGGGTTGACCTGGGAGTGGCTCGATTTCTAGGTTTGTTACTTTCTACCCTAGCAAGTAGGTGACATATTTAACTCAATCTGCCCGCTGGCGATCGTATTTTACCATTTACCTGAATCGATTTGAGATTTTTAATTGTAGATTTGAGATTTGAGAATTAGATGTCTGCGGTCAATCGATTTGAGATTTGAGATTTGAGATTTGAGATTAAAGAATTGAAGCATTGACCCCACGGATAAATTCGGGGGGCAAGTTTCTCGGATACAGGTTTTTTATTTCTGGACGGATGAATCCGGGGGCTTGTATCCTGGATGCTTTAGGTCAAAAAAAAAATTCATTCCTGCCTGTGGTAATATAGACTAATAGTATTACTGCAAAATAAGGATAAATCTTATGATTGCAACAGTCACGCAAAAATTAACCTTTGACCAATTCCTTGTAGAATGTCCAGAAGATGGACTCTATGAACTGGTAAATGGAGAAATTGTAGAGATGAATGCCACAAGAAATCATGATGATGTTGCTGATTTTACATCTGATTCATTTAAAGATGAAATTAAACGGCTAAGTTTAAATTATGTTGTCAAAAATACCGCCGTTATCAGAACTGTAACTAAAGCCGGAATCGAACAAGGGCGGAGACCGGATGTCAGCGTAATCGATCGCGATTTGTGGCGATCGAACCGTTCTGCTTATGCTGCATTGCGGGAACCAATTCAACTGGCAGTGGAAGTAACATCAACAAATTGGGAGGACGATTATATAGACAAATTGGACGAATATCGGCGCCTCGGAGTTCCTGAGTATTGGATTGTCGATTATTTAGCAATTGGCAGCAGGGAATTGCTGGGAAATCCCAAATTTCCAACTGTATTTGTTCACCTTTTGGATGCAGAGGGCAACTATCAAAGAAGCGCGTTTAAAGGCAGCGAACGAATTGTGTCGCGGACTTTTCCCGAATTAACGCTGACAGCAGAAGAGGTGATGAATGTTTAACTTCCGTTAATCCAGCTAGCCAGACTATTCTCCATAAAAAATCACTGAAAATATGAAATCTGTTTCTGATAAAAAACTTTCCGATCGAAAAGCTATTAGTCCTTGGAGTTACAAACCTTGGTGGTGCCAGCCTTGGTCGATTCTTTTAACTGGTACTAGCCTGATTAGCGGTAGTTGGTTTTTATTAAAAACTGTTTGGATAACTGTTTTAGTCGCGATTCCTTTATTAGCCTGGATGGGTTTTTTCTTGTTAGTTTGGCCGAGGTTGATGCTGTCTAGCGGAGTTTTGGATTCCGATGCAGATTAGGTCTTGGTGGCGCGCACCTTATGTTGAAGATAAGGTGCGCGGTCATTGGTGTCAACCAACACGTTAAACCCTCAGTCCGGCAGCGTTTTAAACAAGAGCCTCCAAGCGAAAGTCCTCGCTATGAGGACTAATGAGTTCTTCAGTCCTCTTTGAGAGGACTTTCGCTATAAGACAGGGAATTCATTCCCTGGCGGACTGCCGGGTGAGCAGGAGGACTGGCGGACTAAAAGCTTAAGTTGACACTAATAGTGCGCGGTGCACGCCCTACCTTTGAGTGTTTCGCAGTCTAGGTTTGCGGGTAATAGTCTTGAATTGCTTTTACTTCCATCGGGTGGGATTTGAGCGATCGAATTCCCGCTGCTGTCGCTTTGGCACCGGCTATTGTCGTAATAATCGGGATTTTGTAAGTCAAAGCTGTGCGGCGGATAAAGATTCCGTCGGCTCGGGATTCTTCGCCCGAAGGTGTGGTGATAATTAGTTGAATTTTCTCATTCTTGATCGAATCCAACAAATTCGGCCGCCCTTCGTGCAGTTTCAATTCCAAATCTACCTCTAAACCTTGCTCTCGCAAAACTTTGCGTGTCCCGTGAGTTGCGACTACTTTGAAACCCAATTCTAAGAATTCCTTGACAACGGGTACAACTGCTAGTTTGTCCCGATCGCGCATCGAAACCAGCACGGTTCCCAACAGCGGCATCATTTGTCCAGCACCTAATTGAGCTTTGGCAAAGGCTTTGCCAAAATCGGTATCAATTCCCATGACTTCGCCGGTCGATCGCATTTCTGGCCCTAACAAAGTATCAGTTCCCGGAAACTTAGCAAAGGGCAATACAGCTTCTTTTACCGAAACATGAGTGGGTATAATCTCTTCAGTAAAACCCAAAGCTTCTAGAGTTTTGCCAGACATGACTCGCGAGGCCATTTTTGCTAAGGGAACTCCGATCGCCTTGGAGACAAAAGGCACTGTTCGAGAAGCGCGCGGGTTAGCTTCCAAAATGAAAACTTCTTCTCCTTGAACAGCAAATTGAATATTCATCAACCCGATTACTTTCAGGGATTTTGCTAATTCTACAGTCCAACGACGGATTGTTACCAAAGCTGCATCAGAAAGCGTTTGGTAAGGGATAGAACAAGCAGAGTCGCCGGAGTGGATTCCCGCTTCCTCGATGTGTTCCATAATACCGCCGATAGTCACATTGCCAGTAGCATCGGCGATCGCATCTACATCCACCTCGATCGCATTCTCCAAAAACTTATCAATTAAAATCGGATGATCGGGTTCTACCAGCACGGCATAGGTCATGTAACGTTCCAATTCGGTATCGGAATAAACAATTTCCATTGCTCGCCCGCCTAATACGTAACTCGGTCGCACCACTACCGGATAACCGATCCGTTGAGCTACTATTAAAGCATCCTCAAAACTACGGGCTAAACCGTTAGCAGCTTGCTGAATATCCAATTCCCGCAGGATCTTTTCAAATCGCTCCCTGTCCTCAGCAGTATCAATGGAATCCGGCGAAGTTCCCCAGATTTTGGTTTGTACATCGGGGTGATTTTCCAGAGCTTTTTGTAACGGCAGCGCCAACTTCAGCGGCGTTTGTCCGCCAAACTGAATAATTATTCCCTCTGGATTTTCGGCTTCGATGATGTTGAGAACATCTTCTTTAGTTAGCGGTTCAAAATACAGGCGATCGCTCGTATCATAATCCGTCGAAACCGTCTCTGGGTTCGAGTTGACCATAATTGTCTCAAAGCCGTCTTCTCCTAGGGAATAGGAAGCGTGACAGCAGCAGTAATCAAACTCAATTCCCTGTCCGATCCGGTTCGGCCCGCCACCTAAAATCATCACTTTTCGTTTGGTAGAAGGCAAAACTTCCGACTCTGGCGCGAGACTGTGGCCTACAGGCGAAACTTTCTTTTCTTCATCGCCCAATTCCCAAATTGCCGCTCCCGCTTCGTAGGTGGAATAATAATACGGTGTAAACGCTTCAAATTCAGCGGCACAGGTATCGACTGTTTTGTAAACCGGAATTACGCCTAACTGTTTGCGGTAAGCGCGGACTTGATCTTCCGATGTTTTGGTGGCGTAAGCAATTTGGCGATCGCTAAAACCCAACTGCTTTACTTCAAACATTGTCTCTTTTGTCAACTGTTCCAACCGCGTTCGTTTCAAGAACTTCTCAGTTTCCAGCAATTCCTGCATTTTATCCAAAAACCAAGGATCAATTCCTGTAAACTCGAAGATATCTTCCACCGACATTCCCATCATCATCGCGTGGCGAACTGTAAAAATGCGCTCGGGATTTGGCGTCCGCAATCCGGCGCGAATTTGTTCCAAACTCGGCAACTTTTCCGGTTTGTCGCACCCGAAACCTGCGCGGCCTGTTTCCAATCCCCGCAGGGCTTTTTGGAAGGATTCATTGAAGCTGCGCCCGATCGCCATTACCTCTCCTACTGACTTCATTTGTGTTGTCAAAGTCGGTTCGGAACCGGGGAACTTTTCAAAGGCAAATCGGGGAATCTTCGTCACCACGTAGTCAATTGTCGGCTCAAAAGACGCCGGAGTTTTCTTGGTGATATCGTTGGAAATTTCGTCTAGGGTGTAACCTACCGCTAATTTTGCCGCCATTTTGGCAATTGGGAAACCAGTTGCTTTCGAGGCCAACGCGGAGGAACGGGAAACCCGAGGGTTCATTTCAATAACGATGAAATCTCCGTTGACAGGATTGACGGCAAATTGAATATTGGAACCGCCTGTTTCAACTCCGATTTCGCGAATAATTTTCACCGAAGCATCTCGCAGGCGCTGATATTCTTTGTCTGTGAGAGTTTGCGCCGGGGCTACGGTGATAGAATCGCCGGTGTGGACGCCCATCGGGTCGAGATTCTCGATCGAACAAATAATCACCACATTATCTGCCAAATCTCGCATTACTTCGAGTTCGTACTCTTTCCAACCAATCAAAGATTGTTCGATCAAAATTTGCGATACTGGACTGGCATCAATCCCGCCTTGTGCCATTTCTTCAAACTCTTCTTGATTGTAAGAAATGCCGCCTCCCGTGCCGCCCATTGTAAAAGCAGGACGAATAATTAAGGGATAACTGCCGATTTGGTGACCGATTGCTTTGGCTTCGTCGAGAGTTTTGGCAATTCCCGAAGGGCAAACGGCGACCCCAATTCGCGCCATCGCTTCCTTAAATAATAGCCGATCTTCTGCCATTTCAATTGCTGGCAACTTAGCACCAATCAACTCGACGTTGTATTTTTCTAAAATGCCATTTTTAGCGACGGCAACTGCTAAATTTAGCGCTGTTTGACCGCCCATAGTCGGTAAAATTGCTTGAGGTCTTTCTTGAGCGATGATTTGTTCGAGGATGACCGGCGTTAGAGGTTCGATGTAAATGCGATCGGCAGTTTCCGGATCGGTCATAATTGTTGCAGGGTTAGAATTCACTAGCACTACTTCATAACCTTCTTCTCGCAAAGCTTTGCAAGCTTGTGTCCCTGAATAGTCAAATTCGCACGCTTGACCGATAACAATTGGGCCGGAACCAATAAGAAGAATCTTTTTTAAGTCTTGACGACGGGGCATAGGTTCGTAATTAGTAATTGGACAAGGTGGAGGATTAATTTGATATTTTGCATCAGTCTTAGAAACAGGCTTTCTAAGCTGTTCCCCCCAAATCTTACTCAAAATAGTGCAAGTTTTGTTGTTAATTTGAAATTGTGCACCATTCTCAGCCTTTTGGAAGCAGAACCTCGCAACTCCGGTCCACAGACACCCCCAGCTAACCAGAAATATTGATGAGAAAAGGGTGCAGTCGATCGGTAAATCAAGACTATTTTAAGTGTTGCGGTCAAATCGTGTTCTAAAATACACAATTCCTGTATTCCGCCGGATTAATCATTTTAGAGACACTCCAAGAACCCTTCTTCGTGTCAACTTAACGTCTAACCCAATCACAGACTGTTGTTTGAGTATTAAATCTAGATCCCCCCTAGCCAAGGGCGGGCACGGAGGCACCGCCCCTAGGAAGGGGGGGACAAGAGTCTTCTCTTTCGTCCCCCTTCTTAATGGGGATTTAGGGGGATCTAGACTGGGTTAAAAGCGAGATTTATCAATGGTTTCAGGCGATTGTTGACACGAAGAAGGGTTCTTGGAGTGTCCCTACCGTATTTCAGCCTATTTTTAGGCTTTGCGCGATCGGCGAATGAGTACGCTTATCACTTGTCCCGGCTTTGCACCTCGCTGCGGCGGACTCCAATCCCCGACGGCGGCAAATCCCAGTCGGTATAAGGTGTGGATGGTTTCTAACACCGCTGCGCGGGAACGAAAAATGGTCAACAGCACGACTTCTTGTTCGGATACTGCTGAGTCTGAATTGGGACGATCGGATTCGTTATCGTCAGGTACGAATTCCTGTGACATAATATTTTCTCCTTGATTTTGGGTTTTTTAGAAAAACCCAAAAGCTCATCCGCTACCACATCACCCAAATCAACCAAAACTGCATAAAATAACCAGATCGCCCACACCTGTAACTTCAGCCCATTAATTAGACCTCTTGCAAAAAAAATATGTGTTATGCTTAAAAGTTTGCTCAAGTTTAGGTCAAACTTTGAATTATTGGGTTGATTGGCATCTCCTTAAACTTGCCCAGCCTGCTAGATTATAAAATTGGCTAAACTTTCCATAATAGCACAAAATTATTTTGCAAGAGGTCTATTGAACCCGTCCATAAATAAGACAATTCCAACAATCTTTTAACCGTATTAAAACCTTCTTCAATCCGCCAAAGGCGTTGATATAAATCAGCTACTACATAAGGAGGTAATATTTTCGGGTCAGTCACGGAAGTAATATAGGAATACCAGGTTTTACCAGCTCGAATTTCTACTAAACGCACTGTGAGAATAGGAGTGCCATTGCGACCTGTACCTAATTAAATTAGCCTGTACCTAATTTAATTAGTTGGTCTTTAACCGAATTATTAGAGGTGAAAACCTGAATGACTGTCACTGACAAGCGGGAAAGTGAAATGAAACTTCACTTTCCCGCAACGCAAGCGTGATGCCGTCTGCTGGTGATTGAACGACAACCAACATCTCAACTAATCAATGACCCAGAGATTTTTGTATACTGGAGACGTGCAGGTCCCCGGACGCATTCTCCCAGGAAGTTGGGGTAGGCTCCTACGCTTACTGAGCTATATCTGCGAGTTCTCTTTCAAACGCCACAATTTTATCAACCGTTATCTTCTTAATATCGTCTATGATATTTCCACCACAGACAAGTTGAAGCTCGGCATCATCAAGTTCCTCAAGAGTTTCTAAATCTTCTAAGTTCATGTTTTTTTCCTGGTTCATGCTTTTTTCCTGAAACTTTGTTAACTTTACAAAAGTTAACAAAGTTTGCTCACAAGTGGTAATTTTTGTAACAAAATTTTACATCCCACATTCCGCCCTTCAAGTGTCACACCGTGATAATTTTCGCCTTTCACGAGTCTGAACCTCCTCCTGTGCAAAAGTTTCAGACCTTCATAGGAAAAACCATCTCCTCTTCAACCAATTCTCAACAAGTAGCGAATGTTGACTTGGAATTTACTCAAAATTGATCCAAACCTCATGCCTTCCTCAAAAATATCTGAATGTGACACTCAAAGGGCGGAATGTGGGTTAAAATCAAAAATCTCAAATTAAAGATATGCCTAGAACTCAAGTGCGAATATTCCGTGCACCTGCTGCTTGAGGGCGACCAAATCAATTTTAGATTTGAGATTTCACATTGTCCTCCAACAACTCTCTCCATCTCCTATGCCTAGAACACCCAGCGAATATTCCGTACACCTGCTGCTTGATGGTGGCCATCGCGAAGAAGTGCGTTTCGCAACCCTGCAAGATTTTCAAAAGTGGTACAGCAGTACGCTGGTGCCGAAACAAGATTCAAGAGAATTTCTTAACGTCCCGATTAAAAATATTCAAGGCGAATACATGGTAGTTCGGCCTACCAGCGTTATCGCAATTCGCGTAGAACCGATATTTACTTCTAGCGTCGAACGATACGATGAATAAAGAAAATAATCTATTCAGTAGGGAAGATTGGAAATTGAGCAAGATTTTTCGCTATCAGCTATTAGCGATCGCCTGTTGCGTTTTGGCGATCGCTTTTTCGGTGCCCGCCGTTGCAGCCCCGCCACTGCAACCAATTAGTCTAAATCAGTTACAAGCGAGTGAATTGGAGTCGATCGCCTTTGACGCTCAAATCTGGGGCGAAAATGGCAAACCCGGAGATAAAGAATTGCTGTTAAGGTCGATCGACAACAGCCTCCGCTATCTCGATACATCGGCCGCCGCCACTGCTTACAGCCGCTATCCAGTAGCAGGAGTTACGCGCGATCGAGTCCGCCGTTCCCTCGATCGCTTCCGCCAATTAGTTGTCAGTTCCACAACCCCCGCACAACTTCAGGAATCGGTCAAGCGCGAATTTGTATTTTACAAATCCACGGGCAAAGATGGCAAAGGAACAGTCGCATTTACAGGTTATTTCGAGCCGACTTACGCAGCATCTCGCACGCCGAATTCCGAATACCGTTATCCCCTGTACCGGATGCCGCCAAACATGGCATCTTGGCCGAGACCTCACCCGACAAGATTGCAATTAGAAGGCGAAGATGCTTTGCAGGGAAGCAAAGGATTGCTGCGGGGATTAGAATTAGTTTGGTTGCGCGATCGCTTCCAAGCATTTCTCGTGCACGTTCAAGGTTCTGCGAGATTGCAGCTAACAGATGGTAGCGTCATGACAGTCGGTTTTGCTGGCAAAACCAGTCACAGTTATACAGGTGTCGGGCGAGAATTAGTTAAAGACGGAAAGTTTACTTTAGAAGAGTTGACTTTGCCGAAACTAAAGGAATATTTCACCAACTTTCCCGCAGAGATGAACAAATATTTGCCGAAAAATGAAAGCTTTGTATTCTTCCGGGATACTAATGGAGTTCCAGCCACAGGAAGCATTGGAGTGCCAGTAACTGCCGAAAGGTCGATCGCCACGGACAAAGCTTTAATGCCCCCTGGCGCACTAGCATTGATTAGTACAAAACTTCCTTACCCGAATGCGGCGGGACAACTCGAACAAAATGCGGTGAATCGGTACGTTTTGGATCAAGATACCGGCGGTGCAATCAAAGGTGCGGGGAGAGTTGACGTATTTATGGGAACGGGGAATTTAGCGGGCGATAGGGCCGGTCATATCAACTCAACAGGAGAACTGTATTATCCGCTTTTAAAGTAGATTAATTCTACTTCATGTGATTGTTTGCTGTGCGTCGCCATCCCGGACACGGCACGGCGCCGTGTCCCTACAGATATCGCGGACAATCAATATGTAATCTATTTTTGATAATTGCTATAAAATAGAAAATACCCCACCCTCCCAATCTCACAAATGCTCGACAAAATTCTGCAATTCTTCAAACGACTATTTCAGCGAATATTCGGATACCCAACCCCACCCACCCCACGGCTGGGAAATACCCCCATCCGCCCAACCCTAACAGATGCGGAATACGAGTCGAAATTCATGGAAATCCTGGAAGGGGTGAATGCCGGCTGGAGTCGAGGAGATGTAGCGGGATTCTTAATCGCAAAACGCCTTAAAGATGGTGAATTGGCTGCTTGGCTGCGACGGTTTGGGCAAAGATTGTTAGAGGGCGAACATGATGACACCGCTGCTGCGGATGCGGTGGCATCGCTTCAGGAATTGGCGCAGCGGCTGGTATTGTTAGGTAGAATTGGCAGCGGGGAATTGTCAGAGGTTGCGAGGCAAATTGGGCGGGAGATATTGACACGGTTTCCGCTGCCGGAGGTTGAAGAGGAGGATACAAAGGGGAGGGTGATTGAGGCGGTGTTTGTTGGGGATGGTTTGGGTTTTTCTGGGGAAGGGAACCGCAGAGGCGCTGAGGATGCGGAGGCAGAATCGGAAGTTAATGTAGATGCTGAGGCGTGGTGCGATCGAGGGAACGAGCAGTATAATTTAGGAAGATTTGAAGAGGCGATCGCCTCTTATAACCAGGCAATTGCTCTCCAACCAGACTACCGCGATGCTTTGCACAACCGAGAGGTGGCGCAACGTAAGTTAGGCGAAATTAAATAGGCGAACTCGCTTATATCCATAATTTTTGCTAGGTATTGCGCTCGGTATGATACTATTAATAATTAACCGCCGTTTTTGTCCCTAATTATACACTAAAATAGTCGTTATAGGGTTTAAATTCTCACTAGAAAGT
>Ga0164305_10000329_pt1 | contig 17247 bp, 19 predicted proteins | sample Whisoiple_237_MG_FD_110215 | JGI IMG/M metagenome (GOLD analysis project Ga0164305, IMG submission 110215) | Soil microbial communities amended with pyrogenic organic matter from upstate New York, USA - Whitman soil sample_237_MG | ecosystem: Environmental > Terrestrial > Soil > Agricultural...
CCGCACCCGTGCCTCCGGCGACAAATAACTGAATATATGATTTTGCTGCTGATCGTCTCCACGCATGCCTTGTTGTATCATAGTCGCCGATGGATCAGCAGTAGTTTTTCAGCAGCCTGCTAGAGAATCCGCGCGACTTCTGCAGCGGTCGGTTTTTACAACCTAGAGGTTTTACCCTCTCCATCAGAATCTTGCCTGCAAAGAGGTAAATCGCGTAAGTCGATCATCGGTTAGTTTTTGTCTTCTTGCTCTGCGCTTATGCTCTCTAACGCATAGTTCGTAAACAGTAGAGTTCATGAGACGGTCAGTTATTCGATCTCCGTCAAGTGTCTGGTATTCGATATCAATGACGCTTATGGCCTCGGTCGATTCAATATTGGAGATAGTCAACAATGACGCTTCTTTGTCCTGCACGTAGGAGGCTATCGAGGACAAAATTTCTGGCAAGTATATGAAGCTCCTTGTTGCCGATAGATAGTCATTTCTCTCTCGGGCCTTCCGTTCCAACTCCCGGATATCGTTCGCCGAGTAATAAAGAGAAACAGGCATAGGAGCAGGTGGTGATTGATACCCACCATCCACTGCAAAGGAGTCATCTTCACAGCGTATAATGAAGGTTTTGATCCCCCGCAGTTCTAAATTTTCGCCTATGCTACGCAGCACTTCTGAGGTAAGACTCAGAGACACTAAAGTTCCTTTCTGCGAATATTAAGCGAAGGCAACTTCGCCTATATCAGTATAAGCATGTCAGATGCCAAGCAGGCAGAAAGGCTGTTGTCGAAACTCTTAGGACGACACGACTTGTAATTGTGTCGAATGCTCCTAAAAGTTCGTTGGGATCATGAGTTTAAGTCTGACAAGCTAAGATACTGACATGTCGGTTGCGTCAACACTTGACTCTGTTGTCTCCGATCCGACAATCGATAGCCTTCGTCCAAACCACCGAACAGCCAGACATTTTGGTTGTATAGATGGGGATGGTTTCTGTAGACGCCAAAGCCCGGAGGCACCTTTTTTTTTGTAATCCTCTATAGCGGCAACCCATTCCGCTTTGCCGTCGGGTTTAAATCCAGGGCGGGAACACTGAAGGAGACGCAAGGCTTGGCGATCAGTTATCCGGGCTGAGTTCGTACTCTTGCATATAACTCAGCCGGTCCGTGTCATACGCTTCGACAGGCGGCCGCGACTAACAATGCGCCGGCGGTCGCGCGGATTCGGCAAGTAACGAAGTCGACCCCTTCAGTGCCGATCAACTTCGGGCCTGCTATTCGTTTCGAGGCATAATCCCGCGAACCTTAGCACAGTTGCGGATCAGATTCTTGCTTCTCTCAACAAGACGGAACGGAACTGGCCGGTGCGCTGTCTCTCCGATGTAATCGGGCTACTCTGCCATAGAAGTTTTTCACGAACTCTTTACTATATATGAAACCAAATCCTCGAACGTGAACCTAACTTCCCCAAAGTCATTTTCCCGCTACGATCAAATGACCCGGTACCCTGGTTGCTTTTCTAAGTTTGCGGCAGCGAGAAACCCGGTCAGGTATGTGATGCTGTACGAAGTCCTTATCTCAGCGACGATAGCGATGGTCCTACTGCCATTTAATTTTTTGGTTGCAGCGGAACTGGTGCTGTTGGTGGGTTTGCCCACTATCGTTTGGGAACTTCGACGGTATAAAGTCGATCAGTTGACGTAATATCACTCGCTCATCTCGTACTATTTGGTGCGGATAACACCTCAACTCCGTTGCCCACTTTGCAGCTAATTGCGCTTTGAAAGCCTGCTCGCTGATAGTAACCTTGGAACTGTCCCCGGACGTCAGCCATCGATATCAAAAAGCGCAACCGATCTAGCTTTTTGTTAGCAAGGCATCTCACATGGGCGCGCAAGAAAAACGTATTCTATCGAACTCGCGCGACACGAGGATTGTAGATTCTCGTAGCACGTGTAACTATGATAAATCACATGGGAAATATTCACTTGCCATTACTTTGCGAGAAGAAAAACCGGCAAAAAAAGAAATCCGTTCAAGTCTGACAGATCGAATCCCGCAAAAACCCGTATAGCCGCCACAGGCGCGATTGACGAATCATCGGGAGCAGCGTAGCGTTCGCGAGTTCTTTGCAGTTGTGATTGAAGGAAGATTAGAAGGTTTCTAGGAGAGCACTGTAAGGGCAAGAGCTGGTAGCCGGATGATCATCCGGTGAATCATCCTAGATCTTTTCTTCACACGGCGAATCAGTCACCAGAAATCAGAACCCTTTCGCTGAACACGTACCGGCAAGGAGAAATAAAATGCGTTTGGAAGTAAATGCGTATTTCGTAATGTTGTTGCTACTCGCGAGTATGCTGGAGGGCTTGAAAGGTTTCGCTTCAGCGCAGCCCATAGAAGTCGTTGGTGGCGGTGAAGTGGAGTATCAAAGCAACTGTGCCGTTTGCCACGGCGTTGAAGCGAACGGCGACGGCATTATGAGAAGGTACTTAACGGTGCAACCCGCTAACCTACGGGAACTGGCAAAAAATAACGGCGGCAAGTTTCCGTTTTGGGAGGTCTATCACAAAATCGATGGGCAAACCGAAGTTCCAGCGCATGGGAGCCGCGAGATGCCAATATGGGGCGACCGCTTTCGGGCGCAGGCTAGCAGCGATGGAAAGACTGCTATAACTCAGGCGGCTGGTCGAATCCTCAGCCTCACCTTCTACCTGGAATACATCCAAGAATGAATCGCAGGCCATTGATGCAAAAACTGACAAATCGAATCGCGGCAATTCACACGCAAAAACTCTCGCTACCCTGCAACGAATCGCAGGCACACGCGGCAGATCCGGCCCATCTGGAAATCAGGATCTGGAAATCAGAACGCTTTCGAAATTGGACCTTATGATTTTTGCTTGCTCTGATAAGCTATTTCGAACGCTTGATCCAGCCTGGCTCGCTCAGGAGGGTATTCATCGCCGGAGCCTCGGAACGGAAGGCGGCTTGGTTGCGATACAACTCATAGAACAGCATCCAGACTGGTTTGCCGCCGGGCTTGCGCTCTGCGCCCCTGCCGATGGAGCATCTAAACAGATTAAAGATGCCGCAGATTTCCGGGTCGTATTCGATTATTTCTTTCCCGATGTCTTTCCATTCGGCGCATCCAACGTTCCGCCCGACGCATTTAAGGATTGGGAAACTGTCTATGTGCCCCCGGATTATTGCCGCGATGAATACGAGGCGATCGCAATGCAGGAAATAATCAAAGAAGTGCGGGTGCGAGGTAAGGAAAAATATTTAAGCTACAAAATACCGTTGAACCCTCCGATATCGCCCCTGGGGGCGCCTGGAGGAGGGTTCTTTACACTGTCGGGAGTGGTGGTCGCAGTAGGAATCGAACCTACGACCTCGCGCATGTGAGGCGCGCGCTCTAACCATCTGAGCTATGCGACCACGAGAAGATGTTTCTTAACACCTCAGAGCACCGGCTTCAAGAATCGCTGTGAGGCCTGATTGCGCAGTTTTGGCATCGACCCGAGCTGTTTCGAATCGGCAAGCATGGCTGTGATCCAATTTTGTTCTGACATCCATGTTTTGTGTTAACAATGGAGTCTCTGACATTGGTGATTGCGATACTTTTTTTGGCAGTGCCGGTGCCTATTGCTTCCCATAGACCTTGTCAATAAAGCCCTCCTTCTCCAGTTCGCGGACGATGCTGTCGTCGATCAAGTTATCTACGGTAACTTTGCTGTTGGGCGCTTGCTTCAGGGCGTCGTCGAGTTGAATTTTCATTCCTTCGCGGCTGGTATAGGGAACCCGCTCGAGAATTTTCACGGTCGAATCATAGGAACTGTCCAGATAAGCCTTATTGGCGCCGCGTAAGTACTTCGCAATGATCTTCTGACTTCCCTCTCTGTTGGTTTTGAAGTAATGCGAGGCTTCGATCAACGACATCACCACTCGCTTCACGACCGAACGATTCTTCGCAAGATAACTCTTGGTCGTCACGGCGCAGATGAACGGCAGCGGATAGGGCTTTTTGAGATCCGCCATATCAGCGAGGATGCGGTGCGGTAGTCCGCCCGGAATGAGATTGACGTTCCCCGGCGGCGAGGGAAAGCCGGCGATCACGCCGCGGCTGAATCCAGCGGCACGTTCGGAAGCGCCGCCGACTTGGAGAATTTTGACGTCTTCCATCGGCCGCAAGCCCAATCCTTTGAGCAATTCGCGCGCGGCAACATCGGAGACACTGCCAAACCGGCTGATGCCGATCGCCTTTCCTTTGAGATCTTCGGCCGACTTGATCGTGTCGAGCACCACGAGTTCATAGGCGAGCACGTTAATGGTGCAGGCGACGGAGACCGCATCCGCTCCGCGGACTACTGCATTGGCGACCCCACTGCCGGCCGCATTGCCGACTTGAACATCCTCCGAGACAATCGCGGCAATACCGACGGTGGTGCTGCCGATGTAGACCAAGTCAGCATCCAAACCGTTCTTCTTGTAGAACCCGGCATCCTGCGCGATGGTCCAAATCTGGTTCAGCGTGTCCGTGGAGCTGTAAGCGACCTTGATCTTGTCCTGCGCCTGGGCATTCAGCGACAAACCCCACAGCAAAAAACTCACGATCATCAACGCCACCTTCATAAATCCTCCTGAAGAATCGCAGGCCGGGCGCAGCATGCTGCGCCCCTACATTTCACGTTCGTCCTGAGTAACGACCACCGATCCCGACTAGCGAGAAGCGCTCATCAAGGCCGGCGCATATCGAAGAATTGCCTAGCGGTTGGCTTCTTTCAACGCCTGGTACAGCCGCTCCGCACTCACTGGAATCTCGAATAAGCGCACACCGCAAGCGTCCTGGACGGCATTGGCGATCGCCGCCGGCGGCGATACATTGGCGTGTTCGCCGATCCCTTTCGCTTCGTACGGTCCTGGCCCATTATTCCCTTTTACCAGCACAGTCTTGAACTGCGGAACATCCACAATATTCGGAATTTTGTACTCGCCTAAATTGGTCGTCGTGACTTTCCCCTGATCATGGATCAACTCTTCCATCAAGCTCGAGCCGATGGCCATCACTGCCTCCCCGTCGATTTGCCCCTGGTGACCGAGCGGATTGATGATCGTGCCGACATCGTGCGCGGTGACGAATTTATTCAATTTGACTCTCCCGGTCTCAGGATCGACTTCGACCTCTGCGACCTGTGCGACAAAAGAAGTCGACGACCCTTTGCGCGGCACTTCGGTCTCGAGGCTCACGGTCACCGGTGCGCCGTGGGCTTTGACGACGTCGCTTAAGCTCAGTGGTTTGTTTTTTCCGCTTGCGATTGAAAACTTGCCGTGCTTGTAAGTGACTTGATCCGCGGCACAGCCGAACATCTTGGCCGCTTGCTCGATGAGCTTACTGCGGAGCTCGCCGCTTGCTTGATGCGCCGCCACGCTGTTGATGTTGGTCGAGCGACTCCCGCCGAAACCGACGTCGACGCTGTACGAGACATCCGAAGTGTTGCCGATCCTGCAACGCACCTGCTCGTAAGGCACGCCCATTTCCGCGGCGACGGTTTGGCACAACACCGTCTGCAACCCCGTGCCCTGATCACCCGCCACGGTGAACACGGTTAAGCTGCCATCGCGCTCGGCCGTGAGATTCACCCAGACTTTTCCCGCTCCCGTGCCGCGCTCGTACATCGCCACGCCGCGCCCAATATTCGGACGTTTCGGATTGTTCCAACCGCCGGCGCTGAGCGCCGCTTCCAACGTTTCCTTCGCTTTGACCCCTTTCCACGATTTGCCCAAAGCATTCTCTTCGTTTTCGCCGACCAGGTTGATCAGCCGAAATTTCGCCGGATCCATTTTCAGAGCGCGCGCGATGAGATCCATGTGCGATTCCGACGCGAACACGGCTTGAATCGCTCCCGGCGCGCGCCAAAAACCGCATGGCACAGTATTCGTGTAGACTTGCAATGCTTCCATATAGCTATTGTCGATTTTGTAAGGTCCCGCACTGCCGGCGCCGCCGATGCTCGCTCGACCGGGTTTCATGCCAGCGTAAGCGCCGGTGCCGTGAATCGCTTGCAAATAGCGCGCGGTCATTCGCCCATCGCGTTTGACGCCGGTTTTTATTCTCACCACGGTATCGTGATCGGGATTCATCGCCGTCAGCTCTTCGCTGTGGGTCAAAAGAATCTTTACCGGCCGCCCGGCTTGCTTGGCGAGAAAATAACAGATCGGCAATTCACCCGCCCCGCTCTTCCCGCCGAAATCGGCGCCAACGTGGACGGCGTGAACGCGGATTTGATTCGCGGAAATACCCGCCGCTTTCGCAAATTGCGCGCGCGTCCCGAACGGGCTTTTTGTCGATGCCCAGGCGTTGATCTGCCCATCGGCTTCGATATTGACCAGAAAGGACTGCGGTTCGAGATAACCTTGATGATGAATCGGAATTCGGAACGTATGTTCGAGGACCAGATCGGCGTCGCGAAATCCCTGTTCGATGTCCCCCTTGCCCCAGCTCAATTTGTTGAGCACGTTGGGAACATCTTTGACGAGAATATCCTGCGGCGCGCCATCGTAGCTAGAAGGATTGTCGTGCAAAATCGGTGCGCCGGCTTTCATTGCCTCGAGAACGTCGAACACCGCCGGCAGCTCTTCGTATTCGACTTCAATCAAGTGCAGCGCTTCCTCTGCAGCTTCCCGCGTTTCAGCCGCGACCGCCGCCACTTTGTCCCCCACGTACCGGACCTTATCCCAACACAAAACAGGAATGTCGCGGATACTTTTGCCCTGATAGTGCTTCGGCTCGTCCTTCCCGGTGACGATCGCTTTGACGCCGTCGACCTTCCACGCGTTCGAGGTATCAATGTTTTTAATCCGCGCGTGAGGATAAGGGCTTCTGAGAATCTTACCCCACAAAGTATTCGGGAAGTGGACGTCCGCGCCGTAGATCGCCTGACCGCTGACTTTCTCAGCGCCCTCGACGCGCCACACGGGAGCACCGATAATCGATGATGGTTTCGCCATTAAAACATTCTCCTTCGTCTAATTCTGTATTAGCCTGTTCCAGTGAGGTTCAAATCATGAAACGCACAATTCGTTTCGTGGAAAAAGTTAGATCAATCGAAACTCCGCAAACCGTCACCGCCGATGTTTTCATCGGGTCCAGTGCGCATTCCGCGTGTGGTGAGCACAGTCGAACCCCCACTAAAAGTACGCGGGAATGACGAACGCAGTCGACCGCCGGAATTGAGGGAATGTAAGTTCATGAAGTTACTCTGACCTGAACTAAATTGGGAGCGATTAAACGGAGCATAGCGCGTGAATCTATTGAACAACAGCTTACATTTCGCTCACTGCCGGCTCTGCAAGCGGCGGGTCGGCGAAATGCTTAAAGCGATCTATGGCGGATGCCAGCAGAACTACTCATTTTGCTGGTCGGCCTCGCCGCGCGACTATGCCAAGACGCCCATCGGCATGACACTGGACCGGATTCAGTCAAGCCTGAAAAATTTCCGCGGCCATGGCGACTTCATAAAAAGCCCGCTGGTTCCGCCCTGCGATTACTACGTTTCAGCTCCGCCTTTTATCTTAGAATTCGACGAGAACCAACACTTCTCCCGCCCGCGTCTGATCGCCCTCTCGCTCTATCCGGACGACTTAAAGTTGGGCTTTTCGGTGGCTGATTGGCGCGATTTGTGCCGCGGCCTCGAGGCTCGAGATGATGAGCCCTTCGACCGTGACGAACGGCGCGCCTGGTATGATACGCTCCGCGATTTGGTTCCTACCGTGTACGGTTTCGGTCCCACCGCCCGGCTTTATGGCGGCGCTTACCCATGGTGCTCGCTGGATGCCGGCTCCGCTCGCGACAGGGAGCGGTTTCTTGGATGGATGTCGAGCCGATTAGTCGGAAGTCCCTGAAATACCGACATTCGCCCTGCCGAAGACTTTTTCCCCTCCGCTCGTATCAATCATTGAACGGTTTGTATTCAGCCTTATTTTTGGAGCCCGCAGGTAGTATGATCAAGCTCGGAAAGCACATTGTCAGACCTTATAACCCAATCCATGCCGACAGCTTGGCCGGAGAAAGACGACAACGAGCTTCTCTCACTGATTCAGAGCGGCAGCAGCCAAGCCTTTTCGACACTGGTCGAGCGCCATACCGAACGCTTTTACCGCCTCGCCTACCGTTACCTACAAAGCCGGGAAGCCGCCGAGGACGTGGTGCAGGATGCGTTTATCAAACTGTGGGAAAATCCAGCGCTTTGGCAGCCGGAGAAAAACAGCAAATTTACCACCTGGTTTTATCGCATCGTCGTGAATTTATGTCTCGATTCTCGCAAACGGAAAACCCCGGCGCCGCTGGACGATGGGACGCAGTTAATCGACGAACGCGAACCGATGGACGAAACGATGATACGGGCTCAGGAGCAGAAAATGCTCGAAAAAGAGATCGCGGCGCTTCCTGAACGGCAACGGATCGCTTTGAATCTCTGTTTCGACGAGGGTTTGACGAATCACGAGGCTGCCGAAATCATGGGACTCAATCTGAAGGCGCTCCAATCTTTGATCATGCGCGCTAAAACGACATTGAAAGCGCGCCTGAAGAGTATTCTATGAGGTGTCTATGGCCATGAAAGACGAGCGCGACGACAAACTGGATTTCTGGTTACGGCAGCGGCGACTGACCGCAGCGAGTTCCGATCTGGCGCAAAGAATTATTTTGCGGGCACAGCAGGTGCCGCAGATTAGAGCCGTTTCGTTATGGCAATCGATTCGCGAGCTTTGCGCCGAATTTCACCTGCCTAAACCCGCCTATGTTCTGGCCAGTGCGCTGGCGATCGGTCTGGTGATCGGTTTTAGCACCCCGCCGGATAGCGACAGCAGCCGGAAAGATGTTGTGGCAGCGCAAAATTTCTTGTCCATCGATGAGGCGATGCTATGAGCAAAGCGGCTAAATTGGTATTTCTTGCGTCGCTGATTTTGAACATTATGTTCCTCGGCGTGGTTTTGGGCCATGTACCGCGCGGCTTTTCCGGAACGCCGTCGCGCCAGGAACGGATGGAACAAGGGCTGAAGAAACTCCCCGAGCCCGCTCAAACTCATATTCGCGCGGTGTTTGCTCGGATCCGTGCTGCCGGCGATCCAGTTCGGGATCAAATGGACGCGTCTCGCACCGAGGCCCTTCGGGTGCTGGGTGCCGAACGCTTCGATGAAGCAGCCTATGACCGGGAAGTCACCAAATTCGACCAGTTGCGCGAGCAGATGTTCAAGCAAATCGGCCAGGCGATCAAGGAAGCCGCAAAAGAGCTTTCGCCGGAAGAACGCCGCATGTTCGCCGATGTTTTGCGCCGTCCGGCCAACCGATAGCCCCTCTCAGTCAGGCACCTTGAGCCCCTAAGCACCTTATTCCCGGTGCTTTTTTTTCAAATTATCGACCGAAGACTAAGCGCCGCAAGGTCGTATTAAGAGATGACAGCTGGTGGGAGGCGTAACCGACATGAAGTGGAACCTAATGCTCGCAAAGCTGAGATTTCAACGAAAAAAGCTGATTGGCCTTTTAGCCGTGGTCGGCATTGCCGCGGGCGGCTGGTACTGGTACAGCGTCGCCACGCAAAAGCCGCAGCGCGAAAGCCTGATTCCGATCACGGTGACACGGGGAACCATCGAGGAAGTGGTTACCTCCCAAGGCAAGCTGGAACCCAAACAATACGTCGATGTCGGCACGCAGGTCTCCGGCCAGCTGAAGAAAATCCACGTCGACATCGGCAACGCCGTGCATAAAGGCGACCTCCTTGCGGAGATCGATCCGCGCGTTTACCAGGCGCAGGTCGAGGCGGGAGAAGCCAAGCTCAACAGCCTGCGCGCGCAGCTCAATCAACAGAAGGCGGAAGCGGTGCTGGCCGAGCAGAACCTCAAGCGCAATCAAAATCTCATTGCCGTCAACGCCGTCAGCCAGCAAGCGCTGCAGGAAACCGAGTCCCAGGCGGCGGTCGCCAAAGCCCAGGTCGACTCAATCGCAGCTCAGATTCAAGAGACCCAATCCAATCTCAAAGCGAGCCAGACCAACTTAGGCTTCACGAAAATCTATGCGCCAATGGACGGCACCGTAACCACCTTGCCGACCAAGGAAGGGCAAACATTGAACGCCAATCAAACCACGCCGACGGTGATGCAGGTTGCGAATCTCGACACCATGACTGTGCGCGCACAGGTCGCCGAAGCCGACGTCAACCGGTTGAAGGAAAACATGCCTGCCTATTTCACCACCCTCGGGGATACCGAGCAGCGTTGGCAGGGCACCGTTCGCCAGATTCAGCCGTCACCGGAGCTCGTCAACGACGTGGTTCTCTATGACGTCCTGATCGATGTCAAAAACGACGGCCGCCAGCTCAAAACCGGCATGACCACACAAGTCTTCTTCATCCTGGGCAAAGCTGACGACGCGGTGATCGTGCCCGCGGAAGTGCTCACTCGCCGCGCCTCAAAGGAAGATAAGCAGAACGGCAAAGCTTACCGAGTCGCCGTGGCCACTGAAAACGGTCGCGAACAGCGGATCATTCATGTCGGCCTCCAGACCCGCACCCAAGCCCAGGTCATCGATGGCTTGAAAGAAGGTGAGCGGGTGTTTGTCAGTAGGCCAGCTGGCAATGCGAACGCAAATAATGCCGCGCAGCAAGGCAGTAATAATCGCACCACGAACACGCCGCGCTTTAACCGAGGACCACAATTATGACCGCCACGATTCTCGAATTGACCGACGTTCACAAGCACTATCAAAACGGCGATACCACCGTCCGCGCCCTCGATGGAGTTTCGCTCTCGATCAAACGTGGCGAGTTCGTCGCCATCATGGGACAGTCCGGCTCCGGCAAATCGACACTGATGAACATCATCGGCTGTCTCGATCGACCGACGTCAGGAAGCTATCGGGTGTTAGGCAAAGAAGCGGCGAATCTTTCGCCGGACGAGCTCGCGGCATTACGGCGTGAAACCTTTGGTTTTATTTTCCAACGCTACAATCTCCTGGCAACGGCGACGGCCCAGGAGAATGTGGCGATACCGTCCGTATATGCCGGCCTGCCAAAACATGAACGAACCACTCATGCTAATGAGCTGTTGCAACGGCTTGGTCTGGGTGATCGTACCGACCATCGACCCGCCGAGCTTTCCGGTGGCCAGCAGCAACGGGTCGCGATTGCCCGCGCATTGGTGAACGATCCGCCGGTGATTCTTGCGGACGAGCCCACTGGCGCCCTCGACAGCCGCAGCGGCGATGAGGTGCTGGCGCTGCTGAAGCAACTTCATGCCGAAGGCCGCACCATCATTCTGATCACCCACGCTGAGAATGTGGCACAGAATGCCAGTCGTATCGTGCGCATTCAGGACGGCCGGATTTTCGAAGACAGCGGTCGGATGAATGAACACGCCGCCACTACTGCGGCCGAAGATGACCGTGATTTGAGCAAAGGGGTGAGCCTTGCTGCCAGCATGCAGGAAGCGCTGGTCACCGCGTGGCGCTCGCTCCGCGTGAACCTCTTTCGCACCGTGTTGACGTTGCTCGGCATCATCATCGGCGTCGCCGCGGTGGTCGCCATGCTGGCGGTGGGCGAAGGCAGCCGGCAGAAAGTCCTCGATCGGATCAGCTCCTTCGGCACCAATCTCATGCTGATTCGTCCCGGGGCCGCAGGCATCCGCAACACCGGCGACATCGCCACCCTGGTGCCGGACGACGCGGCCGCGATCAAAGCACTACCCAACATCGAAGCGGCTTTGCCCGAGCGCAGCGGCCGCGCCACGGTGCGGTTGGGCAACATCGACTACCAGACTTCCGTTCAGGGCACCGGTGAGAATTTTCCTGCGGCGCGCGATTGGCCGGTGGCCGAAGGACAATTTTTCAATAGCGACGATATGAAACACTACGCGGCCGTGGTCGTGCTCGGCCGTACGGTGGCGAAAACGATGTTTCCCAACGACGACAGTCCGGTGGGTAAGTACGTGTTGCTCAAGAACGTGCCGTTTCTGGTGACCGGCGTCATGACCGAAAAAGGCGCGTCGCCCAACGGCAGCGATCAGGACGATGTGATTTTCGTGCCGATCACCACCGGCCTGGTTCGGCTCTTCGGCAAGAATTACCTGAGCAGCATCACGCTCAAAGTCAAAGACGCCGCGGACATCGAAGCAACCCAGCAGAGCGTCGAAAATTTATTGCGCGAGCGCCACAAGACCGAAGACTTCAGCGTGCGCAACATGGCGTCGTTTCTTCAGGCGGCGATGGAAACTCAGGACACTTTTACTTTGCTCCTCGGCACCGTGGCGGCGATTTCCTTGCTCGTGGGCGGAATCGGCGTGATGAATATTATGCTCGTCAGCGTCGTCGAGCGCACCCGCGAGATCGGCATTCGCATGGCGACGGGCGCACGCATGCGCGACATCCTGCTGCAATTCAACATCGAAGCCGCGGTGGTCTGCGCCGCCGGAGGAATTCTCGGGATCCTCATCGGGATGGCCGCTGGAATGGTTCTTCGCTACAGCGGCATGGCGGTCATCTTCTCAATTACACCGGCAGTCTTGGCTTTCGCCTGCGCGTCCGCGACGGGATTGATCTTCGGGTACTTGCCCGCGCGTAAAGCGGCGCAGCTCGATCCGGTGGTCGCATTAGCTTCGGAGTGAGGTGGATTATGCGTAAATCATTCGTCAGCGGCACGATGGCGCTTTCCCTGGCGCTATCCGGTTGCAGCCTGGCGCCGAATTACCAGCGGCCGGAGATGGCCATCCCCAACGGGTGGTCGACTGTCGCGGGTGTTGGCCTCAACGCCCAGCCGAGCACGACGCCTTTTTGGCAGGAGTTCGGCAACACCGATCTCGATCGTCTGGTGGAAACCGCCCTCGCGCAGAATCTCGATCTCGAGGTGGCGCTGCACCGGATCGATCAGGCGCGCGCTCTCGCCAAAGTTGCGGCGGCCCCGCTTTATCCAACAGTCGACGCAAGCGGCTCGGCATCGCAGACCTTTCAAAACTCGAAGGACGTTCACTCGGTTCGCGGCGGCGGCAGCATCAGCTACGAGGTCGATCTCTGGGGCAAAAACCGCAACCAGGCCAAGTCGGCAGACTATAGCGCCGACGCAATTCAGTTCGACCGCGAGGCGCTCGGTTTGGTGATCACCTCCGATGTTACGAATTTTTATTCGCAGATCCTGAGCCTCAATGATCGCATCCGCATCGCCGAATTCAATCTCAAGAACGCCGAAGAGATTCTGCGCATTACCGAAGCGCGCTTTACTCAGGGGAGCTTGTCGGGGCTGGAAGTCTCCCAACAGCGAGTGGCGGTGAATAATTTTCGCGCGGCTTTGTCAGCTCTGGTGGAGGCGCGTAGCATCACCGGCAACGCCTTGGCAATTCTGCTCGGCAGAGCGCCCCAGGACCTGACTCCCCCGACGGCCGAACTTGCGACCTTAAACATGCCTCAAGTAAATCTGACGCCGCCCGCGACGTTGCTCACCGCTCGACCCGACATTCAGAGCGCCGAGGCCAGCTTGCGCGCGGCCAATGCAGATATAGGCGTCGCGCGCGCAGCATTTTTCCCATCACTAACTCTCGGGGTCGACACCGCGATCGCCGCCGGATTCGGCGGTCCCGCGGCCGCGGCAACATCGCTGACATCGAGCTTACTCGCTCCGATATTTACCGGCGGGCGGCTTACCGGAAATCTGGAAAGCGTGACCGCGCGTCAAAAACAACTCGCCGCGCAATATCAGAAGACGGTCCTCGTCGCCTTCCAAGAGGTCGAAGACGCGCTCGCCGCGCTCAAGAACAACAACGAACAGGCAGCGCTTTCGGTTGAGTCGGTCAAAGAATCGCAAAATGCCTATGACATCGCTAAAGCGCGCTTCGACGCCGGCGCTATCGATTACCTGACACTGCTCGATACGCAGCGGAGCCTTTATCTACAGCAGGACAACCAGATCTCGGTTCGGCAAGCGCAACTCCAATCCTTCGTCCAGCTCCATAAAGCCCTGGGTGCGTAAGCAATGCGCCTCGGTCTGACAAAAAGGCAACCGCAGGGTTGCCTTTTTGTATTTTTAGCGCTGCTAATAACTGTCTGTCCCGGAAGGTTGTTAAAAAAGAGTTTGTGGTTCATACCGGCGGAGGCCGGTATCCAGATGTATCGAATTTAGCTACTAGCAGCCCGACCAAAAACCATTCACAATCAACTCTTGGCGCCCTGCGCGCCCGAACCATGACAGCAAGGGAGACCTCGGCATGAAGAAAATAGTACCTGTTGCACTGATTTTTATGGCGGGATGCGCGGCACCGCGTCCATACACGCCCCAAACGACCGATAGTGGTATCGCTCCACCGCCCAGTGAAACGAGAACCGTCCCAGCGCCGATGGAAAACAAGACGACTAACACGCTGAGCCGCGATGCGTCCGATTGCGAGCGTCAGGCAGCGCTTTCAACCGCCGGCAGTAAAGCGGAAGCTTTCAACAATTGCATGAAAGCTCGTCGGCCACCGAACTGATGCTTCACCGGCGTCACCCGGTTGAGATTGATCGCGGAAGGGCAACCCCGTCGTAAATCTTCGGCGACGGGTTCGAAATCGATAACGTCATTGATCGGTGTTTTCCAGTGAGACGAAGATTCTTAGCGCGACGAGGTCGGTTCGACGGCGACACGCTCTGACTTTCCAAGCCAAACGTAACAACGATTATTTGGGAGCTCTTCCGGCGCGCGTCTTGGCATAAGCTTCGATGGCGGCACGCGCGATTAATAACGCGGAACCTGTTTGCATAGCTAGTAGCCGGCCGCGTCTTACTGCCTCCTGGATATCTTGGCGTGTGACCTTAAGCTTTGTAGCCGTCTGACGAACGGTTAAGTATAGAGCCAGACTTTGTTTGGATGTTTTCTTCATACAGCACGTTGTCACTTATCGAGAACTTATGCTAGACGCGGTCAACGGCCCACCACTTAACATGACATTTCTCTTTCACTCTCTCCTTCATATGATTCAAGAGAAGCGGTTGTAAGTGATCATCGTTTCACAATTGGCACCATATTCTCGTTCTGGCGGCTGTAACTACCGAATAATTATTCCCGGATCTTGTCCAATATTGGACAGCAATCTCCTACCATCGGTGTAACTTAAGCTCGCGAGTGAAATAAAGCCATGACAATCCACCATCAGGTGACTCTTACAGTCGTTATCGGAGAGACTGCGCATACGACAACAGCCTGCAGGGTTAATCGGTGGTGCTCCAAATTACAAGGTTATTTTTGAAATTCGAACTATTAGTTCGCGAGGCTGGGCGATAAGCAATTTTGCCGACCCGAAAACCAGGAGGGTAGTTCTATGGCCAACCAGATGGCTCAAGAAGAGTTATTATTAGACGTTAGAGTGGCGGAGGCCTCAAGCTTTTATAAGTTTTATCTTATCCAGGAAAAGAAGATCCTGGGTACAGCTGCCGTGATCCTGTTTCTGACCGCTTGGGAGTTATGCGGTAACACCCTGCAACTCATCAACCCCATGTTCATGAGCGCGCCGTCATTCGTGTTCAAGGCCGCTTATGAGATGTTTGCTTCGGGAGAGATCTATAACGACTTGTACGTCAGCGGCATCGAATTTTTCTGGGGATACATGCTCTCTGTTCTTTTCGCAGTCCCTTTTGGCATCGCAATCGGTTGGTACAAGCGATTCGCCTACATCTGCGACCCATTTGTTAACGCCATGAACGCGACTCCGCGAATTGCTCTCTTGCCCCTCGTCATTATTTGGCTGGGCATCGGCATTATCTCCAAGGTCGGTATCATTTTCCTTGGCGCTGTCTTCCCCTTGCTGATCAACACCCGCGACGGAGTGAAGACGACACCGCATAATCTCCTTACCGCGGCAAGAAGCTTTGGCGCTTCTGATTGGCAAATCTTTAGGTCTGTCGTGCTTCCATCTACCGTACCATTTATTTTGACCGGTCTGCGATTGGCGGTGGGTCGCGCTCTTATCGGCGTCATGGTCGGCGAGCTCTATGCAGCGACAGCGGGGATTGGTTTCATGATCACCGTCGCTGGCGCGACTTTTCAGACGGACAAGGTCTTCGTCGGAGTTCTTATCTTCGCGATTTCAGGAATGACGCTGACCGCAGTGATAGACCGCTACGAGCATCGTTTTGACAAGTGGCGTCCAAAGGTCGGCGCGGCCGAGTGATGCCGGACGGGTGCAGTCAATTGATAAAATTTTTCGCTGAGTTTATGACGCTCAGCCATAAGGAGTAGCCATCATGAGCAAAGGCAAGGACAGTCGGAAGAACGAGAAAAAGAAACCGTTGAAAACCTTAATGGAAAAAAGAGCCGCGAAAAGGGCTAAGAAAGAGAACAAATCCTTCGCCCTTGTGATCAAATGATCCGATAGGCAAACGAGACGACAGGCAACGAGAAGCCTAGCTGGATCAGCTCTTGCGGTAGCATACCGTCGTACTCTGGGAAGCCTTCGAGCGGTTTCCATCCGTAGAGTGACTCAGTCACATTGTCACCACTCGATCCTTTAGCTTCCCTTTGGCTGCTCGTTCCAGTAGTTTGTCGATTCTGCTTTGCGCCTGATACCCGATCTGCTCTTGGTCGCATTCCTGGCAAATTGTGCAGGGAACGTTACGGATCTCGAGCAGGTCGGTTTGTATTGTTGTCCGACCCAGGTAAGTTTTTGATCCACACTGTGCGCATTTTCCAGGCATGCCTTACTAACCCTCTGCGAAAGCATGCGCTCGCCAAAACTCTAGGATAGCTGGAAGACGTCGTTTCAGGGTTACTCTATCGAGGATAATCCTTTGTCGCTCGACTGTGAGAGACAAGTTCGCCAAAAAATTGTCTCAACCGTTCAAGCTCTGCGGTAAGGGTTTTTAGGCTTTGCTCGGGCTCGAGTGCTCGGTATCGGGCCAATAGTTGAGGGCATGCAGAGCGTCGCGAATCGGCTGGAGCAGTTTAGGCTGCGGGCCGGGCATGCTTTCTTCCTCCGCAACTTCCATTGACCTCGCGTCCTGTTCCCATTGCTGCAGGATCTCGATTTTTTGTTCACGCGACAATTCTTGGATTGAAACGACTTCTTGAGGGCTCTTAAAAACGCCTGCGGGATTCAGCTTTGCTTTCTCGAAATCCATTTTGATTTCTCCTGCTTTTTCTTCATGATAGCGCTGAGCCATTGTTAAACAAGCACTGTTAGAAATTTTGGCTCTGTGGTCTCTGCTAGAGCGAAGCCTAATCTTGGGTCGGACCAGCCATGAAGAGGC
>Ga0164305_10000330_pt1 | contig 17241 bp, 17 predicted proteins | sample Whisoiple_237_MG_FD_110215 | JGI IMG/M metagenome (GOLD analysis project Ga0164305, IMG submission 110215) | Soil microbial communities amended with pyrogenic organic matter from upstate New York, USA - Whitman soil sample_237_MG | ecosystem: Environmental > Terrestrial > Soil > Agricultural...
CGGATTTAAAGGAGTCATAACAATGTATAAATCTGGCAAGCAAGTTTCCGAATTCAGTTTAGAGGGAGAAATCCTCGGCCTAATTATTGAAGATGGCTGCAAACTTAAATATTTGCGAATTAGTAGCGATCGGGGAGTAGAATATCTTGTTAAACTTTGCAAGGAATTGCGGGCATTTCTGTCGCCTATTTTGACACCGGGGTTGAGAGTTCAAGTGGTAGGTGAGAAAGAACTCAATTTGAAAAACGGTAAAATAAAACTTAAAGCTCGCAGCCTCAAGCTGGCTCAGGGTAACAATGACCGATCGCACGAACACCTCGACTCCACCAATGTACCTGTTGGGGTATTGACATCCGACGATCGCGCGAGTGGCAAAACCCAAGTCACCTCTGTGACAGCAGCTCAAACTGTAAAAGCTCCAGCAAAAACCCAAACCAAAATATTAGTATGTCAAAAATCAGACTGCCAGAAGCGGGGCGCTGGAGGAGTCTGTAAAGCTTTAGAAAATGCTTTGAATTCGCGCGGTTTAGAAGACCAAGTGACAGTACAGGGAACCGGATGTCTCAAACAGTGTAAAGCAGGCCCAAATATAGTTGTGATGCCGGACAAAACTCGCTACACCCGCATTGCACCGGCAGAAGTTCCAGCAATCATTGACAAACATTTTGCAGTTGTTAAAGCTTAGGCTATTCACCAAACAGTGGACAAGACTAGACAGCTAGTTCATACACTGGACAAATAGCCAGCCTAAGTACCTTGAATACTACGTTTTGAGGGTGATGACACCTACGGGTGCTTTCCAGCTTGTAGCTCTGTCGTTAGAGATTAAAAAGATGTATTTGGTTAAGTCAGTGTCTCTAACCCAACAAGCCATCAAAACATTGGCGAGGAAAACATAACCTGAGTAATCAGAGGACAAAATGTCTAACTTTGTATTCGTTTTAGACACCAACAAACAACCACTTGAGCCAGTAGAACCAGGACAAGCAAGACGATTGTTAAAACTAGCCCTTGCTGCTGTGTATCTCCGTTACCCGTTCACAATTATTCTGAAATATGCGGTTGATCACCCAAAAACGCAACCCACTCAATTAAAAATTGACCCAGGTTCTAAAACTACTGGGTTGGCTTTAGTACAGGGCGATAAAGTTATCTGGGGTGCTGAGTTGACCCATCGCGGACAACAAATAAAAAATGACTTAGAGTCACGTCGCGCCCTTCGTCGCAATCGTCGCAACCGCAAAAATCGTTACCGCAAACCACGTTTTCTGAACCGTACAAGAGCGCCTGGATGGTTGCCACCAAGCTTAGAATCCAGGGTGAAAAACATCGTGACTTGGGTCAACCGCATCCGTCGATATGTCCCAATCACAGGCATATCCCAAGAGTTAGTCCTGTTTGACCTACTCGCAATGCAGAATCCTGAAATATCCGGCAAGGAGTATCAGCAAGGGGAACTTGCGGGTTATGAAGTCAGAGAATACTTGTTAGCGAAGTGGGGGAGAAAATGTGCCTATTGCGGTGTTGAAAACCTACCTTTTGAGGTAGAACATATCCACCCAAAATCAAAAGGGGGAAGCGATCGCGTTTCCAATCTTACCCTAGCCTGTCGTGGGTGCAACCAAGCCAAAGGCAATCAAGATATTCGGGATTTCTTGGACAGAAAGCCCGACATCCTGTCCCGTATTTTGAAACAGGCCTCACACCCTTTGAAAGATGCGACTGCTGTGAATTCAACCCGCTGGGCATTGTTCCAACAACTTAAACAAACAGGATTGCCAATAGAAGTTTCAACAGGAGGTAAAACAAAATACAACCGCACTCGTTTAGGACTACCTAAAACTCATTGGCTGGATGCAGCTTGTGTAGGAAACGTAGAAGTGCTGCAAGTTTTCACGAAGCAACCGTTGTTAATTGCAGCTAAAGGATGGGGCAGCCGTCAAATGTGTACAACCAATAAATACGGATTTCCTGTCAAGCACAGAACACGGTGCAAAACGTTTTTTGGGTTTGGGACAGGTGACATGGTAAGTGCAATTCTTCCCTTTGGGAAGTTTGCAGGCACTCACGTCGGCAGGCTGACGGTTAGAGAAAGCGGAGTTTTTGAAATGAGAACGCCACTCGGCAAGGTTAGCCCAGTGCGTCATAAATACTGTAAATCAATCCACCGCAACGATGGGTATATGTATGCGTTTTCCACTTTTGTCCAATGAATCAGCGATTAGAGGCGTAGCGATCACCCTGATGCCGCAACAGTGCGTTAGAGATCGGGAAAAATTATTTTGATAGAACTCTGAGCCAAAAACTCACATCTGTAGGGCATTGGTAACAAGTTAAGCTAAGAAAGCATTTGTCAATCAGCAATTATGCTCAACATTTACTCGGATTTTGGGCCCAAAACTGAGATTAGGGCGATCGTGCGATCGTGCCGAGGGTGATATTTATACCTACTCCCTCTCAAATCGTGAATTTTCCACTCCTCAAACAGCAGTTTTTTTGAGTAATATTACTGATTGACAAATGCAATTAAGTCTTAACTTGTCACCAATGTCTGTAGGGTGCTCACAGGCGCATCTTACGCTTTAATTTGAGTTCGGGTTGTAGCTCGATCGCGCCACTCGATTCAGAGGTTATGGTCGCAAAAAACCGCAAAAAGGCCAAAACTATCACTTAGGGGCTTCCTTCTGTAGAATCTCTAAGGATAGACTGTATCTGAGACCCTGTGAGTATTGGGATAAAAAGCCATGTCAGAAGCTGATCTTCGAGCCCATCAGCACCAACCGCACCCTGCTGTTCCATCCGATACCGAACCATTGCAGTCAGATTTTGCTGCTGCTGGGGGTTTTGAGCCGATCGCCCCCCATGCGACAGACACTCCCGCAAAGGTTCCCCAACAGCCAGAAGAAGACTGGCAAACAGTAGATTTTCCCAACGCCATCAGCGTAGATGCAATTCCCACAAAACCTGAAACAAAAAATTCGCAATCTCCGACACAGCCGACCGAGGCGGGCTCGCCCCCGATTTCAGACAATCTAAAAAATATGCTTGGGAATGCCGAACAGGCCAAGGGCAAAGGATCGACCCCAGTCACCCTCATGCAAGCGCTGCACGAATGCAACCGCGACCTTTTGCAGCGCATCGCCCAGCTAGAAACAGCTCTCGAAGAGTCCCAAAAAACCTTGCAGAATCGCGAAGCTTTGCTAGAACAGCGGACTGCAGAACTAGAAAATACTCAAGAACAATTGACGCGGCTGTTTGGCAAAGTGGAAGTTTCCCATCAAACCCTCCAAAGTCAAGAAATTTTAGTCGAAACTTTAAGAAGTCAGTTGGCAACCAGCCAAGTCAGGCTAGCGACTGTTGAGCGAGAATGTGCGTCTACTGTGCAGCGCTACAACGAACAGTTACAACAGTTAGTAGCCACAGAAAATATTTGCAGGGAATTGCGAGCCCGCTTGCACCGCCAGCAGCGCCACACCCTGCAATTCAAAGCTGCCTTGGAAAGAAGTTTGGACAGGCCGCAGGTAAAGTCGCCCAGGATCGAGCCGCCTGACAATAATCTGGACACCGCCAGCGCACAATTAGAATCTTTGCTGGCGGCGGTCAAAAACTCTCAGATGCCGCTGCCGCCAGCCTTCAACGCTTCCCCTGTCCAACCTTGGTCGGAACCAGAAGAGCTTCCAGAGGTAGCCGCTGCTGTTGAGGCGATCGAGCCTGAATCCCCAGCCAATCTCGAACTCAACAAATTAGCCGAAGTATCCGGCATTCAATTGCAAAAGAGCGAAACCTACCAGCCTGATGAGCCGGCAACTGACTCGGCCGAACCGGTTGCGGAACCTGAACTGCCGGTGGCTGAGTCTGAACCCGAAACTGCTACCAAAGTGGACACCCAAGAATTGGCCAGGGCTTTTCAAATTTTGAACTCTGTTGAAACCTTTGGCATTCAAGAAGTGCGATCGAGTGTGGCAAAACCTACAGCAGTCGCCCAACCAGACTGGCTGACCTTGATTGCCAGTCCCCTGCGGGCTTCTAAAAAACGCCGATCGCTAGCTGAAATTGAATTGCCGAGTTTTCGATAGCGAACTGATATCATTTCCGGTAACACCGGAATGATGTTGACGGTTGACGGTTGACGGTTGACAGTCAAAAGTGAACAGTCAACAGTGAACTCGAATTTACTATTCCGATGCTAACGGATTGGATATGAGAGTTGCTAGTTTTGAGTCAAAACTCAAAACTCAAAACTCTTTTCTCGCCTTTCCCATGCCGTAGGTGAGAGCATAGCTGGTAGCCAACAGCCACAGCCAAACAGCCGGATACCGGGGCTCCAACCAAGGCTGTACCCTGCGGGCGAAGCTGGGAAGCCATCCGAACAGCAAACTGGCCAAAGCCAGCAGAGTAAAATTCAAGTAACTTCCCAGCCAGCGCCAAATATCCCCCAAGGTGACAAAATCTAAAATCCACAAGAGGAGAGAAGGGTTTTTTCCGGCTGCTTCGATAGCCAGTCGATTGAAAGTTAGCCAGTCGGTTCTGTCTTTAATAAAAGTTTCGGCTACGGCGAGTTTTTGTGCTGCCAAAATACCGAAAAAGGTATTGAGAATTGAATTAATTCTTTGAGGTGGCAAACTGCTCCCGGTAGGAACCATCATGCCTTTAGAAAATAGCCAAGTTACTGAAACATTGCTCTGGTAGGCGCGAATTTGGTTTAAGTGATTTGCCGTTAACAAATTGTGCTTTAATGCTGTATCCAACAGGTCTGTTAAGCGGAAAAGATTGCGGACGAGGGAGCCGAAGCCGGTGAAAACGAGGGGAGATTGCAGGGATGCTGCGTCGCCGATCGAGATTAGGCGATCGATCGCCACGGAGCGATCGCTGCTGTTGCTGCTAAAATGCCCCGGAATATAACCAAAGGTCGGTTTTTTCCACACCAATTTATCGACATCGCAGCGGCGGTATTCCGGCAAAATTGCGAAAAAATCCTCGTACATTTCCAGCAAAGAACCGGGATTCTCTGGATGTACTTGGTGGTAGTGAAATAGATAAACTGTCAGTTCTGTGCCGGCGCCGGGAAACAACTCCCAAATGAGCTGGCGCCCTCGGGAAATGTCCCCGTGAGTGTAGAGCACATCCCCGTACTCGCAATCCCATACTCCGGGTTCAAATCCTGCGTCGATGACTGCTCCCACTGTCGGACAAACGCTGTCAAAAGTCCGCCCTTCGTTCAATTGCCAAGCGATGGGAGAAGCCGAACCCATTGCATCCACCAGCAGCCTTCCTAATGCAGTGCGATCGGCTTTGGTCGGCAAGTGGCGGCCTTGAACTACTACTTTTTCTGCTTCAACATCGGCTCTAAGAAACTCAGTTTCGTCCCAGATTTCTCCACCAGCTTCTGTTAACTTAACTCCCGCTAAATTCAGCAATTTCTCCCCGTCCAAAGCTACATTGAGTACCTTTGGTGTGTGCAGAACTGGCGCTTTAGCAACGGGCGGATTGTTAGCATCAAAAAACTTGTTGTAGCCATCTTTGTATTCTCTGGCAATCAAAGTTTCTATTTCTGCAGCAGTAAATAAACCCAAATCAATTAAGCTTTGAATTTCATCCCGCGAAATATTCCACTCGCGATTCATCCGCCCGAAAGGCATTCGCTCAACTAGCAGCACCCGGTAGCCCAATCTCGCCATGACTGCGGCGTGAATCACTCCCAAGGCCCCGCCAATATAAATTAAGTCATAAAAAGTATCGCCAGCATCAGACACCGAAACTGTACTTTTTACCTTCTTCTTAACATCGGTTACATCCGTTAAATCCGTTACAGAATCCGTTGCCGAACCCTCTTCCTTCAAAAACACTACTTGTTTTGGCGTTTGAGGATTGCGAGTGCCTTCGCGCCAACGCTGTTCCCACCAGTAGACGCGCTTGAGGTCGTATTCGCCTTGAGGCATTTTTTGGAAGTATTTGACTGTCAAGGGGTAATAGGGGGCAAGAGCCTCAAAAATTGACTGTTTGGAGAGGTCTATGACAGGGGGTTCCCGGTAGCGATCGGGAAACTTGTTTCTCACAGCAAGATTCAGAGCTTCCAGGAACTTTCTTTCTCCAGCAGGCGCCTCTTCTAGACGAAAGACTTTTAAATAAGTGGTGCGTTGCAGTGACCAGACAAAGAGGGAAAGTTCTGTCGATCGCCAATTTTGGTTTCCTGAATTGGTGTCAGCCAAGGCGGATTTTGGATTGGCATTTTGAGTTCCAGACTTCTGAACCTCGGCTGTTGTGGCTGGTGAAAGCAGTCGAAAGCCGTCAGCAGTAATAATTTTTTCTCCGATTCCGGGATCGAATTCGTGCTGCAACCAAGTGCAGACGGCTGCTGTATCCGGTGTCGGGACTTCTAGATAAAGAATTTCTTGCATGATTAGGCTCTCAATTCTGAATAAATTAATAAAGATGGGGGAGTTGACAAGGGAGCAAAGTAGGCTATACTCCCGAATACTTATTGAGTTTTAAATAAGTTTACAATGTTCTCAGATTTTTAGGTTTTCGATCGCTCTTGCTCTCGGTGGGGGCGCAACGGCTGAATATCTACTCCCTTTGGTATGCACTCCTATGAATTATCCCATTCCTACGAATCCTCAAGAAATGATTGCTTTGCGACAGCAGCCGCTGAATGAAGAATTGGTGGCGTCGGCGATCGCGGGTGTGATTCAAATAGCTCGATCGCGATCTCAGTCTTTGGATGAATTGAAGGCTGAGGTACTCGCCGACGACAATCTGCTCGATTTTGCTCAGAGGCTATGGCTGAGCGACATTGTGGCTCAAGCTTGGAACAATTTGCCTTAAATTCTCCCCATCCCAACCACCCTCCCGAACGCTCGCGTTCGACAGGGAAGGATGAGGGATCGAGCCGGCGACAACAAGCTGATGAAAGCTACATTGTCCCGGAGAATTTGTGATATTGTAAAAATTATGGTTAAGTCATTGTTAAATTTATCTATATTGAGCAAATTTCATAAATTGGCTCCCAGTTTCATAGGTTAGCTGCATCGACCAAATATTTTAAAATGCCAATAATTTTACTAATATTATCAATAAAATAATCATTTAAATCAACTTCCATAAGTTGATTACTAAGCCGTAAAAATTTCCAATTTGTCCCTGTTGTAACCACTCCATATATTTCGGAAATATTATTGTTTCTTCTTTCATTAAAGATTTGAGCGGCAATCATTTCTGCCATACATTGTGGAAGCCCAGCTTGGATATTATCATTTTTAGCTTCTACTAAGGCGACCACGGGGGCTTTGATTAGCAGTTGTTCGGGAGAACGGCTAATCATAAAATCACAGAAACCCGTTAATCCTTTTTCTAAATCTACATTAAACTCTTTTCCTGAAAAAAAGCTAATTTGATACTTAAACTGCTTTCTAAGTTCTACTAAAATAGGTGTGACAATTAATTCGGAGCGAGCTTTTTCGGTATTAATTGCTAAAGCCAAAGAAATGTTTTCTTGCAGAGTTTGGCTGAGAAGATCGCTATACTCGGCGTCGGGTAAATCGGCAAAAATACCAACTTTGTCAGCAATGGTTATGCCAAAGTTGGTTTCAATCATTTCTAGGTTTGTGAATTGGCTGTATGACATTTTTATTCCGAGCTCAGGAAAAATTGACCCTCAAAAATGAAAAAAGATTGTTGTTATTTTAACATATTTGATGCTCGTTTTCAAAGGAATTTGGTATGAGTAACTTGGCGACTAACGCAACTCAACTTCTCGCTTGACTTCTGCCAAAATTCGATCGCCCCGCGTCAACCGGTATTCGGCCCGCCAAACTCCGGGAGTCAGAGGAGAATTTGTACTGTTTCTTTTGCCGACATAACCCAACCAAGTACGGCTGGGGGCTTTAATTTCATTGGTCTGGTCGGCGATGGTTGTGCCGTTGGGTGCAAATAATTTGTATTGTTCGCGATCGCCCTTGAGCACTCCGTAAGTTTGCACCCAAAACAACAAAGCTGGACTGTTTGCAGGGAGTTGAGTCTCTGAAAATTGTCCTTCCCAGACAGCGTTGATATCGGGTGCCTTATTGGCAAAACCGGCCCGAATTAAACCTGTGGAAATATAGTCCATCGGCTTGTCCCAAATGGGATGGCGGGCGATGTTGCAGCCTAACTTGGCGTCGGGGCCGACAAAGGGATCTACGGGTTTGCCTTGATAGCGAAAAGTTACGTGTACGTGGGGGAAAGATGCCATCCCAGAGTTTCCCACCATGCCCAAAACTGTGCCTTTTTGTACCTGCATACCCGGTTTGACGGCAACGCTGCCTTTGCGGAGGTGGCAGTATTGGGCTTCCCAGCCTGCGCCGTGGTCGATTACCATGCCGTTGCCGCATTCTGTGCCTGCGATGCTGGCTTTGTCTGTATCGTTTTGTAAACGCCGATCGACCACACCATCTCGTACTCGCAAAACTTTGCCTGCAGCGGAGGCAATAACTGGAACTCCTTTTGCCATTGCTTTGGCGTCGGGAATGGCAAAGTCTGTGCCGTCGTGGCCGTCGTAGGTTTGGCGCCCGCAGCCAAAATCGACGGCGGTGGGGCCTGGATCGCGATCGAAATACAGCAACACAAAACAGTCTTTGCCTAGGGTACAGTCGATCGGCTTACCGAATTGCGGGTTGTTGGGCTTTTGGGCGACTGCGGAAGAGACGAGACGCTGGGCGATCGTGTGGGCTTCGGCAATCGGCGCACTTACTCCGCTGTTGGTATCACAGCTAGACAGGCTTGTCAACCCCACGGTCAACAAAATTGCAGAAAGGTATTTTTTTGATAGTATAGTCATTCGCCCGTTGGATGTAAAAGCTGAGGTGGGTAGTGAAAAATCAATTAATGATTCAGAATAGAGGGGATCGAGAATCTAGACGATTGGTAAGGCTTTTTCGTTTCCTATATTTGTTGTATTATTTTGAGTTTGAACTTTTAAAATTTTAATTACTTCAAGAATGCGCTCTAAAATTCGATCGCTCATTTCGATAATTCGGCTGGCCGGGCTTGCTGTGGCGGCTTTGGCGATGTGGGGATTTTCCACTATTGCCGAAGAGGTGTTGGAAAAGGAAAGTTACGCTTTCGATACCTCTATTTTACTATATCTTAGGAGCCTGCACACTCCGCTGCGCGATCGCATCATGCTCGCCTTTACATCTTTGGGAGAGCCAAATTTGCTGCTAGCGCTGAGCGTGAGTTTGGGTATTATCTTGTGGGTGGGCAAACATCGCTCCGAAGCCACAACGATTGCAGTTACAGGTTCCGGGGCGCTCGGTTTAAATATACTCTTAAAACAACTGTTTGCCCGCGCTAGACCTCAACTTTGGGAGCGCACGGTTGATGTGAAATTTTACAGTTTTCCTAGCGGACACGCGATGATTTCAATGGTTATTTACGGTTTGCTAGGATATTTCTTGGGTTCGCGCTTTCCCAAGCAGCGCTGGTTGATTTACATCTTGACAGTTGTATTAATTGGTGCTATTGGTTTGAGCCGGCTTTATCTAGGAGTTCACTGGCCTACCGATGTTATTGCCGGTTATACTGCCGGTTTGGTATGGCTGATTGCCTGCATTTTTAGTTTGGAAGTGTGGAAGCAGTTTCGCGCTTCTAGTGCTGCTTCTGAAGAGAAGTTTTTGTCACCTGAAAATCCTGAAAAATAATTTTAAAATTACTACTCAATAGGGACTATTTGCTTTTGAGTAAAACACATAGCAATTCCTTTTTCGTAGTAAGCTGCCTCGTTAATAAAAATTGGATATACGGTCGATTTACCTTCATACAATACCGACTCGCCATCAAAGGTCAAAAACATCGGATCGCCGGGATTCAGGGCTTGATAATCTCTGGATTGCAGGTGAGGATGAATCATTGCCTGAATTTCTCCCTTCTCGTTTCTAGGATAGTCGATCGCCCCAATGGTGTGATAAATAGTCAGGGGATTCTTTGCCGCAGGCATTGTGCCTTGATTGCAGGCTTCTACGCAGTCTAATATCGTGCCTAAAACTTGCTCAGTTTGCTGAAATAAAGACGCATCTAATACACCTTGCGGCACTGCACCAACTTCCAGCGTACCGCCTAATTCGGAAAGCGATCGCAGCAAATTACTATCATGACTCTTGGTTGCCGAAGCGAGTACCTTGAGGTGGGGATACACAGAGGTTAAATAAGCTGCTAGTTGCAGGTTAAATGGATGATGGCTGGCGAGAATAAAAGTTAGCCCCATGTTGGATGTGGTGCTGTGCAAATCGATAATTAAGTTGGGCAGATGAGTGTTTGTTGAGCTAAAAATGCCGTAGATTTCTTTCGCCCGCTGCGCTTCATAGCTGGAGAGATGGGGATTTTCTAAATCTTGCTTTCTAAAGCAGCGGTTGAGGTCGATATCGACGTAGCGTGTCCCGATTTCGCAAGCTTTGGGATTGGCTAGCAGAGTCATAGTTTCAAAAGTCGATCGCCCAATTAACTCTGGCGCGCGATCGAATTTCTTCACGAGGTAAATTCCTGTGAGTTCGTTTCCGTGGGTTCCTCCCACTATGGCAACACGTTTAATTTGGTTCATAAACAAATAACTTCCTATCCCAAGCGTATCACCCTTTGCGATCAGTTGGTAAAAAACATCAGGTTGAGGTTGATTATGTGTTTATATTTAGATTAGCTAAAGTTTAAGTAAGTAGGTATCACACGCAGACCTTGGAAACCCAGTTTATCTGATCCTGTCACAATAAAATGAAGACTACCGAGAGATAGAAGATATGACGCCAGAGGAGTTGTTGCAGTTAATCGACAAAGCTGCGGATGAGGGCCAGACAGAATTGGATTTGGCAGGGTTCGAGGAATTGCCGCCGGAGATAGGCAAGTGCGCTCCGCTTGAGAGGTTGGCGTTGGGGAAATTTGCTATGATAGTTTGAGCGATCGCACTATTATATATTCTGTAAATTACCAGCTATGAACATTCAGTTGGTTGACTCCTTAATTCAAGTCATTGAGTCGCTGACACCTGAAGAGAGTTTGCTGTTTCAAGAAAAACTCTCGGCTAGGGCGATTCAGAGTACGCCTGGAGTCTGTGGAGGAAATGCCCGGATTCGCAACACCCGCATTCCTGTTTGGACACTGGTTTCGCTTCACCAACAAGGGGCTGATGAGGCTGAGTTACTTCGGAATTATCCAGTCTTGGACGATCGCGATTTAGAGAATGCTTGGCGTTATTACGATCGCCACCGGGAAGAAATCGATCGCATTATTGTTTCTCATCAAACCGATGATTGAAAGGGTGAGGCTGTATTCTAATGAAAATTTCCCGATCGCAATGGTCGAGCATTTGCGTAGCCTTGACTGTGATGTTTTAACTTCCTATGATGCTGGTCAAGCGAATCAAGGAATTCCTGATGAGGAGGTTCTCCGATTTGCTACTGAACAAAATCGGGCGGTAATTAGCTTCAATCGCGATGATTTTGTGGCGCTACACCGTCGCGGTGAACATCATGCAGGAATTATTGTGTGTAAAGACGATCGAGATTACTTGGGACAAGTTACTATTCTTCATGCCTATCTTCAGGATGTTGATTCGCTGTTCGATCGCCTGATTCGCATCAAAAAGCAGAATCAGCGTGGGTTGAGTCATCCGGTTTTTGTGGTTCAAGAGTACGGGCGATAATTCCCCCCCTACTAACCAAAAATTCCTGCCACAATAAAATGAATCCTACCGAGAGACAAAGGGCATGACGCGAGAGGAAGCAGTGCGGCGAATTGACCAAGCAGCCGAGGAAAAATTGACCCAACTGGATTTGGCGGGGCTGGAATTGGAGGAATTGCCGCCGGAGATTGGCAAGTGCACGCAGCTTGAGACGTTGGTGTTGGGGAAGAAGACGGAAGACTGGGAATTTGTTGATGGTAAATACATTCAGAAACTAATCACCAATCAATTAAGAACACTGCCAGAGGAATTACGATCGCTCTTAAATTTGCGATCGATCGACCTCAGTGGCAATCGATTCGGAAAGATGCCAGAAGTGCTGCTGGAAATGAAGCAGTTAGAGAGTTTAAATTTAGTAAGTATTGGTTTAACAGAAATTCCAGATGCGATCGGCCAACTGTCGAATCTGACACAGCTTAACCTCTTTAACAATCAGATTGCATCCATCCCAGAAGTCATCGGCCAACTGTCGAATCTGACACAGCTTAACCTCAGTTACAATCAGATTGCATCCATCCCAGAAGTCATCGGGCAACTGTCGAATCTGACAGGGCTTGAGCTCAGTGACAATCAGATTGCATCCATCCCAGATGCGATCGGGCAACTGTCGAATCTGACACAGCTTGACCTCAGTGACAATCAGATTGCATCCATCCCAGAAGTCATCGGGCAACTGTCGAATCTGACAAGGCTTGACCTCCGTAACAATCAGATTGCATCCATCCCAGAAGTCATCGGGCAACTGTCGAATCTGACAGTGCTTCTCTTCAATAACAATCAGATTACATCCATCCCAGAAGTCATCGGCCAACTGTCGAATCTGACAGTGCTTAACCTCTTTAACAATCCGATTGCATCCATCCCAGAAGTCATCGGCCAACTGTCGAATCTGACAGTGCTTCTCTTCAGTAACAATCAGATTGAATTTATCCCAGAAGTCATCGGCCAACTGTCGAATCTGAGAGTGCTTTACCTCAGTAACAATCAGATTGCATCCATCCCAGAAGTCATCGGCAAACTGTCGAATCTGACACAGCTTTACCTCAGTGACAATCAGATTGCATCTATCCCAGAAGTCATCGGCCAACTGTCGAATCTGACAGCGCTTCACCTCAGTGACAATCAGATTACGTCCATCCCAGAAGTCATCGGCAAACTGTCGAATCTGAGAGGGCTTGGCCTCAGTAAGAATCAGATTACATCCATCCCAGAAGTCATCGGCAAACTGTCCAATCTGACAGCGCTTTACCTCAATAACAATCAGATTGCATCCATCCCAGAAGTCATCGGGCAACTGTCGAATCTGACACAGCTTAACCTCGGTAACAATCAGATTGCCTCCATCCCAGAAGTCATCGCCCAACTGTCGAATCTGACAGAACTTAACCTCAGAAGTAATCAGATTGAAAAGATTCCTGAATGCTGAGAAACACTGCCAAAACTTGAAAAACTCGACCTCCGCCGCAATCCCCTACCCATTTCTCCAGAAGTTCTAGGGCCCGCAAACCTGAGAGAAGAACCCGGTACTCCCGCCACCATATTCAACTACCTGCGCCAACTCCGCAGCGGCGAAGTCCGCCCCCTCAACGAAGCCAAAGTCCTCCTCGTCGGGCAAGGCAGCGTCGGCAAAACCTCACTGATCAACCGCCTCACCCACAACAAATACAACCCCAACGAGCCCCAAACCGACGGACTCACGATCACAAACTGGAAAATTACAGTCAACACCAAACCCGTCAAACTCAACGTCTGGGACTTCGGCGGACAAGAAATCTACCACGCCACCCACCAATTTTTCCTTACCAAACGCAGCCTCTACCTCCTCGCCTGCAACTGTCGCACCAGCGAAGACGAAAACCGCCTGGAATACTGGCTGAAACTGATCGAAAGCTTCGGCGACGCATCCCCCGTCATCCTCGTCGGCAACAAGTGCGATGAACAACCCCTGGATATCAACCGCAAAGCCTTGCGCGACAAATATCCCAACATCAAAGCGATTATCGAAACCTCCTGCGAAAGCGGAACCGGAATCGACGAACTCCGCAGGGCCATCCACACGGAAATCTCCCAACTCAAAGAAGTCTACGATCTTTTGCCGCTAAGCTGGTTCCAAGTCAAGCAGCGCCTGGAAAACCTCGACAAAGACATCATCAGCATCAGCGAATACGCCACCATCTGCGCCAAAGAAAACATCTTTGAAGAAACCGACCAAACCCAACTAATCGGACTGCTGCACAACCTGGGCATTGTCCTCAACTTCCGCGAACACCCCATCCTGCAATCCACCAACATCCTCAATCCCCACTGGGTGACAGAAGGCATCTATGCCCTCCTCAGCGACGAGGAACTCAAAGTCAAAACCAAAGGCATTCTCACCTACGCCGACCTCAGCCGCATCCTCGACTCAAATAAATATCCCAGCCGCCGTTACCACTGCCTCACTGGGTTGATGGGCGAATTTGAACTCTGCTTCCCCGTCAGCCATTGTCCCGCGCCGACTTTCCTCATCCCCGGCATCTTGCCCAAAGAACAACCGGAAAACACCAAACTCCAAGGCGAAACGCTGGAATTTCAATATCACTACCGCATCCTCCCCGACAGCATCCTCTCGCGCTTCATCGTCCTCATGCACGAGAAAATCCACAACTGCACCCACTGGCGCACGGGGGTTATGCTGGAGTACAGGGAAGGCGCTGAGGTGTACAACATCGCCCGGATCAAATCGGACCCGGAAGATAAGAAAATCTTTATTGCCGTTAGCGGGCGGGAATCGACGCGGCGTTCTTTCCTCAGCATGATTCGCGATACGTTTACCAAAATCCACAATTCTTTTGCGAATCTGGAAATCAGTCAATGGGTGCCGGTTCCGGGTTATCCCGATGCCGATCCGCTGGATTATGATGAATTGCTAGGGCTGGAGGATATGGGCGAGAATACAGTACGTGTCGGCAAACTTAAACTCAAACTAGATTTGCGGCAGTTGCTGGATGGGTATGAGTCGATCGAACTTCGGCGCAGAAACCAAATGGGCGATGATAAATATGGAAGAGAATATGACGACCTTGTAGATATCGCTAAACTAGCTGTTAGTAGACCAATTATTAATAAAGCCGAAGCAAAAATGACTCAAAATTCTTCTGAAACCAACAACTTTCAAGGTGCTTTTCAAGGTGCTAACTTTTCCGGCAATATCGGCGGTTCGTCGAACAGTGCCGAAGTTGGCGGCAATCAATCAGTGCAAAATAATAACGCCAATACGGCAGAAATCCTGAAACTGATTTCATCGATGCGTGAAACCGCCGATCAGTTTCCCGAAGACATCCGCGAGGGGATAATTATTGATATTGAAGATGTCGAAGCGGAAATTAAGAAACCCGAAAGTCAATGGAATAAAGCCAGATTAAAGAAAAGTTTAAAAGGTATTGTAGCGACTACTGCTGCGATCGGAGTTGGTATCTCAGGTGCTGTTGACTTTGCTCATAAGGCGATCGATTTAGGCGAGAAAGTGGGGATCGAAATCCAGCTACCGTCAGGACGCTAAATCATTTAAAATTAAAATGATTGGGGCGATGATCACCCCAATCATTCCACAAACCTCGGTGTTGCCATGCGGAAAATTGTACTATTCATTGCATCTAGTTTGGACAGTTATATCGCGCGATCGAATGGCGATATTGACTGGCTGTTTACAGACCAAAATTACGGTTATAGTAAATTTTTAGATAGCATCGATACGGTTCTCATGGGTCGGAAAACTTACGAACAAGTTCTAACTTTTGGCGAGTATCCGTACCAGGAAAAAAAGAGTTATGTTTTTACAAAAAATCTAGATTTCCAAGCCACTTCTGATGTCGAAGTGGTAACAGATTTAGAGAGTTTTGTCAATGATTTGCGCTTGCTTGAGGGAAAGAATATTTGGTTGGTGGGAGGTTCTCTGCTGATTCGCGATTTCCTGAATCAAAACTTTGTCAACGAAGTGATTCTCTCGGTTCATCCGCTTATTTTGGGCGAGGGAATTCCTTTATTTGTTAATCCCATAAATACTACGGCTTTGCAGTTAACTGGATGTCAGACATACAGTTCTGGTATGGTTCAGCTATCTTACGATGTCACCACTTGAGGGCGCGCCCAATTGCTAAGTCGCTTGCAAAATACTGTCACTTGATTATCAAAAAACGTAGGATAAAACTTAGTAATTTGGCTGATGATGAAATGTGTTTGTTACTTTTTGTTGTTAATATTTTTTTTCTGGGTGGCGCTTCCTGCTGACGCCTCTGTATGCCGCAATGATCGAGGACGCGAGATTTGCATTGTCGATATCAAACGCAGTGCAAAAAATTATTGGGAATACAGGGTAATTCTGAGTATGGATGGAGTGAAACAGCCTCTGGAAGTCTACAATTGCCGCGATCGCACTACAGTTAAGAAAGATGGAACAGTTTTGGCGTTTGGACAAAACAACCCTGGTGAAATCGTCTGCCGTTTTTTTAATCAGAAATAGTTTTGGTAATCGATTTTAGAACCTCTATCTGTACCGTGTGCACTCAGCAGCGATTGAGTTTGTGTGTGCACTGACTGCGTACCGGTTGACTATAAGTGATGGTAGAGTCCGTCAGGGGCGAATGTTTTAATCACCTACTCAAGAATTTTTCCCCTGACACACCCTACAGTTAGTTAGCTACTAATACTGTTGAGTACACACCTTACTGTTAGTCGTTCATAGCTTTGATTAAAATTCCGATGATTTTCTGAACATCTCGGATAAAATACTCGGTTAAATCTATCGAAACCACCTTATTTTCCAGTTTGAGAAATTGCCAAACTGTACCAGTTGTGACAGCGCCGTAAATAATCGAGATTTCATTACCTTCTTGTTGGTTAAACAATTGTGCTGCTACCATTTCAGCGATACACTGACCTAATCCTGCTTTCAAGTTCTCATTTTTTGCCTCTACAATTGCTAATATGGGAGTGGAAATAAACAACTGTTCCTGAGAATTGCTCATTAAAAAATCGCAAAATCCATTGAGTCCTTTACTTGGATCGACATTAAACTCGATGCCAGAAAATAAACTTATATGATAATTTAACTTGCGCCTAATTTCTAGAAGAATTGGTGCTATAATCATTTCCTATCGGGCTTTTTCGGTATTAATTGAAACAGCGAGATCGATATTTTCTTTGAGAATAGTTGTTAATAATTCGCTGGGTTCTATTTCGGCAACCTCAGCGAATAGGTGGGAAGACTCAGTAATTGTTAATTCAAATATTTTACTTACATTACTTAATTTGAAATCGCTGTAAGCCATTGCTTTGATAATTCCAATAATCGGAATGATTTAACCACAGAGAACACAGAGAACACAGAGGAAGAGAAGAGAGAGATGAATAATTCTGATGTTAACGGATTTGATCTGGGGGGGTGACAAAGAGGTCTACGAGATAGACTGTATAAGGGTTGCAGCCCGCATACCTTGTTGGTAAAAGCGGCGTTTAGAAGGAGTTAACTTCATTAACTGTTCTACCTCGTCAGA
>Ga0164305_10000331_pt1 | contig 17237 bp, 15 predicted proteins | sample Whisoiple_237_MG_FD_110215 | JGI IMG/M metagenome (GOLD analysis project Ga0164305, IMG submission 110215) | Soil microbial communities amended with pyrogenic organic matter from upstate New York, USA - Whitman soil sample_237_MG | ecosystem: Environmental > Terrestrial > Soil > Agricultural...
CTACTACCAAGATGGTTGACGTTTTACTAGCTACTGCGCTTGATTTGGTTAATATTAAGCACTTTAAAAATTGGTTTAGAAGCTGCTGCTACTGTACTTCATAAACCTGGAATCCGCTGTATTGGTCGATAATTCCTAATGGTAGCCCCTGTGTTGTTGCTGCCAAATTTGAATGCAATTTCAATCCCTGAGCATATTTACTATCAAGATATCCGACTCCTTTGATGGTTTTATGCGTAGTGTAATTTAATTCGGTTGTCTCTTGTATTGCCCAGATAATTTGATGATTTTTGATTCTGGAAAGCGTCGCATCTACGTGTCCTTTCGTAAGCTGATCTGGTTTTATGTATGGTGAATCCCAGAGGGAGCATCTCATATTTGTAAAAACACTTCTTATGACTCCTTCCTTCTGACTCCTGGCTCCTGGCTCCTGCCTCCAAACTCCAATTTCTAGCTGGGCTGCTTTCATTGAGATCCTCCCCACAGGATGTTTGTTGATCGCTCAAGTTAGAGACAATTTTCATGAATCTATTTGTTATTCTTACATCTGGCAATTGAGTTTTTTCTAATTCTGGCTTTACCCATCGATCATTTTAACCTGATTCCTGGGCGATCGCCCGATCGTTCAACTGCACAGATGTTGATTTGTCAAATTTCTTGTTAATAACTTGTTAATAAAGATGTTTATATAGCATAGCTTCTACATGGCGGTTTCATTCGACCTAGGGGCAAACCCTCGTGAAGAGCCCCGATATTTGAAACACCCATTCCCTCGTCCGTGGAGGGGCTAGGCACGGGGGCGCTACCCTACAAAACGATGATTTCCCTGAGAATGAAACAGCCCTGCCCTGTCCTGCAAGATGAGGGGCTTTGATATTTGTGTATTACTATGGAATGTTGATTTTTCACCCCCTAGTTAACAATTATTAACAGTAGGCACACCGCAAAGGAAAAGGAGTATCCAGCAGGGGGAGTAGGACACAGCAATGCCTTGTCCCTACGGTTGGCTTTGAGTTTTAATACTTGTTATAAGATTGACGATTGTAGAGTTTTACAATCTTTAAAATAGCTGAGCGCGCTAGCACAGAAAAAAAGATGCCGTAGTATTCCTATAGTATTAAACAACCTAAATTATACACTTCTGACTTTAGGGAGAGGGAAGTTAGCGAATTAATTTCTACTATTAATTTAAGTAGAGCAAAGAGGAAAAAACACATGGCACTTCAAAAATTAGCAGACTTTTATCCTAACTATCAGGAAGAAATCTTTGCTGGAGACGACATCAAGGGATTTGATGTTTATGCGGGCGACTCTGATGAAAAAGTAGGCACGGTTTATGATGCTTTGGTTGATGACACTGGTCGTTTCCGCTATCTGGTAATTGATACCGGTATTTGGATTTTTGGCAAAAAAGTATTGTTGCCAATCGGCTCAGCTCGCTTCGACTACGGAGCCCGTCGCGTCCACGCCACAGGCCTTCGCAACAAAGCTCAAGCAGAACAATTGCCGGCTTACAATGAATTAGAACCATTAGATTACGATCGCGAAGAACAGGTAAGAGGCGTTTACCGCAATCAAGAAACTGCCGCTGCCAGCACTGCAACTCCTGCTAGCTACGATCGCAGCAGCTACAGCTACGATATCGACCGCCCCCTCTACGAAACCAACGAACAGCAGCACCAAAATCTCAAGCTTTATGAAGAACGCTTGATTGCCAACAAACACCGCGCAAAAACAGGCGAAGTAGCAGTTGGCAAGCGCGTGGAAACTGAAACAGCGCGAGCTTCAGTACCTATTGAAAAAGAACGAGTCGTAATTGATCGAGTAACCCCGGTAGAAGCGGGTCGAGTAGTTTCAGTCGGTGACGCTGACTTCCAATCAGGGGAAGTTGCACGCATGGAAGTCTACGAAGAAACGGCCGACATTCACAAGGAAGCTTTCGTCCGGGAAGAAGTCAACGTCAGAAAAGAAGTTGTTCGCAGCACGGTTGAGGGCGAAGAAACCTTGCGTCGTGAAGAATTAGACGTTAAGACTGATGGAACTGCGGTTGTAGATAATAAAAATCCAAAGATCTAAACCAACCGCAACAGGTATTGCGTAGGAATTGCGCCTTAATGACATAATTCTGTCACTGCCCAGGTTTGATTTGATTTGTGGCGATCGCGCAATTCCTATGTGAGCGGCGGCGGGGGTACAAAACTTGTCTGGTTTTGGCAACGTTTATGCACTTTCCCCGCCTTTACCAATTTCCCCTTACCAATTCATAATAAAAATCCCTAAGCAGGAAAGTTTAAAAAATGAACGGTCAAGCATCAGCAGAAAAGATAGCAACTGCCCAATCAATAACCCGTCTCAACCGGGTGCCTGAAAAAGTCAGAACTAAGCTAAAAAGTTTTACCGTCAAAGACAACCAAGGTCTCTTAGTAGGCAAAGTTAAAGATGTCTATTTTGATGCTAACGGTCAGTTAAACTTTGTCGTGGCCGGGCTAGGCAGGGAAAACACCCGCATTTTTTTGTTAAGTGTTAAGCTGCTCAAAAAAGTCGATTATCACCAAAAAGCGCTGTTTGTAAATATTAATTCGGATCGAGTCGATCTGCTGCCGGTTGTTTCGGCAAATGGCGGGCACCCGTATTTAGAAAAAGCCTCTGAACCGGATAGTGAATTTAGCAACAGTGAGTTAACAAATCCCTCAACAGTTATGTCAAATCTAACAGATGCCGATCGCACAGATGCAAATTTGGAGACTGATCGGGATGAGGAAAACTTCGATATTGTCGATCGAGAAGTAATTCGCCTGCTAGAAGAACGATTGGTGATCAATCGCAGCAAGCGCAAAGTCGGCGAAGTCATAGTGCGTAAAGAAATTGAAACTCGGATGGTACAAGTACCCATCCAGTGGGAAAAGCTGATTGTCGAACAAGTCGGCGACGATCCGAAGGTGTTGGCAGAAATAAATTTAGGCGAGGGAAACATCACCGGTATAGATTTGACGGAGATTAAGAGCGATCGCCAAGAACCGACAGTTAAGGCGGAATTTACCTCTGTGCAGAAAGCTAGCAAAATCTTAAATTCGATCGCCTCTCAACCCCGCCACGGTTGCGTGAAAGTCCGCCTAGAACTCGTTCTCGAAGACAAGCAACTTGAGGATACTTACCAAAAATGGATGACGGAACACCACTCAGAGAGTTAAAATATTCGTCCTTTTCCGTGTAGATTTTAGCGATTAGCGAGAAACTTAAATCTAAGAGCGGACTGTGGCGAGTCATGCTGGAGACAAAATTCACCGCCATCTACTAAGATCGTGTTCGGTAAATTAACCGTGATTTTGGTAGAGGCGGGTTCACCAATATCTATAATATAAGTGTGAGATGCGTCAACCCGCCCCGACCGGGATATTGAAATTTTTAGCGATCGAGATCTAGACAAAATTGTACCGACTTGCGGTAAAATTGTGGTGGTCAAATTTAAAAGTATTTGAAAATGCCCAGCACAATCTCCGACATTAAAGTAACAACGATCGCAGGCGAAGACAAGCAGCTAGGAGAGTACGCTGGCAAGGTACTCTTGATAGTTAATGTAGCTTCCCAATGTGGCTATACACCTCAATACAAAGGACTCGAAGAATTAAACCAGAAGTACAGCGCGGCTGGACTCCGGGTTTTAGGATTTCCCTGCAACGACTTCGGAGCTCAAGAACCCGGAAGTAATCCAGAAATCGTCAATTTCTGTACTACAAAATACGGCGTCACCTTTGAATTATTTGACAAAGTACGCGCTAAAGGCACTCAGCAGCACCCACTGTACGCTAAGCTTACGAGTGCAGTCGATCCCAAGGGTGAGGTTTCGTGGAATTTTGAGAAATTCTTAGTTAGCAAACAGGGTGAAGTGGTTGCTAGATTCCGCAGCAGTGTTGGCCCCGATTCGCCCGAACTGATTGCTGCTATCGAGCGAGAATTGGCAAAATAAGAAGTTCGGCAACTAAGCAGTATACAGGACTTAACGAATTTAACGGATGGATGTTTAGGGAAGAGGGAAGAAATTAATAGGCTTTTTTTTCAATAAGTTGAGAGCTAATTTTTTTGTTCTTATCTTCCCCTTGTGTGCAAGCACTAAACCATGAACAAATACCGATGATTGTATTTAATTGGAGAACAGTTTAATTTAATGGAAAATACATCGGAATTAGATTTAGTGGTAGGTTTACTTGCCTTCGCAATTCTGGCAGGTGGTCTGGCCATGCTATTTGTAGGCATGGCATCGTTTCCTAAAGAAAAATAATACTAAGCTGTTGTGCATTTTATTTGTATGTTGAGGGCGGGCTCTCCTGCCCACCCCACAAAGGGAAAGATTTATTTTACTATGCAATTTAAATGCGGATTAGCTTAATAGATATGATGTGCGATCGCCGAATCCAAATAAAAGTCTTTGTAGTGAGGACTTCAGTCTTCATAGAAATCGGAGGGTTCCAGTCCTGACTACCAACTTAAAACGTTTATTTTCCAGGGCATCATCTGAATAAATCAAACTGCATTCAATTTTAACATTCGCAATTGACAATCATGCAAACTACCGAAAACAACGTCAAAATTGCCCTCGCGCCGGGGAATTTGCGCCGCGTTCACCATATCGCTTTAAACGTGCGCGACATGAAAGCTTCCCGTCACTTCTACGGTACAATTCTCGGCCTGCACGAACTAACAGGTGCAGAAATTCCCGCAACTTTAACAGAAATGGTAGCCGCTGGTAAAGTCGCTAATTTCGTTACCCCAGACGGTACTGTTATTGACTTATTTTGGCAGCCAGACTTAGAACCGCCAAACCCAGACCCGGAGAAAGCTTTTACCCGCGCCAACCACTTAGCCTTCGATATCGAGCCGGATTTGTTCGATCGCGCTCTGGAAGTGCTACAGTCAAATCAAATTGCGATCGATAGCGGCCCCGTCACTCGCGCTACAGGACGCGGCATTTACTTTTACGATCCTGATGGATTTATCATCGAAATCCGTTGTGATGCAGTTTAAACAGTCGCTATCGGGTTCTCGGTAGTCCGCCTGCACCCTACCTACATTTACTCTTTCGATCGCGGTGTTCCGTAAACATCCTACCTTTAGAGTTGTTTTATTTTCCGTCTTGGCTAATAGATTGCTTCGGCCAAGTAAACCGAAAAGTTGCTCCCTCACCTTCGGCAGATTCTAGGGAAATACTGCCCCCTTGACCTTCAACAATTTTTTTCACCAGCGACAAACCAATCCCAGTATTTTCAACTTTATCGCGAGCTTCCAAGGTTTGAAAAATTACAAAAACTTTATCGTGATATTGAGGATCGATCCCCGGCCCGTCATCCTCTACAGAAAACTCGTAAAAATCATCTAACTCTTTAACCGATATTTTTACATGACCCGATTCAGCTCGGTTGTGCTTAATTGCGTTGCTAATTAAATTAGAAAAAACCTGCTGCAACAGCAATCTTTCTGTCACCAAAGTGGGCATTCCCGGTTCAACTTTCACCTCAAATCCAGACGGCGGCGCCAACGAATCAATAATTTCGGCTAATAAATTCTCAACTTTTACCATTTCTGAAGGCACTTGAATCCGTCCGACGCGGGAATATTGCAGCAGTCCTTCAATCAAAGCTTCCATCCTGTGAACTCTGCCGCGCAGCAGGTTCATTTGGTGCAGAGTATCCTCTGTCATCGACTCGCTGAGGTCTTCTTCTATCCAACTGCTGAGATTTGCGATCGCCCTGAGTGGCGCTTTCAAATCGTGAGAAACTACATAAGCAAACTGGTCTAATTCTTGATTCCGCTTTCTTAAAACATTCGTCGTTTGAGCCAGATTTTGGGCTGTCCACCTCAATTCTTGAGCGCGCAACCGCAGCGATTCCTCCGCTTGTTTGCGATCCCTAATATCTTCAACCACACTCATCAGAAATTGACTGCCATCTTGTTCTCGCAGCAGCGAAACCGTCAAGTTTGCCCACACCAACTCTCCGTCTTTGCGGATGTAGCGCTTTTCCAGAGAGAAATTTTCAATTTCTGCTGCTAACAATTGGCGCAAAAGTTCCAGTTCGCTTGCCAAATCTCCATGCCAAGTAATCTCCTGAAATCTTTTCTCCAGCAATTCTTGCCGGCTGTAGCCCAAAATTTCGCAAAGTTTTTGATTGACTAACAGAAATTTGCCTTCCACAGTCGCTTGAACCATGCCGACTGCCGCCTGCTCAAAAGTAGCGCGAAACCGCTGCGCGCTTTGGGCTAAAGCAATTTCTGAGCGTTTGCGATCGCTAATATCGTTGCTGATTTCCAAAATAGCAACCGGTTGATCTCGATCGTCGTACTGCAACGTCCATCGGCTTGCCACCGTTATTTTTGTCCCGTCTTTCTTAGTTCGCACCAGTTCTCCTTGCCAAGAACCCTTCTCGAAAAATACTTTTTGAATTACCTCAAAAGGTTGGGCCCATTCTGTTTGTAAAAGCTTGTGAATATTTTTTCCTATTGCTTGCGACTTCCGCCACCCGTAGAGCCACTTCGCCCCCAAATTCCAATAAGAAATTGCCCCATTCAAGTCTAGTACCGCGATCGTATCGTTGGCCAAATCTAGCATTTGCGCTTGCTTTCGCAGAGTTTCCTCGGCTTGTTTCCGTCCTCTAGCATCGCGGCAAATCGCAATAAACAAGTGTTGATTTGCCAGGCGCATTTCGCTGACAGCTAACTCCATCGGAAACTTCGTTCCGTCCTGTCGAATTCCAACTGTTTCTTGCTGGTAAGTCTTCAGCGTAGTATCGGGATGTAACACAAAATATTCGACCGAATAATCCCCCACGCTGCTGTACGGCTGCGGTTGAGCGATCAGCCCCCGCAAGTTAGAGCCAATTATTCGATCGGCTTTCTCGCCAAAAATCTTTTCTGCTGCCCTATTAAAAGACTCAATATTTCCCTGTGCGTCCAAAGTAATAATCCCGTCAGCCGCATTGTCTACCACAGCTTGAATGCGACTTTTACTTTCTTCCAAGCCAGCTTCGCGCTTCCTCAATTCCTTCTCTAAACTATCAAATAAATACCAGGAAGCCCCTGCACCCAAACAGCCGGAAAGCAAACCCGCAAATTGCACAAAATTAATGAAATCTACCAACTGCCCTACTTGCCGATCTACACTTTTCTGGTAGGCTTCGACGGCATCAGAAAAGGCATTAATTTTTGCGCGCAGCTTATCCATATTCAATTTGCCTCGAGCAAACACCTGAATTCTTTCCGGCGACTGCATACTTGTTCCCGAACTGTCCAGCTTATTCAAAGTGTTTTGCAAGAAATTTATTTGCTGTTCGGTACTTTTTTTAATTTCTTCAAATCGCTGAGGTTGCAGTTTGCTTTCTTGAACCAAAACCTTGAGTTTAGCCAGCAGCGGAGGCAAACTCTTCTTTGCTTCTAAGTAGGGTGATAGAAATTCGCGGCGCTGCGTCAACCCGTAACCCCGAATGCTCGTTTCCGCATCCACCACCATGGTGATCAAGCGGTTAGTTTCCTGAAGTATTGCCTTATTAGTATCTGCTCGCTTTCTTATCTGTAAGCTATAATCGCGGAGTCCTGCAATTGCTATCAAAGAAGCAAACAGACAAATCACGGGGATAGAAACGATGACTGTTCCCCGCTGGCGAATTGGTCGGTCTGTCCATACAAAGTGGAGGCAGCGATCGAGCAAATACTTCACGGATATTGAAGGAGAAAGTTTGCTGCCAGTATATCGCTTTTTGGCAGTTTAGGCTATGGATAAGTTTGTTTTTTTATTAGGCTAGGCGCTCGTCGGGGACTAACCGTGGAAACTAGATTAGACCCCTGCGATAGCTACCTGCTGACACTAACAGCAGATTTTTGGGCACGGTGTTTAAACTGAGGCACGGAGAAAGAAATGACTTTTTTCGGCAGCGAGACAGCAGGCGAAGCAGAAAGGATCGTTTCTGCTTTACCTTCGTTTTCGCCTTCGGCTTCTGCTGTTAAACTAGAGTCTGTTTCGCAAGTATTTGGAACACTTGTAACTACAGTAGTCCACCTGCCTGTAGCCGGATCGCGATAACAGGTAAAAGGATTTATTTTTAGCGGTTGACTGCAAGGTTTAATCATGTAGATGCACTCCTTTGATTCTGAGAAATTGTGCATTGCTTTCAGCAGCAATGCTATCTCGGCAGTAGCAGCAGTATGAAGGCAAAAAGCAGAATTGTGTTTCTGCGTCCAGAGACTTTTGAGAATTCCTGAATTCCTTTTAACTTTTGCCTTCTACTGGTTCGCGACCATAGCATTACTTTTACCAAATTGCCTTTCTGGAAGCAACCCCCCACCCCCTTATTTAGGTTGAGGTGGGATTTGTAAATGCAGCGAGGCGCCCGATCGTGCCGGCAGGACAATCTTGGAATAATATAGGTATTCTAGGCTGAAAAAAAATGCTACTGTGTGATCGACAACAGAGGTCGATCGCGATCGGTGTCACAATTAAAAAGGTAATGGGTAATTGGTCATGGGTAATCGGTAATGGGGGAATTGGTAATTGGGGAATTATTCCATCTTTTGGCATCCGTTAAATCCGTTAAATCCCGTACAGGATTCCTGGCAAAACCCCCACCCGTTAAATCCCTTAAATCCCCTACATTGCTAGTTGCCCAACTTGCTTCTAACTAATATCAACTTTTGCCTTTAAATGAACAGTAAAAGTAGAGCCAACATCCAACTCACTCTCAACAGTGATATCGCCGCCCATCATCTGGCAAAACAAGCGGCTAATGGCCAATCCTAAACCTGTGCCGCCGTACTTGCGAGTAGTCGAAGCGTCCCCTTGAATAAAAGGTTCAAACAAACCCTGCTGCTGTTCTGCCGACATTCCAATCCCCGTATCAGATACCTGTAAATAAACCCAATCGCTGTCGCCTGCTGGTTCGCGAGTCGCGCTCAACAGCACCGTTCCACCTTCGGTAAACTTCAGGGCATTCGAGAGCAAATTGAACAGAATTTGCCGGACTTTAGTCAAATCTGCATACATCACTCCCAAATTTTCAGAGCAAGAAACTTGCAATTCATTGTGATTTTTTTCGACCAAAGGGTGCAAAGTTGCAACGACTTCTTCTATTAAATTACTGAGGTCAAATTTTTCTAAATAAAGCTCCATCCGACCGGCTTCTATCTTAGAAAGGTCTAGAATATCGTTAATTAAAGTTAGCAAGTGTTTGCCGGCGTTATAAATTTTTTGGGTATCGGGAATGATCTCTTCGAGTCCCGATTCCCTTGCTTCTTCTTGTAGCATTTCGCTGTAACCGATAATCGCGTTGAGCGGCGTCCGCAGCTCGTGGCTCATATTGGCTAAAAAAGTGCTTTTAGCTCTCGAAGCTGCTTCAGCTTTGTGTAAGGCTTCTTGCAAAGCTATTTCGGCTCTTTTGCGCTCGGCAATTTCGATGCGGAGCAGTTTATTGGCGGCGGTGAGTTGAGCGGTGCGCTGATCGACGGTCATTTCTAGCTGCGCTTTGGCTTTGGAGAGTGCTTCCTGAGCCCGCTGGCGCTCAAATCCTTCGATCGCCAGCGCTACCAAATTTGCCAAAGAATCGGCGAAGGTGCGCTCCTCCAGAGCCCACTGGCGGGGCGCGCCGATATGTTCGAGAGAGAGGATGCCCACGATCTGCCCGCCGAGCCTAATTGCTACATTTAATATGGATGAATTGGGCTTGCTGGCATTTGGCAGCACACCGGAAGGTTCGGCTAGGGAAGATGAGTGAGACAAATTTGTTTGTAGAGATTTTTGAGTCTTGGTCGTAGGTTCTAAACCATTCTCCGATCGCAAATTTTCGCCCCGTGCGTCGCCTTCCACATCTAAATTTGATAAATTTAAATCGCTTGCCGATATGGACTCCCGGCTCAAATGATTCTCTTGGGTGCGATCGTACAAGTCGAGACAGACTAATTTGAGGTTGGGGATTTTAAACTTAGAATGATTAACCTCCTCGTGTTGCTCTGGGGCAGCGGCCTCTATATCGAGTGGCTCTGTTTGGTTGTGGGCGAGCACTCTCTCCGTAAAATTTAGCTGGGGCTCGTTCGGGTAGCGATTTCCAAATCTTCCATGGTTGTAAAGCCAGACGCTGACTTTTTCCACATCCAAAGTGCGGGCTGCCGCCTCGGTAATTTCGCGAATTCCCACATTCAGCGCACCGCTGTTGAGAGTCCTCTGGCGACCTAGCTGCAACAAAGCCAAACTCTGGCGGCGGAGACGCTTTTCGCTCTCTTGGAGGGTTTGTTCTGCTTCCTTGCGCTGGGTGAGGTCGTACAACGCGCACAATGCCGTCTGCTGCCCGTTAAACACCAGCGACTGAACCGAGATCATCGCCCAGAAAGCGGTGCCGTCTGATTTTTTGCAGTGGAGTTCGTAGTTTTGGAGGTATCCGTCCTTAGCAAGTGCCTCAAGTACCTTTGGGCGATCGGCGGGGTTGAAGTAAAAGTCTGGAGTGGTGCAGCCGATCAATTTTTCTAGGGGTATGTTCAGGAGAGAAGCCAATTGAGCGTTCGCATACATAATTAAGCCGTCACAGAGGCGAGAAACTAATATCGGCACGGGAGTTGCCGCGGCGATCGCCCGAAACTGCTCTTCGCTTGAACGCAGCGCCAACTGAGCTTTGCTCAGCAAGTGAGCTTCCATCGTATCTGAATGTTCGGTGGTAGTCTCCAGCAAAAGTTCTAGGTCAACCTTTTCGCGCTTCAAGTTTTCAAGTTCCGCACTCAGCCGCTGAACGTCGAAAAGTAGCTGTTCTGTCGATGGTTCTTCCTGCATAGCAATTGAAAATTGGTAATTTTTAGTCGGTTCTGAAGTTTTTTAGGGTTTTGTGCTAGTTTAACTATGACTTATTCCGATTAACTTCAGCCACCCTCATCCTGGTTCCCCCACTTAGCCGGGGATTCATCTTTACCTTTTTCGTTGCTATTCCAATTCTAAGTGCAAGGAAGGCATCAGCCGCTGCAAGTTTTTCAGGGATTTTGTCTGCCAGGGGATCTGTTTAGAACCTTTGATGGCGATTTGAAGATTTTTTTGCTGGCGCACTTTGATCACAAATTTTGAGACAATATTAATTCCAGAACTATTTAAAAATTCTAGCTTTCGCAAGTCTAGAGTCACCGTGTTTGGGCAGGAGTCAGCCACTTCGTTGAGCAGATCGACGATCGGTGCGTATTCTTCCACCTGGCTGAGTCGGAACGATCCGCTACAGGTGACTGTTTGCGTAGCGCGATCGTACTGGATCGTGTAATCTTTGGTCTGAATCTCCATACTTTTGTCAGTTGCCGGTTTTGAGTGGTAAAGGGGCTTTGGCTGCGTGAGCGAGGATTGAGCTTCAGGCTAGCACGATCGAGACTCAGCCGTTTGCCGAATGCCGAAGGTCTTTGCGCGTGTAACTTTTATTACATATACTGCCAACTGTACCATTCCCGCAGGGCAGTTATGACTTATTTTAGGATTTATCAGTTGTGTCAGTTGTGATACCAGTTGGCAAAAAGAATGCAACTGTTGACTAGCTCTCAACCCTGGTAGTCATCAGTCATTGTCAATCTAACATCTCAAATCTCAAATCTCAAATTGTATGAGTTGTGGGGGTTGACGAGACCAGCTTTTGCTGAAGTTCCGAGCTATCAATTCGATTTTTTTTCTCAAGTTAGTATTGACAAACTCACCAAAATGTGAGAGATATTTCACATCTGACACAGAACTGAAGGGTAGAATATTTAATGGCAATTTCAGGAATTACAGAAAAGCTTTTGGCGGCTAAAAAAGCTAAGGGAATTAGTTTTGCAGATTTGGAAAAAGTTTTGGGGCGCGACGAAGTTTGGATTGCCGCGGTTATTTACCGTCAAGCTACCGCATCAGAAGATGAAGCCGAGAAAATTGTCTCGGCTTTGGGACTAGATAGCGAGACGGCTGCGGTTCTCTGTGAACCTCCGTTAAAAGGTTCTTTGGAGGACTCGGTTCCGGTTGACCCCCTGATTTATCGTTTCTATGAAATTATGCAGGTTTACGGGATGCCACTCAAAGCAGTGATTCACGAAAAATTTGGTGACGGGATTATGAGCGCGATCGACTTTACTTTGGATGTCGAGAAAGAAGCAGACCCAAAAGGCGATCGAGTGAAAATAATTATGTCGGGAAAATTTTTGGAATACAAAAAATGGTAAGCCCGGGCGGCTTTACTTTTAAGTGAAAATTAAAAATTCAAATTGGCTCGAATGACTCATGACTAATGACTAAAGCCTCAAAAGTGTTAACTTAGAAATAGAGATCGCGAAGCTTGACTGGCTTGGGTGTCCGATCGGGAAACCTTTCTAGGGCAAAGCTAAGGTCGATACCGCGACAACTTACCCAGTCGAAACAAGCAACCGCAACCGTAAATTAAGAGGCAAATATGTCAAAATATGACTCCCATCTCAGATGCTCCTTTTGCGGCAAGTCGCAGGAGTACGTCCGCAAGTTAATAGCTGGGCCCGGCGTCTACATTTGCGATGAATGCGTGGAACTGTGCAATGAAATTTTAGAGGAGGAGTTCTTTGACTCCAGTAAAACAATTGGTCAGCAGATTCCCCAATCAGAGGTGCGAGAGTCTCAGGGACAAGGAACGCGGCGTCCGGGTCGATCGAACAAATCGAAAATCGTTTTAGCTCAAATTCCGAAACCGACAGAGATTAAGCAGCATTTAGACAACCACGTCATCGGCCAGCATTCAGCAAAAAAAGTCCTTTCTGTAGCAGTTTACAACCACTACAAGCGCTTGAGCGTTGACCAAGCTAAAGATAGCGACAAGTCTTCCCCCGACAGCGATGTGGAACTGCAAAAATCCAACATCCTGCTAGTCGGGCCCACGGGCTGCGGCAAAACTTTGTTAGCGCAAAGTTTGGCGCAAATGCTCGAAGTGCCGTTTGCGGTAGCCGATGCGACGACACTGACAGAAGCTGGATATGTTGGCGACGATGTAGAAAATATCTTGCTGCGCCTGTTGCAAATGTCCGATTTTGATGTTGAAGCGGCGCAGCGGGGCATTATTTATATTGATGAAATTGACAAGATTGCTCGTAAAAGCGAAAACACTTCGATCACTAGGGATGTATCGGGAGAAGGAGTGCAGCAAGCGCTACTAAAAATGTTGGAAGGAACAGTGGTTAATGTTCCCCCGCAAGGCGGCCGCAAACATCCTTACCAAGATTTTATTCAAGTTGACACTAGCAAAATTCTATTTATTTGTGGCGGTGCTTTTGTCGGTTTGGAAAAAATAGTTGAACAGCGTTTGGGTAAAAAATCCTTGGGCTTTATTCAGCCAACAGAAAGCGACAGCAACTCAACTTTGCCGGCGAAAGACAAGCGGGCGGCTGATATTTTGCAGCAGGTACAGCCGGACGATTTAGTCAAGTTTGGTTTGATTCCTGAGTTTGTCGGGCGGATTCCGGTGGTGACGGTGATTTCGCCGCTGGATGAAGCAGCTTTGATGCAGATATTGACTGAGCCCCGAAATGCGCTGGTGAAGCAGTATCAAAAGCTGTTGAAGATGGACAGCGTGGAGTTGGAATTCCAGCCGGAAGCGCTACGGGCGATCGCCCAGGAAGCCTACCGCCGCAAAACCGGTGCGAGAGCTCTCCGCAGCATTTTAGAGGAGTTAATGCTGGATGTGATGTACGAGTTGCCTTCTCGCAAGGATGTGGCTCACTGTATGATTACTCCTGAAATGGTCGAGAAGCGATCGACTGCTGAATTGCTGTGGCATCCCGCATGGCGGCAGCACGAAACTGCATAGTTTGTAATCTGTAGGGTGCTTGTGGCGCACCCTACAAGCTTGGCAAATTTACTTTATGACAGTTAAAAAAAATGTCAGTCAATGTAGCTAAAGCCAGTAAAAAATCGAGATTGCCAGTATCCAGTTTGCTGCCGAGGATTGCAATTTACAGCGCGGTTATGGGTGGCATCATGGCATCATTTTACGATTTCAAACTCAATAAACTTTTCATCTCCAGCGATCCGAAATCCTCAGAAGCAAAACAATATATTAATAGCATCAATAAAGGGCAGCAAGCTTACTATGCAGAGTACGGTAAATTTAGCGATAACATTACCCAACTGGGTCTAGGACTTAAACAAAAAACCGATGACTATAATTACACGCTTGTATCATCAATGGGTCCGGTGCAAACCTCGTACAATCAACGCGAATCGGCACAATTTGAAAGCGCGATCGCGATTGCCAAACCTAATGATATGAGTACCGGGAAATCCTACACTGGCGCAGTGTTTGGTTTTAAAGAAAAGGGTGGCATAACAACTATTTCTGCAATTTGCGAGAGCGCTCGAATTAATGCAAGTTATGCAGAAACTTGGAATCCGCCAACTTTTGACGGCAAAGAAATTCACTGCCAGCCCGGAACAACTATCTTAAGGTAAGACCTTGAAACTATTTTGCGTCAGTTTTTGACCGTCTAAGTAAAATTGAAACTGCCAATTGCCAGGTTTGTCATCTTGTTTAAAATTGTACCAGCACCAAGTATTTAATCGATCGCCGGTCGTTTTTAAATAAGATTGACTTTGGGCTGCGAATAGTCCTTGAGGGTTGACAACCTTACAATAACTTCTATATTCTCCTTCTGGCAAGTTAGCAGCACTTACAGCAAAATAGACTTTTTTGTTTTGCTTCAAAGACCAAACATCCCTAAGTTTCGTTGATTCTAATTCGTCAGTTAACATTACTTGAGTCTTAGGGTTCAAATTTGCTGAGTTGATTACTCGTTTGAGATCTACTGCTGTTTGAGGTTCGGGAGATTTCCAAAAAAGCGGAATAAAAATAGCAGAAATTGCTGTTAATACTCCGACTGATATCAATACCGGTTTTAAGTTGTTACGCTGCTGAACTACTTCGAGGGAAATCAAAGCATTTAAGGCCGCATCTGCGGAAGGATAGCGGTGTTTGAAATTAGGTTCCACCATTTTTTGCAACCAGTCAAGAAATTCTGGAGCTAGCTGCAGCAAGCGATGTTTAAAATTAATCCGCCCGGTATCGTCCATCAAACTGCCAACTTCGGTAGAAGTGATGCCGATTAGCAAGCAAATTAGCGTCGCGCCGAGACTGTATAAATCCGATGCAACAGTTAGCTGCCGATTGAACATTTGTTCTGGCGGCATAAAGCCCAAAGTGCCTTTAACAACGCTGCTGGCGGCCACTTCTCCCCCGCCGATTCTAGCAAATCCAAAATCGACAAGGCTGACATTCAGGCGATCGTCCACCAAGATATTTTCCGGTTTTAAATCTCTGTGAATCACTGGCGGAACCCGATTTTGCAAGTATTTGAGAATTTCTAAAACAGAGATAGCAATTTGCTTGATTCGCTGAGGTGTTAGCTGGCGCAAAATAGCGAGAGAAGCGGCATTTTTGTATTCCTGAACCATGCAGAAACCCGAGGGAGTTTGAAAGGAATCTAAATAGCGGGGAATGTTGGGATGATCCAGTTCTCGCAAAATCTTAATTTCTTGTTCGCAAGCTTGATATTGAGTCCAATTAGCGCCTGTTTGGGCAAATTGAAATTGTTTGACAGCGACAGAACGTTTGGTATTAATTTCGGTAGCAAGATAGGTAACTCTCCCGCCGGCGCGGTTGTGTCCGAGTTCGCGAGTTACTTGATAGCCGTAGTTGGAAAAGTCAGGAAAATCATTCATAGGTAATTTGTAAGGTTCATAGTAAGGACTTTAGTCCTCAAGGACTAAAGTCCTTACTATGAAACAGTTTTTACGGTTTAATTAAATTGGGTTGGGATTTGCGATAGTCGGCAAGAATTCTTTTTGGTTTAAAAAAAATCATGTTAATTAGCGGAATTGCAGTAACGGCTAAAAATGCCATTGTAGTTCCTCCTACAGCTATAAGTTCCATTGGTTCAACCGATTTTAATTGAGTGACTAATTTTAAAAATAGTTGAAATGCTACTCCCAAACTTATACAGAATCCGGCAGTAAGAAAAGTTATTTTTGTAGCATCTACTTCAAGGATTTGTCTGGATATCAGCTCGTCAATCAGATTGTTAAATGTCGAATTAACACTCTTATAAATCAGGGATGCTAGCGCTAGAATCAAGACGACTATAACGCTCACCATAAGCCCAATCACTCCCATATAAACATACAATGAAAACAATAAAAGCAGCATAATAACTGCTACGGTCGTAGAATTCATAATACTTCCTAGTATTAAGGCTCCAAGTAAAGTTACTGAGATCGAAACAAGGACTGAGCCAGCACACACAAAAAATATTAATTGATAATCGCTCATACCTTTCGGGATATCAAAAGCAATACTGATTAATATACTAATAAAACCAGAGAATATTAATCCTATCAACCCTCCATATAAAGCTCCAAGCCAATTAAAATCATATTTTTTTAAGTTGGATGTAATGGCAATTTCTGCGACTAAAAATCCCAATAATCCACTCGTAATGCAGATTGTCAGCATGATAGTAGTAATCCAAGAATTCAAAAAGCTGGAAGGCTCTGGATCATTGAAATTACCATGATCCTTTAAGTAAAGTATCAAACCTGATAAGCTAGAATAGCACAGAAAAGTTGCTAAAATCAAACAGCACATAAAAGTCAGCCAGCATACTGACAAAAAAATATTTTTTTGCGGTAATGGCAGCGGGGCTGTTGTAACTTGCAATTCTATTGTATGAATTTCTGGCTCAGAATTGGCACGCAAGATAATTTGGCGTTTATAAGTTTTACTTGCTAGCAACTTTTGAGTGTCAACTCGAATTTGACACTTAATATTATTGTTTTCAAATGCTTGCGGTTCACAAAAAATCCAAGAGTGATCGTAAGGGGTATGTGGCGGGTCATTCGGATGCGGTGCGACTTCCCATCTTCCTGATAAAATTGTATCGGGAATTGGGTTGCTAATGGCGATCGCGCTTGTTAAGATTTCTCCATATTCAGTAGCTGTAAATTTAAGCAGATCGCGCTCAATTCTCACTTTCGGCAAGCTGCTGACATCCAAAGATTCTAGTGCAGCTAAAGCATCAGCAGCCGACTGATATCTATCTTGAATTCTCGGCGCTACCATCCTTTCCAGCCAATTCATCCAACCCTGCTGCAACGGCGGTACTAAATGCCGAAAATGAATGCCATAATTAGCATCAATTAAATTACCAACATCCGCAGATTTTGTCCCAGTTAACAAACAAATGAGCGTTATCCCCAA
>Ga0164305_10000332_pt1 | contig 17232 bp, 15 predicted proteins | sample Whisoiple_237_MG_FD_110215 | JGI IMG/M metagenome (GOLD analysis project Ga0164305, IMG submission 110215) | Soil microbial communities amended with pyrogenic organic matter from upstate New York, USA - Whitman soil sample_237_MG | ecosystem: Environmental > Terrestrial > Soil > Agricultural...
CAACGTCGGCTGCCAGGTGAAGACCGGCGGGTTGAGGAACGCCACGTCGGTGGGCTTGGTGACCGACATCGCCGTCCAGACGATCGGGCTGAGCATCGCCAGACAGGTGAGGATGAGGAACCCGCCCACCAGGACCGAGGTGCCCGTGAACCGTCGTCGCCTGGGCGGTTCGTCGGCCCCGAGCACCTTTCGCGCTACGACGTCCTGTGTCGCCGAGATGGTCATCATCGGCTCCCTTCTCGTGCCGTGGCGCGGATCGAGGGAATGAGCATGATGCCGATGATGATGATCAGCAGGACGTTGATGGCACTACCCAGCCCGAGCTGCTGCCCGCCGTCTTTGAAGGCGACGCTGTAGATGTAGAACATGATCGACTCGTTGCCGATCGCGGCCGCCTGTGGCGACAGGGCGACCAGCGGGTCGAACACTCTGAGGACGTCCATCAGCGAGATGAGGATGACGAAGCCGATCACCCCGCTGACGCTGGGAATGATGACGTTCCAGTGCAGCCGGAAGGGGCCGGCGCCGTCGATCTTGGCGGCTTCCAACACCTCGGGGTTCACTGACTGAAGTCCGGCCAGGATCACCAGCATGGCGAACGGGAGCAGGAACCAGACGATATTGAGGGTGAGGACCACGCGGTTGGGCCACGTGTCGGTGAACCAGAGGAGGTCCTGACCTGTGACGTGGGCGATGAGGTAGTTGACCGGACCGCCGAAGTTGGAGTCGAAGAGCCAGGAGAACATCGTCGCGCCGACCAGTCCGGGAATGACGTACGCGAGGAGAAGCAGTCCGAGCACGATGGGGCGCATGCGGTGCAGCCGGTTGACGGCCACAGCCAGGAGGTATCCGAGGACCAGCAGGATGGCCGTCACCACGGGCGTGAGGCCCACCGTGAAGACCACGGCTCGACCGAACCGCGGGTCGGTCAGGGCGGTGGTGTAGTTGCTCAACCCGATGAATGTCCCGGGATCCCCGTAGTTGACGTTCTGCAGGCTCCACTCGATCGTGCGGTAGAGCGGCACGGCCAGCAGACCGACCATCACCACCAGGCTCGGCGTGACCAACATCCAGAACTCGCGCTTCTTCATGCTCACCTCCGGTGTGGCGCCGGCCGCCTGGAAGAGCGGCCGGCGCCGGGTGGCCAGGGGCCTACTTGGCCGCTGCGATCGCGGCGGTGGCTGCCTGCTGCATCTGCACGACGGCCTCGTCGGTCGTGATCTTCCCGAGCACGGCGTTGGCGATGATCGGCGTGATCTTGTTGCTCACGTCGGCGGTCCACGGGTAGGGCTCGGCCGGAGGGGCCGACGTGATCGACACGTTGGCCGCAGCGGCGTAGGGGCTGCTGGAGTCGCTGACCATGCCGCTTCGGGCCGGGTAGGCCGCCGGCAGCGACGCCTTCGATGCCTCTTCGCTCACCGAGGAGGCGATCATCTGGAACAGCGCGTCCTTGTCGACCGCGGTGTTGTTGGGGATGGACCAGCCGTCCACCGACAACGTGTCGTACAGCTTGGCGCTGTCGGCGGCCACCTTCGGCGGCGCCGCGAACGCGAAGCTCTTGGCGTACTTGCTGTTCTTCTCGAGGGTCAGGTCGTTCATCCGCCCCGAGAACATGATGGCGATCGCGCCGGTGCCGTTGTACATCTGCTGCTGGACGGCCGGCTGGGCAAACGTCGTCACCTGCGGGTCCATGAAGGGCTTCAGCGCGATCATCTCGTCCAGCGCCTGCTTCGCCTGCGGCTTGTCGAAGTTCGCCGTCTTGGTGTCGAAGTTGGTGAGGTTGACCCCGAGGCTGCCGAGGATGCAGTCGTAGGAGGTGACGATGTCCCCGGTTGCCAGCCACGGGAGGGCGATCGGGTATTTGATCCCCGCCTTCTCCTGGATGGTCTTGGCGGCGGTCTTCATCTCCTCGAACGTCTTCGGCGGCTGCAGCCCGACCTGGTCGAAGACGTCCTTGCGGTAGGCCATGATGTACATCTGGGCCTGCATCGGGAGCGCGTACAGCTTGCCGTCGTACGTCATGGCGGCCCGCATGTCCTTGCTGATGTCGTTCAGCTTGTAGGAGTCGGCATACTTCGTGAACAGGTCGTTCAGGGGAGCGAGCTTGTTCTGCGAGCCGTACTGCGGGATCACGAACCCGTACGTCTCGACGATGTCGTAGGTGCCGCTGGCCCCCGCGAGCGTCGCCGTCGTCTTCTGCACCTGTCCCGGGAAGTCGATCGGCTCGTGCTTGAGGGTGTAGTCGTTTTTCGAACAGCTCGACACCATGGTGTTGGTGAAGGGGTCGATCGCCGAGCTGTTGTAGGCGAGAACGTTCACCGTGGTGGGCTTGCTGGGCTTGGCGACGTCGCACGTCACCTGTGCCGCCGTGCTCGATGCCGTCTTCGAGCCGGCGCCGCAGGCGGCGAGGCCCAGGGCGGCTACCGCCGTCAGGGCCAGGGCTCCGTTGGTGCGAAGGGACGTTCTCATGTGTGCTCCAGACCTGTCGGGGTAGGGACGTCGTTCGGGGAGGCGAACGCCGGGGTGCATACGAATTCAGCCATGCTGGTACTCGAGCCGCAGCTGGGCGCTGTCTCGGTGGGCTTGGAGCTTCTCGAAGTCCGAGATGATGACGACCGGCCGCGCCTGAGCCTGGGTCGAGCCCATGGTCGCCCGCTGGTACGTCACGAGCTTGAGGAAGCCCGCGACCGAGAGCCCCCCGGTGAAGCGCGCGTTACGTCCGGTCGGCAGGACGTGGTTGGTGCCGGACATGCCCTTGTCGGCGTAGGCGACGGTCGACCACGGTCCCAGGAAGAGCGACCCGTAGTTCGAGAGGTTGTCGAGGTACCAGGGGAGGTCGTCGGTGAGGACCTCGAGATGCTCGGGTGCCAGGGTGTCCATCACGGCCACGGCCAGCTCACGGCTGTCGACGAGGTAGATCGACCCGTACTCCCGCCACGCAGCGCCGGCGATCTCGCGTGTCGACAGTGCAGCCAGCTGGCGGTCGATCTCGCCGGGCACTTCGCGAGCCAGCCGCTCCGAGGTCGTGACCAGGCACGCGGGGGATGTCGGGCCGTGCTCGGCCTGTCCAAGCAGGTCGGCTGCGACCATCTGGGTCGTGGCCGTGTCGTCGGCGATGACCGCGACCTCGGAGGGACCCGCGAGCACGTCGATGCCGACCCGCCCGAACAGCTGACGCTTTGCCTCTGCCACGTAAGCGTTTCCGGCTCCCACCAGCATGTCCGCAGCAGGGGCGTCGAGCAGGCCGAAGGCCATGGCGGCGAGGGCCTGGACGCCGCCGATGGCGAAAACGCGCTCCGCTCCGGATGCGTATGCGGCGTAGAGGACTGCGGGGTGCGGTCCACCGTCGAGGCTTGGCGGGGTGCAGCTGATGACGTTGGGCACGCCCGCCACCGCCGCCACACCGACCGTCATGAACGCGCTGGCGAGGAGCGGGAACCGTCCCGCCGGCAGGTAGGCGCCGACGGTCTGGACCGGCACGTAACGCTGTCCGCAGACAACGCCGGGGATGACCTCGTCCTCGAAGTCGACGAGCCGCTCGCGCTGCATGGCGGCGAAGCGTCGAGTGCGCTCGGCGCCGGCGTCCAGGGCCTCGCGCAGGTCCGCGGGCAGGCTGTCGCCGGCACCGCGCAGCTGCGCCGGGCTCACCTCGAAGGACGTGCCCGACCAGTGGTCGAGCCGCTCGGCGTAGTCGCGCACGGCGTCGAGGCCGCGCTGCTCGATGTCCAGGAGCATGGTCGAGACCGTCGCCGACACCTCGGGATCTCGCTGTGCGGGCCGGTCGGGACCGGGCGGCTCCTTGACGACGGTCACTCCGTCGCCGAGTCGAGACTTGTCCTCGGGGTTCAAGTGCATACGCATACACTCCCAGTGCTGGGCCACACCCACAAGGGCCTGGCGAAATCGTTGTGCAACCGATGGTCGGGGATCGCGGTCATCGCGCGACCATCCCGGCCGAGAGGTCGATGTCGGCCGCGGTGAGTCCGGGCATGGCCAGCATCCCGAGGACCGCTGCGGCCACCTCGGCCTCGGTGACCATGCGCTTCATCGCCGACCGTCCGACGAACTCGGCCTCCGCAGCAGCGGGCGTCGTGCCGGCCCGTGCGGCCTCCCGAGCGAAGTTCCGCTCCATGCGCGGGCCGCTGACCGGTCCCGGCGAGAGCGAGTTCACGGCGACGCCGAGATGGCCGACCTCGTGGGCCAACGTGGTGGTCAGGCCGATGACCGCCATTTTGGAGGCCGTGTAGGGCGTGCGCCGGGCTAGCGGCCGTTTACCGCTCACCGAGGCGAGGTTGATGATGTCGCCTTCACCGCGAGCGAGCATGGGCGGCAGGAACGCCCGACACATGAGGAACACTCCCCGGACGTTGACCGCGAAGACCTCGTCCCAGTCGTCGACCGACACGTCGGTGAGTGGCGCCACGGGACCGGCGACACCGGCGTTGTTGACGAGGATCGACACCTGCTCCCCGGCCAGGGACTCGGCCAATGCGGCGACCGATCCCTCCGCGGACGTGTCGACGGTGGCGACCCGGACGTTCGGGCCGATCTCTTCGGCGACGGCGTCCAAGGTGACGCGCTGTCGCCCGGTGAGCACGACTCGGGCGCCGCCACCGGCGAGGGCCATCGCAATGGCTCGGCCGATGCCGTTTCCGGCGCCAGTTACGAGCGCCGTCCGTCCGGCAATGCGGGCGCCTCCGTCGGAGGCCGGGGTCACAGGCTGGCCGGTTTCCAGGGCAGGTCGGCACCCGCGTACTTCCAGGCTCGGACGTCCCCCGAGCGAGCGTGCCCTTCGAACAGTTCCACCCGCGCCGCTCGCCCGCAGAGCTCTCCCAGAGTGGCGCTCGCGGCCCGATCAGTAACCTCTTGATAGGTCACGGTCTTGAGGTACTTGCCGACCCAGAGACCCCCGGTGTAGTGCGCGGCGCCTCGCGTGGGCAGTGTGTGGTTCGTGCCGATGACCTTGTCCCCGTAGGACACGCAGGTGCCCTCGCCGAGGAAGATCGCCCCGAAGTTGCGCATCTTCTCGAGGGCCTCCCGTGGGTTGGCGGTGAGGACTTGCACGTGCTCTGAGGCATAGCGGTCGGCGAGGGCGTAAGCCGCGTCGAGATTCTCGACGACGGCCACCTGGCCGTGGTCGCGCCAGGCCGGCAGCGCGTAGTCCGCGGTCGGCATGTCGACGAGGAGCTCGTTCACGAAGTCGATCACCCGGCGGGCCAAGGTCTCCGACGTCGTGATGAGGACCGCCGGCGACTCGGGGCCGTGCTCGGCCTGGCTGAGCAGGTCGACGGCCACGACGAAGGGATCCGCGTCGTCGTCCGCAACGATGAGCGTCTCGGTGGGTCCGGCGAGGAGGTCGATGCCGACTTCGCCGAACAGCTGCCGCTTGGCCTCGGCGACGAAGGCGTTGCCGGGGCCCGCGAGTAGGTCGACCTTCCCGATCGTCTCGGTGCCCAGAGCCATGGCGGCGACCGCCTGCGTGCCGCCGAGCAGGAAGATCTCGTCGGCCCCGGCCAGGTGCATCGCCGTCACCGTCGCTGCGGGGATCTCCCCCCGGATCGGGGGGGTGCACGCGGTGACACGCTCGACGCCGGCCACCTTGGCCGTCACCACCGTCATGTGCGCCGACGCGACGAGCGGGTACTTGCCTCCTGGGACGTAGGCCCCGGCCGCGGCGACCGGGATGTTGCGCTGACCGAGAAAGACACCCGGCTCCGTCTCCACCTCGAAGTCCTTCAGCGAGTCCTTCTGGTGCTGCGCGAAGCGGCGGACGCGCGCCTGCACCGCGGTGATGTCCTCGATGACCTGGGCCGGCACGCCGGCCACGATCTTCTCGATCCCCTCGGCGTCGAGGCGGAAGTTGTCCGGCGACCAGCCGTCGAACCGTTCCGAGTACTCGCGGACGGCGACATCGCCCCGTGCCCGGACGTCCGCGATCACCTGCGTGACGGTTTCCCGGACCGCTTCGAGGCGGGCTTGGTCCTCTTCGAGGCCGGCAGCAGTTTTGAGGTAGACGGTCACCGATGGCTCCTTCAGTCGCTGGTGTAGGAGCAATCTGGGTTGTATACGTATACATGTCAACTGCTCCACCAGCGACACCGAGAAGGCGACAGCCCATGGCGAAGGCGATCACCTCACACGATGTCGCGCGCGCCGCCGGGGTTTCTCAGGCCACCGTGTCGCGGGCACTCCGCAATCTGCCAGGAACGGCGCCTCGCACGCGGGCCGCCGTTCTCCAGGCCGCCGCCGAGCTGTCGTACCTCCCCAGCGACTCGGCCAGGAGCCTGGCAACCCGGAGCACGCGGCGGGTCGCTGTTGTCGCCGAAGAACTCACCAACCCTTACTACCCGCAGCTGGTCGCCCCCGTGCAGCGCTACCTCGCCCACGCCGGCCTGCGAACCGTGCTCGTCACCGACCCGCGGGTGGCGGACAGTCAGCAGCCGGGGGTGACGGTGGACGACCTCGCCGACGGCAGCTACGACGGCGTCGTTCTCATGACCACCCTGCGTACCTCGCAGATTCCGCGAGACCTCACCGAACGCGGTGTGCCCCACGTGCTGGTCAACCGCCTCCTCGATCACCCCGAGTCACCGAGCTGCACCGTGGACAACGCAGCTGGAGCGATGGCCGTAAGTGCGCTGGTCGCCGATCTCGGTCATCGGCATGTCGCGGCGATCCACGGCCCCGTCGCGACCTCGACCGGCCGGGAACGCGCGCTGTGGCTGCGCCGCGGCCTGCGGGACCGTGGCATTGCGCTGCCTCGAAAGCTGGTGCGGCGTGCCGCGTTCGGCCACGACGCGGGCATGGCCGCAGCGCACAGCCTCCTCGGCGAGTCGCCGCGACCGACCGCACTAGTCTGCGCGAACGACGTACTCGCTCTCGGTGCGCTGTCGGCGGTCCGTCGAGCCCGGTTACGGATTCCCGAGGATCTCACGGTCGTCGGATTCGACGACATCGCCGTAGCGGCGTGGCCGGTCATCGACCTCACCACCGTGCGCGTCGATCTGGACCTTCTCGCAGCAACCGCAGTAGAGATGTTGCTGCTGGAGATCAGCCGTGACCGGAATGACGGTCGAACCGAGCCAATGGAACGGCGGATCCCGGTTGAGCTTCGCCTGCGGGGCACGCATGGCCCGGCGCCGGATGCTTGACGCTGCACCTCCGACGCACGGTGTGATCCCCGATTCTCGAGATGTATGCAGACGTGGCGGCGGACCAGCCGCTGGATCGGGAGTATCGGTGGCCAAGCGCGGCGTTGGACGAACAAACCCGCGAGATGTGGCGGTGACCGAGCCGCTTCCTGAGGAGCCTTGCCAGGATGGGCGCGCCACGCGTGAATGGGCCGCGCCACCAGGATCAGGCCGTATCTGGGCGATGTGGGTCAGATGGCCGGGCTCGACGGCATGGTCGCCCGGTCGGCAACGCCGCGTGGTGGTCGGTGCGGTCAGGGTCCCCCGCGCCAGTGGTCGATCCGGCGGCCGTCGGGTGTGAAGCCGTTGCGGACCCCCCACAGGACCGCCTGGGTGCGACTGGCGACGCCGATCTTGCGGTAGATCGTGCGGATGTAGGACTTGACGGTGTTGGGACTCAGGTAGGTGAGCCGGGCCACGTCGGCGTTGCTGAGGCCCTGGGTGATGAGCGCGAGGATTTCGGACTCGCGGTCGGAGAGGCCTTCGCCACGTCCCGGCCAGTCCAGGCCGTTGATCGGGCGGGACCGACCGGGGGTCGGGCTGACCACGACCTCGCCGGCGTGCACGCTGCACAGGGCGGCGACCAGCTCGCGGGCCGGCAGCGCCTTGGACAGATAGCCGCTCACCCCCTGCTGGAGTGCGCCCTCGACGAGGTCAGGTGCGAAGTTCCAGGTGTAGACGACGACACGGTGAGCGTTCGGGTTCCTGATCAGGACGCTGATCTCGTCGTGGTCGGACTCCGGCTGGGCGAACGAGTCGTACAGGACGATGTCGACGACGTCGCTGACCGGGCGGTTGGTGTCGAGCTCCGCCACGACGACCTGGTTGCGGTACTGGTCCAGGATGTTGGCCACGCCCATGACCACGACGTCGTAGTCGTCGACCAGGGCCACGGTGATGGGCCGGGTGAGCGTGCTGGTGGCGGTCACGACCCCGACGATAACCCCCTTAGGGGTGTACCGCACCCGCCCTAAGGGGTGGTTCCGTGAGACCACAACGGACCAGCCGACCCGGCCCCGTCCTCCACCCCAAAGGACTTGCCATGCTCGGACTCATCATCACCATGATCATCGTCGGACTGATCGCCGGCGCTCTCGCCCGGCTGATCGTGCCGGGCCGTCAGGAGATGTCGGTCGTCATGACGATCGTGATCGGGATCGTCGGATCGTTCGTCGGCGGTTTCCTCGGCTACCTGCTCTTCCACAAGGACGCCCAGGACGGGTTCCTTCAGCCGGCCGGCATCATCGGCTCCATCATCGGCGCCATCCTCGTGCTGGTGATCTGGAGCCGTGTCGGCGGACGTCGCTCCGTCACCCACTGACAGCGCTGGTCCGGCGCTCACGAGGCCCTGCCGCAATGGCCGAGCCTCGGGAACGGCCGGTCGGGTCGCCAGCAGGGGCCGACCCGGCCGGCCGGACTCGGTGAGTCGGCCGGCGGGCTGACATACGTGAAATCCGGATCCCGTCCAGAGGGCTGAACGGAGGGGCCGTCCCGGCGGCGCCCTTGCCGGCCTGGCCGCCGGTTCTCGAAGTGCCACCCCCGCCTGGCGGAGGTAGCGTCGAAGGCTGTGACTCAGGCGACGAAGTCCACGGCCCGTCCCCGACCCAGCCGGCCCGGCCGAATGTCCGCGATCGGTGCGTCAGCCGCAGCGGCACTGGCCGCCTGTCTCTTGGTGCCGGCCGCGGCGGAGGCGCACAGCGGCCAACCGGGCGGAACGGCGCTTGACCTGGGGCCGGCCAACCTCTCGGAGACCAGGACGACGTCGACCCTGGTCAGGGGGGTGACGCTGACCAGGATCACCCGCGGCGCGAGCGACCCGGCGCTGGTCTGGACGCTCGAGGTCCTCATCGGTCCTACGGCAGGAAGTCCTGACCCGGACGCACCGCCCACCTCGATCTCCGATGAGGCAAGTGCCAACGTGGCCGCGGATCGCTTGCGCAGCAAGGGTTTCAGTCCGCGGGTGGAGGCCGTGGCCCAGCCGAGAGCTGTCGACGTGGCGCCCGGCACTCTGGGGTATCGCGTGCGGATCGGAAGCTGGCCGAGCAAGGCTGCTGCCGACATCGTCCGCGCTGAGGTCATCGCCGCAGGGGAGTCGGCGAACTCGGTCTACACCGGCTGGGACGGCGACCCATCGGCCCGCGGCCCGTGGAACGTCAACGTGGTCACCATCGACCCGAAGGTCTTCCGGGGCGGCCTGGGAGCCACCTACGGGCCGGACCTGCTCAACCGCGAGACGACCTCGGCCCTGAGCGCGGCCGCCGGTGCGACCGTCGGCGTCAACGCCGGCTACTTCGTCCTCGACCCGGCGTCCGGCGCGCCGGGCGACCCCGCGGGTGTCGGTGTCTACCGCGGCCAGCTCCTCTCGGAGCCCATCGCCGGCCGGCCCGCGCTCATCCTGCGCCAGGACGCGAGGCATACCGAGATCGAGCGACTGTGGTGGCAAGGCACCGCGAACCTCAGTCACGGCTCCGTCCGACTCGACGGCATCGACCGCGTCCCCGGCCTCATTCGCAACTGCGGCGGGGATGTCACGGACCTCCCCACCGCGAAGCCACTGCATGACATCACCTGTACGGATTCGGCAGAGGTGGTCGAGCTGACTCCGGCATTCGGAGCCACCACCCCGACGGGTCCGGGGCGAGAGGTGGTCATCGGGGCCGACCACCGCGTGGCTGCGGTTCTGGGCGCCCGCGGCACTGCGCTCGCCAAGGGCCAGACGTCGCTCCAGGCGACCGGCGACCGGGTGGGCGAGCTCGGCGGTGTCCGCATCGGTGACCGCGTCGTGGTGACCGCCGGGCTACGCGACAGCTCGGGTCACCAGGTCCGCGCCTCGGCGGTCGACACGATCGTCAACGGCGGTCCCCAGCTGGTCCGGAACGGTCGCGAGGAGATCACCCAGGCTCGCGACGGTTTCGTCCACCCCGGCGACCCGAGCTTCGCCTACGGCTTCGTCGTCAAACGCAACCCGCGGACCTTCGCCGGCGTCGACGCCCAAGGGCGGACCGTTCTCGTCACCGTCGACGGCCGAAGCACCACGGACCTCGGACTCTCCATCCCGGAGACCGCCGACGTTGCCCGCTCGCTGGGCCTCGTCGACGCGATCAACCTCGACGGCGGTGGGTCGACGGCGATGGCGGTCAACGGAGCGCTGGTGACCCATCCCTCCGATCCGGCCGGCGAGCGTCCGGTCGGCGACGCGATCGTGGTGACGCCGGGCCGCTGACCCGTCCGGGAGGCGCCAGTGTCCGGACAGGCCAGTGCGATCCAGGCGGTCGGACCGATCTTCGACGGGCGGTCCCCGGATGGTGACAGCAGCCTCGCTGGGTGGGACTGTCAGTCGTTCAGGGTTCTTGATGTCGCGTTGTCGACGTCGGGACCATCCGATGGCGTCGTGAAGGACCTTCATATGGCAGCTCCAACCAGCGCAAGCTCGGCCGATCCGAACGTCGCCGCGGTGACGGCCACGCATACCGCTGCTGGAGACGCGGTGTTGGGTCGCAGTGACATCGGAAAGGGCGTCCACGGCGTCAGCGTGAGCTCGTTCGGGGTGCTGGGAGAGTCGACGACCGGCCGTGGGGTGGTCGCGCTGAGCGACACCGACTACGCCTTGCGGGCTGCCAGCCGGACGATGCCGGGGATTCGGGCCAGCTCCCAGCTGGGCACGGCCATCGAGGGATGGGCCAAGGGAAGCCAGGTCGGCGTGCTCGGCCTCAGCGACGGCCCAGGAATCGGGATCGCCGGTCGCAGTAACGACGGCACCGGCGCGACCGGCAACAGTACGAACGGGACGGGGGTCCACGGGGTCAACGAGGCCGGCAACGGTGACGGTGTCGTCGGCGAGGGTCGGCGTGGAGTGGTCGGTCTCAGCAAGGGGTTCCAAGGGGTCTACGGGCACAGCGACAGCAACGCCGGTGTCGTCGGGGAGAGCCAGACGATGGATGGGGTCTGGGGCATCAGCCACAACCCCCAGGCGGCCGGCGTTTCCGGTCACAACCCGAACGGGCTGGCGGGGTTCTTCGACGGCAACGTGATCGTTACCGGTGACCTGATGCTCTCGGGTGCGGACTACGCCGAGAACTTCGACCTGTCTGTGCCAGCCGGCGCCGGTGTCGCCACGCTGGGACCGGTCGAGCCGGGCAGTGTCATGGTGCTCGACGAGTGCGGCGGACTGCGGCTGAGCGAGCGCGAGTACGACACCGGTGTGGCCGGCGTGGTCTCGGGCGGTGGCCACTACTCGCCCGGCGTCATCCTGGATGCCCCCCACGGCGTCGACCAGACCGGACGGGTGCCGCTCGCCCTGATGGGCAAGGTCTTCTGTCGAGTGGACGGTACCGCCGACCCGATCAAGGTCGGCGATCTGCTCACCACCTCGACCGTGCCCGGGCACGCCATGAGGGTTCGCGACCGGGGGCGCGCGATCGGTGCCGTGATCGGCAAGGCCCTGCAGCCCTGCACCGGAAGGGAGCTCATCCCGATCCTGGTCACGTTGCAGTAATGGCCACGCTGCGACAGGCGATCGAACGACAGCGCGAGGCGGGGGCGCTGCCGAAGGGAACGTCGCGAGGGCTGCGTGCCCTCAACCAGCAGTACGCTCCTCAGCCGGCCGGTTCGCTGCGCGGGCTTCTGGCCCGGATGGACGTGAGCGAAAAGAAGCCGTGGGCGGTCATTCTCTGTCGTCTCCAGGGTGAGCCGGTGGACCCCGCCCGGGAGGATCCGGTCGCCGCGTTCTACCGGGAGATCTTCGCCCCAGGCACCGAGGGCCTGGTCGAGTTCTGGCGGGACGCCTCACTCGGTGCCATCGATATCCGCGGGACGAGGGTCTTCGACTGGGTGACCGTCAAGGTGCCGCGCAGCCAGGCGGGCGGTTCCCCCATCACGGTCCCCACGGGTCCCGGTCGTTCGGGCCTGGTGGATGCCGCTATCCGGGCCGTACGGGACGCCGGCGGCGACGCCGAAACGGGTTTCCACAGCCAGATCGCCATCTATGTCGAGAACTGGTCGAAGGACGGGGTGGACCAGAGCGACGACTTCGCGGCATGGGGCCCGTTCTGGCTCGACGGCAGCGCCGACTCTCGGGGCAAGGTGACCCTCACGCCACCGCACGTCGGCGACGTCACCGCCCACGAGATGGGCCACGGCTTCGGTCTGCAGCACGACGTCAGCGCCGACTTCCAGACCCACTACGCCGACCCGTGCTGCATCATGAGCCAGGCGCCGCTGTTCTCGTCCCCGCGCTGGAACGTCAACTTCGGTGCGCCGTTGTGCCTCGCACACCTGGACCAGCGCCGCTGGATGTACCGGCACCGGCTGTTCCATGACGACGGCGGCTGGGTGAACCTGGGCGAGGGGATCAGCCTGCCGTTGGCACCGCTCACCGAGCCAGGTCAGCGCGCCAACCTCGGGATCAAGCTGACGAATCCCGACGTCGGGTGGGACTACTGCCTCGAGTATGTGCGTCCGACCGGCTGGTACCGCGGGCTCGCCGAGGCCACCGTCTTCGTCCGTCGGATCGGGCCGGGCAAGGACGTCGGACCGACCCCGTCGATCCTGGGGTCCATCGTCGTCCCCCGTGACCAGACGGGATCGGCGTCCTTCCTCGAGCCCTCACTCAACGTGCTGTTCGAGGTCGCCCGCTTCGACCCGGACGGCCACATCGTCCGGGTCACCGCCACCCGCGTCTGACGTCGCAGCGGACCGCGGCGGCCGGGGTGGCTAGTCGACGGGGGAGGATCGGCTCAGCCGCACCTCCTCCTGGTCCAGACGTGCTTGAACCTGGCGCAGCACGATGTCGTCGATCTGCTGCTCGTCCCGTAGCTGGACGAGGGTGGCGCGTTCACGACCGAGCAGGGCCAGTCGCAGCGCGGTGTACTGGTCGTCGTGCAGAACGACCGGGTCGTCACCGGCACCGTCGGCGGCGAGCAGCTTGCGCCTCTTGTCGATCTCGTGCCGCACGCGGTCCACGACGCGTTCGTCGCTGCCGAGATGCCGGGCGGTCACCTCGATCGCGTCGTATGCGGCGTCGGTCGTCGCGACCTCGGCCAGGTGCCGCTCCTCGTCCACGGAGGTGTCGACCGGGAGTCGGGCCGAGCGCACAACCCTCGGCAGGAACAGTGCCTGGAGCAGGGTCAGCACGATGACGCCGCAGGTGATCACGATGATGAGGTCGCGGTCAGGAAAGGGAGCTCCGGAGTCCAGCTGGTTCGGCACGGCCAGGGCCAGGGCCAGTGACACCGCACCTCTGAACCCAGCGTTGGCAGAGACCATTCGTTGACGCGCGCCGACCCTTCGGGTCCGCTGGGCCTGCCGGCGGTCCACGAGCCGGATCAGGTAGGGCGTGGTGTACAGCCAGACCCAGCGCGTGCCGATCACGACCGCGGTGACCGCCACGATGTCGACCAGTGCGCGGACGGCGGTGGTGCTGGTCAGGTTGCGGACCGCCGACTGCCCCTGCAGGCCCACCAGCAGGAAGAGTGCACTGCTCAGCACCGTCGTGGCCAGCGACCAGAAGCCCACCATCTGCTGGCGCGCGGCGGCGCTGGTGATGCGCGGCGCCGTCTGGCTCATCAGCAAGCCGCACACCACCACGGCCAGCACCCCGGAGGCATGGACCATGTCGGCCAGCAGGAACGCCGCGAAGGGGGTGACCAGCACGGCGATGTTCTCGAGAGTGGGGTCATCGATCCGGCGGCGCGCCTGAGAGCTCAGCAGCCAGATCAGCCCGCCGGCCAGCACACCGCCGCCGTAGGACAATACGAGGAGCCAGGAGACCGGCCAGAACCCCAGATCCTGTTGGCCGACCGTGATGCCGACGGCAATCCCGTAGATCACCAGGGCGGTGCCGTCGTTGACGAGGCTCTCCGCGCGCAGCACCGTCACGGTGCGGCGAGGCAGGCAGCGCGCGAGGACACCGACGGCCGTGGCGTCGGTCGGCGCGAGGGCGGCGCCCAGCACCCACGCCGGTCCCCATGCCATCCCCAGCAGGTGGTGCGCGACCGCGGCGACCGCGGCGGCGGTCGCCACCACCAGCACCGTGCTGGTCAGTACGACGACGCGCAGGTTGCTGCGGATCTCCCGCAGGGAGGTGGTCAGGCTCTCCCAGTAGAGCAGGGCCGGCAGGAACAGCAGCAGCACGACCTCCGGCGGCAGCTGGACGTCGCGGAGCGCCGGCACGAGACCGAGCAGGGCTCCGACCGCCAGCAGCGAGATCGCCGGTGCTACCGGGAACCGCTGGGCCAGCGCACCACACAGCACCAGCGCCACGCCGACGACGACGACCATCTCCAGACCGAGCACGGCGGGCTCCTCACGATTCCGACGCTGATGTCATGGCCGCCTGATCAGCGATCTGACGGTCACGTGCCCACTACAGCGCTCACCGGCCGCCAGCGCATTCCAGCACCGGCGACCGATGTGAGCGTCACGGCTGGACGTCAACAGTAGGGGGCGACGCGACCGATGAATGTGGCGTCCCTCGATGACGGCGTCACCCGGAGCGCGTGTAACGCGCTGCGTCCGAACGACGATGACACCGGTGTGAGGTGGCGTCCGCTGGGCTAGGCGGGCGCTACCTTGCCGCGCAGGACGGGCACGACGTGCACCTCGATCTCGTCGAGCCCGCCGGCCCGGATGAGCGCCCGGGCGGCTCCTCGCCGTTGGGACCCGAGCCGTCGCGGTCGTCGAGGCAGTTGAAGAGCCGGAAGCCGCCCTGTCCCATCTCCTGTCCGGGCCGATCGTCCGGACCGGCGGCAAACCCGTCGAGGGACATGGTCATGTCGAGGCGGATCGCGGTCATCTGGGTTGGGCCTTCCTGCCGAAACCCACCGGCCTACGCCAGACGGGTGGGCAGGAGGCCGGACTCTCGGTTTGGATAGCGGAATGCATGTCGACATGTCGACGCCGACGGTGGACCAGCTCGACGCGGTGATGGCGGAGCTCTCGTCGTGGCAGCAGAACGGTCTCCCGGTCCAGCTGCATCCGGGGGATCTGGGATGGGCGTTGCGCTTCGGGGCCGGCCCGCTGGCCGATGCGCTGCGGGTGTGGACGGCCGGCGACACGACCGTGGCGATCGGGTTCGTCGACGAAGCCTCGCTGATCCGGATGGCGCTCTCACCGCCGGCCGACCACGACGAGGACCTTGCGCAGGCTCTGGTCGGCGATCTGGAAGACCCCACGCGGGCCAGGCTGTACGGCGACAAGGTCGTCGTCGAAGCCCGCTTCGGGACGGCATTCCGCTCGCTGCTCCGGTCCCACGGTTGGGTCGACGGTGATCCGTGGACGCCGCTGGTCCGTGACCTGAAAGACCCGGTCGAAGGTCCTGACCTACGAGTGGAAGTCGTCGGGCCCGAGCGGGTCGGCGACCGGGTTGCGGTGCAGCGGGGAGCCTTTGAGCGGTCGACGTTCACCGCCGAGCGGTGGGAGGCGATGTCGCAGTCGTCGGCATACCAGAGGGCTCGCTGCCTGGTGGGGTACGACGGTCAGGACAACGCGGTCGCGGCGGTCACGGTGTGGGCGGCCGGGCCTGGCCGGCCCGGCCTGCTGGAGCCGGTGGGCGTGCACCGGGACCACCGCGGTCACGGGTACGGCACCGCCATCAGTCTCGCCGCAGCGGTGGCCCTGCGCGACGTGGGCGCCTCCAGCGCGACGGTCGCGACGCCGAGCTCGAACCGGGCGGCCGTCGCGACGTACGCGTCCGCTGGCTACCGCCGCATGGACGACGTGACCGACTTCGCATACCTGCGCTAAACCTCACGGCACCGGACGTCGAGCGGTCCGGCTCTCACGCCGAGGGTGTGTCAGTCGAGTCCGGTGGTCCGGCGGACGGTCTCGTAGGCGCTAGGCCGTGGACACGAGGTGTGGTTCTGCTGGCTGGGTCGCGGCGAGGACTCAGCGCTGACCGGTGGGTGACCCCGGCTCGATGCGGTTCCAGAGCTGATGGGTGAGGCCACTGCGGGAGCCGATCGACTCGACGGTGAAGGCCGCTTCGGCGCCGTCCGTGCCCTCCCACAGCGACACTCCGCGCCCGAGGGTGATGGGCACGATCACGAGGTGCATAAAGTCGACCAGTCCGGCCTTGAGGAACTGGCGAACCGTGGAAGGCCCGCCTCCGATACGGACGTCGAGTCCGCCGGCGGCCTCTTGTGCACGCTGCAGCACGTCCTCCGGTGCTCCGTCCACGAAGTGAAAGCTCGTCCCGTTGCCGAACTCGACGGTCGGATGGGGGTAGTGGCTCATGACGAACACCGGTGTCCGAAAGGGGGGCTCGTCACCCCACCATCCGCGCCAGCCGTCGTCGGGCCACTCGCCGACCTGCGGGCCGAACTTCCCCCGTCCCATGATCTCGGCGCCGACGCCTTGGCCCCACAGGCTGGTCAGCGCCCGGTCCAGCGTCCACGGGTCGTCGACGCCGTCGACACCGTGGATGGCCCGGCCGTCGAACCACTCGAACAGTCTCTCGGCGCCACCGATCGGCTCCTCGAACGTCACGTGCTCACCTGCGGCGTAACCGTCAAGGGAGATGTTCAGGTTGTGGACCCTCGTTCGGGGCATAGCGACTCCTCGGCTGTGAGATGGACGGGCTCCACCGAAGTCGACTCACCGCAACGGTGCAACTCATCGGGGCGACGAGCAAAGCCTGGGCGCGGCCCACGCCCGGAACGCCCGAGGTGATGCGGCCGGGGCTGGTGGGTTACTCCGCGTCGAGGTGGCCGAGGAGGTTGGCCAGCAGCTGCTGAAGCTGCTCGTACTCCTGCCGGGTCAGCTTCATCGATCGCGCGAGAGCATCCGGTACGTGGGCCACGCGGTCCCGGAGCTCCCAGCCCGCATCGGTGGGTTCGACGAGGACGCGACGCTCGTCATGGGTGTCACGTCGGCGCGTCACGTGCCCGGCGGCCTCCAGACGCTTGAGCAGGGGAGTCAGGGTCCCCGAGTCGAGGCGCAGCCGGTCGCCGAGCGCGCCCACCGTCTGCGGGCTGTCTCCCCACAGCGCCAGCATCACGAGGTACTGCGGGTAGGTCAGGCCGACATCGGCGAGGAGCTCGGCGTA
>Ga0164305_10000333_pt1 | contig 17215 bp, 15 predicted proteins | sample Whisoiple_237_MG_FD_110215 | JGI IMG/M metagenome (GOLD analysis project Ga0164305, IMG submission 110215) | Soil microbial communities amended with pyrogenic organic matter from upstate New York, USA - Whitman soil sample_237_MG | ecosystem: Environmental > Terrestrial > Soil > Agricultural...
GATCATGTCGATTCACCTGCAGTGCTTACAACCGAGGGATACCAGGAGACTTAGTGGTTCCACCACGCGCGATCCGAGAAGGAGGACTTCATTCAAATACGGAACTGCCTCGGCGAACGTGCGTATGGCATTCACCCATCCCAGTGGGCAAAGGAGGAAGAAGCAGAAAGCAAAGCTCGCGAAGTCGATTAAACAAAGCCACTCGGGCGACCTAGCGTGGGTAGCCCAGTGGTAGCCGAGGGGGTTCATTTTGGATGGGATGCCCCCCTAAGCCCTTGGTTTTGTTGGCTGGGGGACCTGGATTCGAACCAAGATTGACGGAGTCAGAGTCCGCTGTTCTACCGTTGAACTATCCCCCAAGCGAAGAGCCTTGGTTTCGCTTGCATTTCCGCCGCGCCGGACGACCGTCGAAGCAGGAGGCGCGTTCTAGCGCCTCGCCGCAAAGAGTGTCAACGCCGTGCGCCGCACCTCACAGGATCGGGAACCAGTAGACGAGATAGTAGATCGGCAGCCAGGCGCCAACAACGAAATACCAGTAGAACGCGTTGTCGCTGACGTCGGCCAAACGCTTGGCGCGGCCGTGCTTCGTAAACATCAGCGCCGTCAGCACGGCGGAATCGCCGACGTCCGTGATGAGATGCGTCGCGTGCAGGCCGAGCAAGAGCCAGACGATCGAGCCGTAGGCATTCGAATCCCAGCGCGGGATCAGCATGTAGAATTCGACGAAGCGGATGGCGATTGCGACAAAGCCGATCGCCGTCATCAAGACCAAGAGCCAGCGCACGCGTGGCAGGTCTTCCTCATGCGCGGCGCGCTCGACGATCACGTTCGGGATGATGCTGAGGAGAAGCAGAAGCGTCAGCGCCGTTCCCGGCCAATGCACCGGCCGCGAAAAGCCGAGCGGCCAATGCGGATTGCTGAAGGCGAGGAACAGATACATGCCGATCGCCAGCGCAAAGCCGGTGCCCTCGATCGCGCAAAAGCCGAGCGTGCCCCACCAGGTCGAGGCACTCGTGCCGAAGCCGTAAGTCGGCAGGCTGGAGACGTCGGTAACGACGCGCGTCTTCATTCCAGGTCTTCCCGAATCGTTTTCGGCCAGAACCAGCCGATAAGCGCCACGCCGATCAGCGCGCCGCCCCACACCACCGCCCACGGCGAGAAGATCGAAGCGATGAAGGCAATCGTCGTGGCGATCGCCGCAATGAGCGGCCAGATCGAGGAATTGGGCGAGGACTCGCGCACTTCCGGGCGCGCCTCGATCAGCGTCGTCACAACGATTTCGCGCCGATTGACGCTGATGCCGGAGACGATCGGCAGGCTCTCGCGCTCGGCCCAGAGCGGCGTTGCGTGCGTCACAACCGGGATGTGATCGAAATTATGCGGCAGCGGTGGCGACTCGGCGAGCCATTCGAGCGTGCCCGCGCCCCACGGATTTCTCCCGGCCGGTGCACCGGCCCGCGCACTGCGCCACATATTGAAGAAGAACAGCCCGAAGCTCGTGGCGAGGATGAACGCGCCGATGCTGGAGGTGAGGTTCAAGCCATCCCAGCCGACGTCGTGCTGATAAGTGTAGACGCGCCGCGGCATGCCCAAAATGCCGAGAATGTGCATCGGGAAGAACGCGACGTTAAAGTCGATGAATGCGAGCCAGAAGTTCCATACGCCTAAGCGCTCGTTCATCATCCGGCCCGTGATTTTCGGGAACCAATAATAGGTCGCGCCGATCAGCGGGAACACCGCGCCGCCGATCAGCACGTAATGGAAATGCGCCACGACGAAGAACGTGTCGTGCACCTGCAGGTCGATGGGGATCGACGCGACCATGATTCCGGTCATGCCGCCGAGCACGAAGATGAAGAAAAAGCCGAACACGAAAAGCAGCGGCGTGCGGATCACCGGCGTGCCGGTGAACAGCGTGACAAGCCAGGAGAACATCTGCAAGCCGCTCGGGATCGCGATCGTCATGCTCATGATGGTGAAGAAGCTCGCGCCGATCTCCGGCAGGCCGGTCGCGAACATGTGATGCACCCAAAGGCCGAAGGCGAGCATGCCCGTGGCGACAAGGGAGATGATGACAGCGATATGGCCGAAGACCGGGCGGCGTGCGAACGTCTCGATGATGGCCGAGACCATGCCGGTGCCGGGAATGAAGATGATGTAGACTTCGGGGTGGCCGAAGAACCAGAAGAGGTGCTGGAATAAAAGCGCGCTGCCGCCCTCGGCCGGATTGAAGAAGTGTGTGCCGACGAGCCGGTCGAGGATGAGGCTCGTCGAGGCGACCATCACCGCTGGCATGGCGAAAATGATCATGAACGCGGTGACCAGCATCGCCCAGACGAACAGCGGCATCTCGGACAGCTTCATGCCCGGCGCGCGATGCTTGAACACGGTGACGATTGTCTGCACGGCGGCGGCCATCGACGCCACCTCGGTGAAGGTGATCATCTGCGCCCACACGTCAGGGCGTTTGCCGATGCCGTATTGCGGGCCCGAGAGCGGCACGTAGGCAAACCAGCCGACGTCCGGCCCGATGTCGAGGATGAACGACACCCACAAAAACACGCCGCCGGCGAGAAACATCCAGTAACTGTAGGCACCGAGCCGGCCGCAGGCGATGTTGCGCGTCCCCACCATCAGCGGCACGAGATAAAGCGAGAAAGCCTGCATGACCGGCACGGCGAACAGGAACATCATGTTCGAGCCGTGCGTCGTGAAAATCTGATTGTAGAGGTCGGGGCCGACGACATGCGATTCCGGGCGCGCGAGCTGCAAGCGAATGATTGCCGCGAGCAATCCGCCAAGCGCCAGGAAGACGAAAGCGGTGATGATGTAGCGCCGGCCGATCTCCTTGTGATCGACGGTCGAGAGCCAGCCGATAACGCCGGGCCGCCGGCCCCAAGTATAAGCCAGGCGTTCGCGCAGCTCCGCGTCGTCGAGACCGGTATCGCGCTGGTCGGCGGGGCGCGGAATCGCGGCGGCGCGTCGCATCACTTCAATCCGATCAGGTAGGCGGTGACCGCGTTGAGCTCGTCACCCTGCAGCTGCACCGGCGGCATGTTCACGCCGGGCTTGACGCTGTGCGGATCGGCGATCCAGGCGGCGAGACTGCCGGGTGTCAGCGGCAGGACATCCGCGCCGATATAGGCGCGGCTGCCGAGATGCGTGAGATCGGGCCCGAACGTGCCGCCGGCCGACGTGCCGCGAATCGTATGGCAGAGCGCGCACGGTTTGCTCACAAATACTCCCGCGCCTTTGGCAGGATCGCCGTCCTGCGGCGTCTGCGCGGCGGCGCGTTGCGCCGCCTGCCATTTTTCGAATGCGTCGGGCACCTCGGCAATCACCAGCAATCCCATATGCGCGTGCTGCAGCCCGCAAAACTCCGCGCATTGTCCGCGATAAACACCCGGCCTTTGCGCGAGAAGCTCGAGCGAGTTGTTGTGACCGGGGATGAGGTCCTGCTTGCCGGCAAGACTCGGCACCCAAAAGCTGTGGATCACATCATTGCTTTCGAGCGACAAGCGGATCGGCGTGCCGACGGGAATGTGCAGCTCGTTGGCGGTCGTGAACATTTCGGCGGGCGTCGCGCCGTCGTAGCGCACTTCCCACCACCATTGATGGCCGATTAGACGAATGCCTGCCGTCGATGCGCGTCCCGCAAAGAGCGGGCGCTGCGTGATGAAGCTCAAGACGGTCAAGATCGCGACGGTGATCGCCGTCGCCGCCAGAAGGGAGCCGACGATCTGGCTGTTGCGCCGATGTCCGGCATCGTCGATCAACGCGTCGTGCGCCGAAACCGGCGCGGCGCGCCGGCGCCTGATCACCAGCACGACAGCGATCATCACCGCGAGCCAGATCAATCCGAGCACGATCGTGAAAAGGAGCGTCAGTGACCAAATGCGCTCGGCTTCCGCCCCGGCATGGTTTGCCGCCGACTGCCAGTCGCGGCAGCCTGCCAAAGCTCCGGACAGTAGGAACATCCAAGGCAGGCGCCGGATCATCTCTCAATCCTTCTTCGGCGTCGGGCCGCCATGCTGCTCGAAATCCGAGCCACGCCGGCTTTCCGAGGGCAGGTTCGACATCGAATCGTTGCGCGACGGCGCCGCTGCGCTCGGCACCTTGCCGCCCATCGATCTGACGTAAGCGGCAATCTGCCAAATCTGATCGTCGGTGATCTTGCCGCGGAAAGACGGCATGCCGTTCGGCCGTCCCTCCCGAATCGTCGCAACGATATTCTCGATCGAGTCCCCGTAAATCCATTTGTCGTCCGTGAGGGCGGGACCGATCCCGCCGCCACCATGCGAATGACAGCCGTTACAATTCATCTTGGTGAAGAGCGTCTTGCCCTGCGCCAGCTGGTAGGCGTTCTTCTCGTAATCCTCGCCCTTCTTCGTACGCGCGGTGACTGGCGGAGCGCCGCCTGGCGAAAACGGCACCATGGCGGTCGTGATCGGCGTCTCCGCGCCGGCGGGATCGGGATGAATGTCGCGGACCTCGCGCTTGCAGGCAGCGACGGTCAAAAGCGAGGTGGCGATCGCGATGAGAGTCGCAACGGGCCTTTGCGGGCGTAGCATCCGATGCACCGACCTCAGCGGTTTGCCGTTCTTGTTCTATCGCTTCCCCGGCAGAAGGAATTAACAAAAGCTGTTCCGGTTCCGCTGTTTATCGAGCGTGGCCGCAGCCGGCGCGGCCGCCGGTCAGGCGGGCTTTGCCTGGCGCGCGGCGGCGCGCCTGAAAGTGCAGGCGTTGTGCCTTCCACCATTGCTGGGCGATGGTGCGGCGTATGCTGAGCTTGTCGTCGGCGAGAATCGTCATGAATCGCTCGACCAGCTCGTAGATCACCACGTCCGGCTTCGCGCGTTTGATGAACGCCCAATCGAGATTGCTCGACCAGACGAATTCGACGTCGCGCACGGTCTCTGCGAGCATGGCCGTCAGCGCGTCGCCGCGCTGCGAGGAAAACGAATCGCCGAAGATCAGAAACTTCTTCTTCGCGGCGCCAGGCATGGGATTGAAGTAACGCACATGCGTGCCGACGTGGATTTGCGCGCCGAATTCCGGCGTCTCGAGATAGCGCGCGATCGCATTGCGGAAGACGCGCCGAGTTTTCATCCTGAAGTCGTAGAATTTCACCGGCTCGTAGATCGGCGGATCGAACTTGCTGCCCATGTCGAGCACACCGTCTATCGATTGGTGCGAGCGCGAAAGAAGATCAGGGTCGGGCCCAATCCCGATCCTCTCGCAAAGCAATCGATAGGCGAAGTAGCAACCTTCGCCGCTCCAATGCGAGTCGGTCCTGAAATAGAGCCGGTCCTTATCGAACGCGGTTCTGAAGGCTCGACCAGGTCGAGATAGACATGCGCGCAGCGCGAATCCTTCAGCATGTCGCGCAAGCGCACCGCCGGCGAGAGCTTCCAGTCTACGATCGGGGGGGTCCCAAAGCTTATCGTCGTAGATCGTCAGTTTTTCGGGAACGTGAGTATGGATGTATTGGATACCCATCTGCTCGAAGCGACGCGCGCGGCGCTCGATCAGGTCAGCCCATTTGCGCACCGTCTTATCGCCCAATAACGCGCTGTCGCGATTCGTAAAGCGAGCTGACCGAGTTCGAGCCGCCGATCAGGAACAGCCAGTTATCCGGCCCTTGTGCACAAAGCTGTCGTCGAATGTGGGCGCCTTCGGCGTACCGGCCATGCCGCTTCAGCCCCGCGCCACCGCCGCCGTCTGCCCAAACAAAACTTTGCGGGCCTCATCGGTGATCGGCTGCTTTTGCACCCAGGGCTCACCCGCCTCATAGGCGCGCACCACTGCGGGCCGGGCGCGGATCGCCTCGAACCAACGTCTCAAATTGGGAAAATCATCGAGATTTTGGCCGTGGCGCTTCCACGGTACGATCCAGGGATAGCTCGCCATGTCAGCGATCGAATAATCACCGGCGACGAATTCGTGCTTCGAAAGCTGCTTGTCGAGTACGCCGTAAAGCCGGTTCGTCTCGTTGACATAGCGGTCGATGGCATATGGGATTTTTTCCGGCGCATAGAGGTTGAAATGACCGTTCTGTCCGGCCATAGGACCGAGGCCGCCCATCTGCCAGAACAACCATTCGAGCACGCGCGTGCGGCCGCGAATGTCGCCGGGGATGAACTTGCCGGTCTTTTCCGCGAGATAAAGCAGGATAGCGCCCGATTCGAAGTTGGAGATCGGCGCACCGCCGTCCTTCGGCTCGGTGTCGACGATTGCCGGCATGCGGTTGTTCGGCGCAATCTTTAAAAAGTCGGGCACGAACTGCTCGCCCTTGCCGATATTGACGGGATGGATCTTGTAAGCGACGCCGGCTTCCTCCAGGAAGATCGTGATTTTATGTCCGTTCGGCGTCGGCCAGTAGTAAAGATCGATCATTTCTTCTCCTGGAGCTCAGTCGAGCTCGACGGATTCGTGATAGGTGCTCTTCAGCGCCGGGTCCTGCTTATCCTTGTGCAGGACGCAATTGCCGACGACCAGCATCTCGATTTCAGTTCCCATGAAGCAGCGGAATGCGTCTTCCGGCGTGCAGACGATCGGCTCGCCGCGAACGTTGAAAGACGTGTTGACGAGAACCGGACAGCCCGTGGCGGCTTTGAATCCGGTGAGAAGCTGCCAATAGACCGGATTGGTTTCGCGATGCACCGTCTGGACGCGGGCGGAATAATCGACATGCGTCACCGCCGGGATTTCCGAGCGCTGCACGTTGAGCTTGTCGATGCCGAAGAGATTTTGCTCTTCCGCGGTCATCGCGCGCCGCCGCCGTTCCACGACATCGGCGACGAGCAGCATGTAGGGGCTGTCCTCGTCGAGCTGGAACCAATCGGGAACGTCTTCGCGCAGCACCGACGGCGCGAAGGGACGGAAACTTTCGCGATATTTCACCTTGAGATTGAGGAGGCGCTGCATCGCCGGCGAGCGCGCATCGCCCAGGATGGAGCGGGCGCCGAGCGCGCGGGGCCCGAATTCCATGCGGCCCTGGAACCAGCCGACCGCTTTGCCGCCCGAGAGTGCGTCGACAGTCTCGGCGATCATCTCGTCTTGCGTGCAACGCGTATACGTCGCGCCGAGAGCCGAGAGGCGCGATCCGGCATCGTCATCCGAGAAGGATGGACCGAGATAGGCGCCCTTCATCGCATCGATGACATTGTGCGGCGTGCGCGGCACGGAATCGTGCATGTGCTGCGCCGCGAACGCGGCACCGAGCGCGCCGCCCGCATCGCCGGCGGCGGGCTGAATCCAGATGCGATCGAACTTACCGTCGCGCAGCACCTTGCCGTTAGCGACGCAGTTCAGCGCGACGCCGCCGGCAAGGCAGAGATTGCGTTCGCCGGTCTCCTCGGCAATCGAGCGCGTCAGGCGCAGAACGATCTCTTCCGCCACCACCTGCACGGATGCGGCAAGATCCATATGGCGCGGCGTCAGGAGCTCGCTCGGGTCGCGCGCCGGCGCGCCGAAGAGATCGTCGAACGCGGCGTTGGTCATCCTCAAGCCGGTGCAATAATCGAAATAATCCTGGTTCAGGCGGAACGAGCCGTCCGGCTTCAAGTCGACGATTTTGTCCAAAATGGTCTGCGCGTATTTCGGCTCGCCGTAAGGGGCGAGCCCCATCACCTTGTACTCGCCGGAATTTACTTTGAAGCCGGTGTAATAGGTGAAGGCCGAGTAGAGCAGGCCGATCGAATGCGGAAAGTGAATCTCCTTTTTGAGGGAGATATCGCTACCGTTGCCGATCGCCAGACTGGTTGTCGCCCATTCGCCGACGCCGTCCATGGTCAGAATCGCGGCGCGCTCGAAAGGCGAGGGGAAGAAGGCGGAGGCTGCGTGGCTTAGATGATGCTCGGTGAAAAGCAGCCGATCGGCGAGGCCGTCAACTTCACCGATGTCCGCTAATTCGTCCGCAAGCAGCTTCTTCTGAAAGAGCTTCTCCTTGAGCCAGACCGGGATCGCCATCCGGAACGAGCGGAAGCCGCGCGGCGAAAAGGCAAGATAAGTCTCGAGCAAGCGCTCGAATTTCAGGAACGGCTTATCGTAAAACGCAATCTGATCGACCTCTTTGAGACCGACGCCGGCCTCTTCGAGGCAATAGTGAATGGCGCGATGGGGAAAGCCGCTGTCGTGGCGCTTGCGCGAGAAGCGCTCTTCCTGGGCGGCCGCAATGATCTCGCCATCGCGCACGATCGCCGCGGCGCTGTCATGGTAGAACGCGGAAATGCCGAGCGAGATCACGCGGTGCTCGCTTTAGGTGCGATCCGCATCAGAAGATAGTGTAAATGAACGGCGCCACGGCCGAGCCGTGCGTCAGGATCAAGAGGCCGCCAAGCAGCGCCATCATCAGGATGATGGGAACCAGCACGAATTTGCGCCGCGCGCGGATGAATTGCCAAAGTTCGGCGAAAATGGACAGCATGAGCGTTCCTTTAGAATTGATTTTTCATCGAGCCGGGCAGGGGAGCCGGCGGCGTGCGTTCGATCCAGTAGCTTTTCGCGGCAGGATCGAAGGCGAGCGCCAGGGGGCGCTTGCCGAAAGCGCGCATGACGAGCCCGATCGGCGCGACCACCAAAAAGAACAAAATCCCCATGATCACGGGATTCATGACTTTGGAGATGAGCAGCGCGAGCTTCGTCCAGAGGCGGTTCAGCGGCGCAAGCAAAGCCGGCCGGACAAGCGCGATGGCGAGCATGATCGCGGCCGCCGCCGCGAACCAGCCGGCGCCGCCGTGATCCTTCCACCAGCGCACGATCGCGACGATGGCGAAAAATCCCGTGAAAACGAGGCCAAAGCCGCGATCGGAAGAGCCTGCGGCCTGTTCTTCGCGCTCGAAGGTTTCGTGCAGGCCGGCTCGGGCAGGCTTTGCGTTTTGTATGTGGGCCAAAATGTCTTCCCAACAATTCAGGCGGGCTGCAGGGGGCCGTGCGCTCTATACCAGTCGACGAGCGCATCGACCCCTTCGCGGACCCCTGTCGAGGGCCGATAGCCGGTCAACCGCTCCAAAAGATGGCAATCTGCAAAGGTGACTGGCACGTCGCCTTTTTGCATCGGCAGGTAATTGCGAATGGCCCTCTTGCCAAGCTTCGCCTCGATCTCTTCGATGAAATCGAGAAGGTTCACCGGCTCGCCGCGGCCGATATTGACGATGCGAAACGGCGCAACGGGCGAGAGCGCCGGCTCGTCGCTTGTCTCGGGATCCGCCGGGTGCGGGACGCACTCGATCAGCCGGACGATCGCCTCGACGAGATCGTCGATATAGGTGAAATCGCGGCGCATATCGCCGTTATTGTAAATGTCGATCGGCCGGCCGGCATCGATCGCATCGACGAATTTCAGCGGCGCCATGTCCGGCCGCCCCCACGGGCCGTAGACCGTGAAGAAGCGAAACATCGTGGTCGGCACGTTCCACAAATGCGAATTCGCATGGGCCATGACCTCTGTTGCCTTTTTCGAGGCAGCGTAGAGGGTTAGCGGCTGATCCGTAGGTTGATGTTCAACGAAGGGAATGCGCTCGCTCGCGCCGTAGAGCGAACTCGTCGAGGCCATGAGGAGGTGGCGAGGAGGCTGCTCACGGACGGCCTCGAGCAGGTTGAAAGTGCCGACGATGTTCGACTGGATGTAGGCGCGCGGATTCTCCAGGCTGTAGCGTACGCCGGCCTGGGCGGCGAGATGGATCACTACCTCCGGTTTTGCGGCGGCGAGCGCGGCGGCGAGCGCGGACTCCTCCTCCAGCATCGCGACATGCAGACGGAAATTGTTGCGGCCTTCGAGCAGCGCGCGGCGCTCGGCCTTCAGGCCTTGGTCATAGAAGGGGGTGAGCCCGTCGAAGCCGTCGACGACATGGCCGTCATCGAGGAGCCGGCGGCAGAGGTGAAAGCCGATGAAGCCGGCCGCCCCGGTGACGAAAATTTGCATCGGCCAGTGCCGGAGCCTACGACTGAGAGACGGCGAGGCCTACTCAATCGGGGGTCCGGCCGCAACCCGCTTCGCTCAAGCCGACGCGCTGTGGATCTCGTCAGGCGGCGCTGCGATGCGCGCGGTCGTGCCGGCCCTCGCGGATTTCCTCGATCATCTTGGCATTGAATTTCGGCAAGTCGTCGGGATTGCGTGAGGTCACCACGCCCTTGTCAACCACAACTTCCTCATCAACCCAGGTCGCGCCGGCGTTGCGGAGGTCGACCTCGAGCGAGGGCCAGGAGGTCATCTTCCGGCCCTTGACGCCGCCCGCATTGATCAGCGTCCACGGCCCGTGGCAGATCGCGGCGATTGGCTTCTCCGCCTCTACGAAATGGCGGACAAACGCGATCGCCTTCGGCTCAAGCCGCAGCGCGTCCGGATTGATGACGCCGCCGGGCAGTACCAGCGCGTCGTAGCCGTTGGGATCGGCGCCGCCGAGCGGGGTGTCGACCTTGACCTTATCTGCCTTGTCGTGATGCTTCCAACCTTGGATCTCGCCCGATTTCGGCGAGACGATTTCCACCTTGGCGCCGGCTTCCTTCAGCGCCTTCACTGGCTCGGTCAGCTCGACCTGTTCGAAGCCATCGGTTGCGAGTACGGCAACGGTGCGGCCATTGAGTTCGCCTGCCATGGGGACCTCCGTGTTTGAGATGAAATGTCGAGAGATGGGGTAACGGCGCCCGGCAAGCCATTGTTCCAGCGCGAACTGTGCCGTCCAAGGCTTGATTTCCTCACGCCGCAAAATGCTCTAGAGCTGCTCGCGCGGGCACTCCGGGCCGGGTCTTATGGCGTCTTTTTTCAGAGGTTCGACAGCTTGGAGTTCCGCAGCATCTGCGGCACTCGTCGCGAGCGTCCTCGCAAGCTCGGCGCCCGCGAACGCCGTCGACAGCGGGCCCAATCCGGCGGGAATGGCGGTCAGCGTCATCAAAGCCCGCCGTGTCTGCTTCAATGACACATTGCAGCTGACCGGGCGTCTCGTCGCGCGCGAGGAGGTGCCCGTCCGCCCCGACGCCGAGGGGCTGCGCGTCACGCAAACGTTGGTCGAGGATGGCGATAAGGTAACGGCCGGCCAGGTTCTCGCCCGCCTCGGCCGTACCGAAGGCCTGCCCGGCCCGACAGGCACGGTGCAGGTCACCGCGCCCGCTGCCGGCATCGTGCTTGGGCCGCCGCCGCCTTCGCCGCGTGCGCAAGGTCCGCAGCCGATGTTCAGGATAATCGTCAATGGTGAGATCGAGGCCGATATCGAGGCGCCGGCGGTCACGCTGCCGAGGATTTCGGTCGGTCAGTCCACGGACGTCGACATTGCCGGCATCGGACCCGTTCCTGGGCGGGTGCGCGCCATCTCGCCCGAGGTCGATCCGGCGACGCAGATCGGCCATGTGCGCATCGGCTTCAAGACCGACAAGGCGTTGCATGTCGGCAGCTTCGTCAAGGCGACGATCGTGCGGGGCCGGACTTGCGCGCCATCGATCCCGCTGACCGCCATTCTCTACGGCGCCGAAGGCGCTGTGGTACAGATCGTGCGTAACGGCCGCATTCAGACGCAGCCGGTGAGGGTCGGTTTGTTGGCAGGCGAAGACGCCGAGGTGCGCGAGGGGCTTGCCGTCGGCGAGGTGGTCGTGCGGCGCGCCGGAACGTTCCTGCGCGAAGGCGATATCGTCCGCCAGGTCAATGCGGACGAAGCGAGCTGATCGCGAGCCGCTTGCAGTGACCTCATCCCGCCGCACCTTTTTCACTGTCGTCGCGCGCGCCGTCGCCGTTCTCTTCGCGCTCAGCTCCTCCCTTGCATTCGCAGATCAGCAACGCCTCGCCCTCGTCATCGGCAATGCCGATTATCCCGATCTCGGCGCGCCGCTGCAGGTCGCGCTGAAGAGCGCGCGTGCCGTCTCCGAGCAATTGCAGACGGCCGGCTTCGATGTTGAGGCGCACGAAAATCTCGCCAAGGACTCGCTGCAGCAATCGCTGCAGCGGTTCTATGATAAAATCGAACCCGGCGCGATCATCGTATTTTTCTACAGCGGTTACGCGATCCAGACCGCGCGTCAAAATTATATCGTTCCCATCGATGCGATGATCTGGACGGAACCCGACGTGCGCCGCGACGGCGCCAGCATCGAGAGCATTCTCGCGGCAATACGGCACAAAGGCGCCGGCACGCGCGTGCTGGTGCTCGATGCCTCGCGCCGCAATCCCTTCGAGCGCAGGTTCCGCAGCTATTCCGCGGGCTTGAGCGCAATCGAGACGCCGGCGAATACGATCATCATCTCGGCGGCGAGTCCCGGCAAAGTGATCGGCGATGCCGATCCCGACAGCAGCCTTTTCGTCGACAAGCTTTTGCGACAAACGAATACGCCGCGTGTTCCGGTCGTGGATATTTTCGATCGCACGAGAGAAGAAGTGTCGCGCGCCACGAGTGGCGAGCAGGTGCCGTGGGTGTCGATCAATCTGCGCAACAGGTTGTACATTCGCAAACCGATCCCGCTGCTGCCGCAACGGCCGCGCGCGCAGCAGTAGCCCTCGTCAGGATAAGATCGGCTCCTGCTCAGCCGATTGCCGCGCAGCCTCGCATTGCTGCCTCTCCCCGCGCCGTGTAAGTTCCGCCGGCTTTGCTCTTGCCTTGTTGCGGGCCCGCGGCCCGGTCGGATTTCTTGATGAGAAAAGGTCCGTTGCTCGGGCCCACGGTGCCGCTTTGGCTTCTGCTTCTCGGCGTGACAGCCGCGATTCCGTTCGCGGACGCGTTGGCCGCCGACAAGACCGCGCCGCCGAGCGCAGCAGGTACCTATGTCATCGTCGCGCGCGCGGTGCAGGGATGCTTCTTCGACACGGTGCGCGTCAGCGGCTATCTCATGCCGCGCCAGGAAATGCAGATCCCCTTCGAAGCCGAGGGCTACCGGATCACTGAAGTGTCCGTCGGCACGGGCGATAAGGTCACGGTAGGGCAGCAGCTCGCCAAGCTCGTGCGTCTGAGCGGTGATCAGCCGTCGAATACCCAGAGCGCCAACGCGCAGCCTATCCTCGTGAAAACCCCGGTCGCGGGTACGATCATAAAAACGTCCGCCGCAATCGGCTCGATCGCCTCGCCGCGCGGCGAGCCGTTGTTCCGCATTGCCGTTGACGGGCAGATCGAGCTCGAAGCCGAAGTGCCGGGCACGCAGCTTTCGAAGCTGAAACCGGACGAGCCCGCGCGCGTCGAAGTCGGCACGGCGCCGGAAATCGCCGGCCGCGTGCGCCGGGCGCTGGTCGAAATCAATCCGGCAACACAGCTCGGCCGCGTGCGGATTTCCGTCGATCAGAATTCAGGCCTGCGCTTCGGTGCATTCGCCAAGGCGAGCATCGACGCGACACGGCGCTGCGGCGTCTCGGTGCCGCGCTCCGCCGTCGCTTACGGTAGCGGCGGAACTAGCGTTCAGGTCGTGCAGGACAGGATCGTCGAATCGCGCAACGTGCGCGTCGGCCTCACCTCGGACAAGGACGCCGAAATTCTCGATGGCGTGAAGCAGGGTGATCTCGTCGTCGCGCATGCCGGCACATCCTTGCGCGATGGCGAGAAGGTGACGATCATCTTTGCCGACGAATTCGGCCAGACGAGTCTCCGATGAGATTGAACGTCTCCGCCTGGTCGATCCGACGGCCGATGCCGGCGATCCTGTTCGCGATCGTCACGGTGCTGCTCGGCGCGCTGTCGTTCACGAAGCTGCCGATCAGCCGGTTGCCGAATGTCGACGTACCCGTCGTCTCGGTCACGATCTCGCAATTTGGCGCGGCGCCGTCCGAGCTCGAAGGGCAGGTGACGAAGTCGGTCGAAGACGCCGTCTCCGGCGTCGAAGGCGTGCGTCATATCAGATCGTCGATCACCGACGGGCTGTCGGTGACGACGATCGATTTCCGGCTTGAGACAAATACCGACCGCGCGCTGAACGATGTGAAAGATGCCGTCACGCGCGTGCGTTCAAACCTGCCGCGCAATATCGACGAGCCGCTCATTCAGCGCGTCGATGTGGTCGGTCTCGGCATCGTCACCTACGCGGCGATATCGCCGGGCAAGACGCCAGAGCAATTGTCCTACTTTGTCGACGAGGTGGTGAAGCGCCGCCTGCAAGGCATTCGCGGCGTTGGCCGGGTCGAGCGCATCGGCGGCGTCGATCGCGAAATCCTCGTCTCGCTCGATCCCGATCGCGTGCAGGCAATCGGCTTGACCGCGGTCGATGTCAGCCGCCGCTTGCGCGGCACCAACATCGATGTTGCCGGCGGCCGCGCCGAGATCGGCGGCGGCGACGAGGCGATCCGCACGCTCGCCGGCGCCAAGACGCTGGACGCGCTCTCCGGCACCGTGATCGCGTTGCCAGCGGGCGGGACGGTGCGGCTCGACGATCTCGGCGTCGTCACCGATACGGTGGCCGAGCCACGCACGTTCGCACGCGTCGACGGCGAGCCGGTCGTCGCCTTCAGCGCCCTGCGCGCCAAGGGCGCGAGCGACGTGAGCGTCGCCAAGGCTGTCGCGACGACGGTCGCCGACATCCACGAAGCTTATCCCGACGTCGATCTGAAGCGCATCGACTCATCCGTCGATTACACCCTCGGCAATTATCACTCGGCGATGGAGACGCTGTTCGAAGGCGCGCTCCTCGCCGTCATTGTCGTTGCGATCTTCCTGTGGGATTGGCGCGCCACCGTGATCGCCGCAATCACGCTGCCGCTGTCGATCTTCCCGGCTTTCTGGGCGATGAATGCGCTCGGCTTCTCGCTCAATCTGGTCAGCCTGCTCGCGATCACGCTGGCGACAGGCATTCTCGTCGACGACGCTATCGTCGAGATCGAAAACATCGTGCGCCATATCAGGATGGGGAAGTCCGCCTATCAGGCGGCGCTGGAAGCCGCCGACGAGATCGGCCTCGCCGTTGTTGCCATAAGCGCGACCATTATCGCGATCTTTCTCCCGGCAAGCTTCATGGAGAGCATTGCCGGACAGTTTTTCAAGCAATTCGGCCTGACGGTTTCGGTCCAGGTGCTGTTTTCGCTGTTATGCGCGCGGCTGATCACGCCGATGCTCGCCGCCTATTTCATGAAAGATCAGGCGCATGAAGAAAAACAGGGCGGGCGGCTGATCGAGTGGTACACGAGGGTCGTCGCCTGGTCGGTGCGCTACCGCTACCTGACCGTCGTGATCGGCATCGTGCTGTTCGCGCTGTCCATTCTCAGCACGAAGCTGCTGCCATCGGGATTTCTGCCGCCGCAGGATGCGGCGCGCTCGCTATTGGCAATCGAATTGCCGCCGGGCACGCAACTCTCCGGCACGCAGACGGTGACCGAGAACATCATCCGGAAGCTGAAGACGCATCCCGAGGTGCAGAGCGTCTTTGTCGATGGCGGCCGCATTCCGCCGGCAACGACGGAAACACGCAAGGCAGCGCTGATCATCAACTACTCGCCCAAGAACGAGCGCTCCGTCTCGGTGCATGATCTCGAACTGACGATCGGCCGCGAGCTCGCCGACATGCCGGACATGCGCTACTGGTTCCTGGACGAGAACGGCCAGCGCCCGGTCTCGATGATCGTCACCGGACCCGACAGTGTCACCGTCGACAATTTCGCCGCCGAGCTCGCGCTGCAGATGCATCGCGTGGCGACGATCAACAATGTCGTTCCCGCCGCGACGCTCGACCGGCCCGAGCTGCTCATCCATCCGCGCCGCGACATCGCCGGGCGCCTCGGCATCTCGACCGAGAGCCTCTCCGAAACGATTCGTGTCGCAACGATCGGCGACGTCGGTCCGGCCTTGGCGAAGTTCGACGCCGGCGGACGGCTCGTGCCGATCCGGGTGCAGCTCGATCCTCGTGCGCGTGCCGATCGGCAGGTACTCGAAAGGCTGAAGGTCCCAACCGGCACCGGCACCGGCGTGCCGCTGCTCGCCATCGCCGATATCGAGCTCGGGGAAGGTCCGATCAGCATCAACCGCTACGACCGCGAACGCGCAGCGACCATTCAGGCGGATCTCGTCGGCTCGGCGGCGCTGAGCGATGTCATGGCTTCGATCGATGCGTTGCCGTTGATGAAGAATAAGCCGCCGAGCATTACGGTGAAGCAGGCGGGCGACGCCGAGACGATGCAGGATTTGTTCGAGGGCTTCGCGACCGCGATGCGCGACGGCCTGCTTATGGTGATCACCGTCTTGATCCTGCTGTTCGGCAGTTTCCTGCAGCCGATCACCATTCTCATCACCTTGCCGCTATCGGTCGGCGGCGCCATTCTCGGTCTCTTGCTCACCGGCAAATCGATCAGCATGCCGGTTGTTATCGGCTTCATGATGCTGATGGGCATTGTCACGAAGAACGCGATCATGCTCGTCGATTTTATCATCGAGGCACGTCACGCCGGCGTCGATCGGACAACCGCGATCGTCGACGCGGGGCGCAAGCGCGCGCGGCCGATCATCATGACGACGATCGCCATGGTCGCCGGCATGTTGCCGAGCGCACTCGCTTTCGGCGCCGGCGGCGAGTTCCGCGCGCCGATGGCGATCGCGGTCATCGCCGGGCTCATCCTATCGACATTCCTGTCGCTGCTTTTCGTGCCGGCCTTCTTCGCCATGATGGACGATTGCGAGGGCGGCATCCGCGGCGTGTTTGGACGCGTCGTCACGACAGCGCACGGCCCGGCGCCAGCTCATGCTCCTCCCGTCGCGGAGGACACCCGCGCTGCCCCGCAGCCCGCGCCGGGCGAATAGCGGCGCTGCCGCCGCCGCTCGCCTTCGCCGCCGGCCTGGGCTAAGGCTCGAATGAGACCAACAGGAAAGAGGGAATGCCCGCATGACCGAAGCCGTGATCGTCTCCACCGCCCGCACCGGCCTGGCAAAATCCTGGCGCGGCGCCTTCAACATGACGCATGGCGCAACGATGGGCGCGCATGCGGTGAAGGCGGCGGTCGAGCGGGCAAAGCTCGATCCCGGCGAGGTCGAAGACGTGATCATGGGCTGCGCCAATCCGGAGGGCGCGACCGGCATGAACATCGCCCGCCAGATCGCTATAGCCGCGGGCTGCCCGGTCACCGTTCCGGGAATGACGGTCAACCGCTTCTGCTCCTCGGGCCTGCAGACGATCGCGCTTGCCTCGCAGCGCGTGATCGCGGGCGAAGGCGACGTCTTCGTGGCGGGCGGCGTGGAAAGCATCTCCTGCGTGCAGCAGGAGATGAACCAGCACATGTTGCGCGACCTCGCGCTGGACAAGAAGAAGCCGGAAATCTACTGGTCGA
>Ga0164305_10000334_pt1 | contig 17207 bp, 12 predicted proteins | sample Whisoiple_237_MG_FD_110215 | JGI IMG/M metagenome (GOLD analysis project Ga0164305, IMG submission 110215) | Soil microbial communities amended with pyrogenic organic matter from upstate New York, USA - Whitman soil sample_237_MG | ecosystem: Environmental > Terrestrial > Soil > Agricultural...
GCTCGATCATGTCGCGAGCGGTGCGCCGCATCAGCTCGAAGGGACCGTGGAGGCTCCTTGCGGTGGTTGGCCATTCGACGCCCCGCGACCGGACGGCTACAGGTCGCCAAGCGCGCCGGAGCGCACCAGCTCGACCAGCGGCTCCAGGTCAGCCGGCACCGGCTCTCCTTCTCTCGTGGCGGGGATGTGCCGGCGCACCAGTCGGTGTGCGGCCTCGGCTCCGGCGCCGAGCGGTCGCGGGCCGGCGCGCAGATCGATGGCCCGCGCCGCCACCACCAGCTCGATCGCGACCAGCCGTTCGCCGAGGCTGACCATCTCGGCCAGCCGACGGGCCGCCAGCGGCGCCATCGTCGTCCGGTCCTCGATGCCTTCGGCCTGGGTCGAGCTCGCCATCTCGAATGACACCGGAACGGCCAGCAGGCGCGCCTCCGCCGCGACCGCCTGGCCGGCCACGCCGAACTCGCTGAAGCCGTCGTCGCCGCGATCCGGGCGTGCCGCCAAACCAGGAGCAAGGCCGGAGAAGCCCGCGTGCAGGAGCTTCATCATACGCTCGTTGGCGCTGGTCAGCACAGGAGCAAGCGCGATGCGCAGGAAGTCCAGCGCGGCGGCCAAGGGCAGTATGTCGAAACAGCCGACCGAGACCACCCGTCCGTCCTCGACATCCACCAGCGGGTTGCTCTGAGCCGCGTTCAGCTCGATGTCCAGCTGACCGCGCGCGTAGGTCAGCACGTCACGGAGCGCGCCATGGAGCTGCGGCAAACAGCGGAATGTGAGCGGATCCTGCAGGTTGCGCGGTACCCCCGGCTGCCAAAGCCGGCTGCCTGCGAGCAGCTCGCGCAGGCGGGCGGCGGTGGTCTGCAGGCCATCGTACGGGCGCTCCCGGAGCACCGCGTGCAGGACGGACGGGTTGGCGAGGAACGCCTCCATCTCGAGCGCTCCCGCCGCGTCCAGTGCATCGCAAAGGCGCGTGCAGTCGGCCACCGCGAAGGCGGCTATCGAGGTCGAGAACGAGTTGTTGTCGACCATCGCCATGCCCTCGCCGGCCTCGAGCCGGAACCCGACCCTCTCGATCAGCGCCGCGGCCACATCGCCCATCGGCGCCAGATCGGCCTGGCCCAACGAGCCCAGCATTCGTATCGCGATCGGCCACCGCTCGTTGAGCGCCTGTACAACCAGATCGGCCAGCTCGGGCCGGACCCCTGCTGTGGCCCGGGCGAGATTGTTCGCCAGCCGCAGGAGGGTGCCTCTCACGACCTCATCGCTCGCCGGCGGGCCCTGGCCGACCCGGCAGTTCATGACAAGCAGCCGGTTGAACTCGTGAACATCCTGCGCGTCGACGGCGACCCGCTTGAGCGCGCCGGCACCGGTCGAAAACCCGTAGATCGGCGCACCCTCCGCACCCACCTGCTCGAGCACCTGCCGGGAACGACGCATCCGCTCGATCGCCTCCGGAGCCAACGCCACCCGGGCCCCCTGACGGGCGACGGAGATGACCTGGTCGAGCCGAAGACTGACCCCATCGAGGACGACGGTCATCGGCCGCCGTCCGTCACGGCTGGGTACACGCGGCCGCGCTTGATGACTGTGGTCACTGCGTTGCGCCCGATCTTGTAGATCAGGTCATCGTAGGTGCTCACGTCCCAGAGTTGAAGGTCGGCGAGCTTCCCCGGCTCCAGTGATCCGCGGTCTTCGAGCCCGAGCGCGCGGGCCGACTCTACGGTCGCCGCGCGCAGCGCAACGGATGGCGGGACGCCGTAGAGCCTGGCGGCCAGCGCCATCACCAGCTGCGGGGACTCAACCCAGCACCCCGGGCACAGATCGGTTGCCAGCGCGAGCCTCATCCCCGACTCCAGCATGGCGCGCGCGTCGAACGGACGGGGGTGGGCGACGGCGAAATCGAGTGCCGGCATGACAACGCCGACGACTCCCCGCTGCGCGAGCCTCTGCATGGTCGGCCGATCGGTGTGGTTGAGATGGTCAGCCGACGTCAGGCCCAGCTCGACAGCCAGCTCGGTCGCGCCGATCGCCGAGTACGCGTCGGCATGGATCTTCCCCGCAATCCCGGCTTCCAGTCCGGCCTCGAGGATGCGGCGCGAATCCTCCACGGTGAAGTAGCCCTCATCGCAGTACACATCGCAGAACGAGACAAAGCCCAACTCGGCCACCTGGGGAATCATCTCCGCGATCACCTGGTCGGTGTAGCGCCGGCCGGAGGTACCGGGCGGGATCGCATGCGCGCCGAGAAAGGTGCTGACCACGTCGACCGGCTGCTGGCTGTCGAGCAGGCGGTTCACCTCGAGCATCTTCAGCTCGTGCTCGGTCGTCAGCCCGTAGCCGGTCTTGCTCTCCACGGTTGTGGTGCCGTGGGCGAACATCCCACGCAACCGTGCCGTGGCGGCCTCGGTCAGCTGCTCGACCGACGCGGACCGAGTCATCGCCACCGTCGCGAGAATCCCGGTAACGGGCTCACGCGCCACGAACGCAGCCAGCTGTCCGGAGACGGTAGCCACGTACTCGTCCACCCTCGACCCGCCGAACACCAGGTGGGTGTGGCAGTCCACGAACCCGGGCGACACCACCCCTCCGGCTGCGTCGATCACCGATGCACGGCTGGTGTCGACCCGTTCGGTGATCTCTTGGGCAGAGCCGACATCGATGATCCGTTCCCCAGCGATGGCGACAACCCCGCCGGGAATCACGCCCAGCGGATCATCCCCCAGCGCGACGCAGGTGATCAGCTGTGAAGCGCCGCCTATGAGCAGATCAGCCGTGGCGCGGCTACTCGGATCCACCCGTCTCCTCGGGGCCGAAGGTGGCGGTTGGTGTCCACCACAGCGGCACGTTGATCGTGTCGGTGGTGAGCGGGCCGTTTCCGTCGGCAGCCTCGCGCGCCTCCGGGTAGCCGGCCTGGGCGTGGCGCACGACGCCGATGCCGGAATCGGTCGTCAGGCACGCGTCGAGCCGCAGGTCGGCCTCCTCGCTGCCGTCGGCGATCATGGTCACCCCGGTGTGAACGGCCTCGCCCATCGAGTAGTTGGCCTGGATGGCGATCAGGTCACACATCGCCGCCGTGTTCAGCAGCGCGTTGAGGTACGGCCAGTCCGAGATCAGGTCGCTCCCGTCCAGCATCTTCTCCGACTCGAAGGTCGGGTTGACGATCGACCCGGAGTCGAGGTTGTCGCGGGAGAACGCCACCGGCCCAGCCACCTCACCGGTTCGTATCAACTCGTTCACTCGCACCCCGAACGCCTTGCGTTCACCGAAGCCGAGGTAGCAGACCCGGGCGGGCAACGCCTCGATCGGAATGTGCTCGCGAGCCAGATTGATCCACTTCACCGTCGTCTCATCGTGGGGGAACATCTCCAGCACGAGATCGTCCAGCCGAGCGAGGTCGTCGGCCTCGCCAGACAGGCACGTCCAGCGAAACGGTCCGCGCCCCAGCAGGAACAACTTGCGCAGATAGGCCGCAACGAAGCCGGGGATCTGCATTGCCCGCTCCTCCGGCATGCCTGCGTCACGGCACTCCTTGCGGATGCTGGTGCCGTACTCGAACACCTGGATGCCCTCGTCATGTAGCGCGATCATCGCCTCCAGGTGCGCCACCATCGACCGCCTGGCGCGGCGCAGGTACTCGTCGCGATCGTCCAGTCGCAGCCGGTCTGCCTGTTGCGGGGTGACCCCTGCCGGGATGTATGAGTACGGGTCGTGGCACGGGCACATCTCGGTCACGATGTCGGGCCGCCACTGCCGAGCCAGCACGGCGGGGAACACCTCTGCGGCGTTGCCCACCAACCCGATGCCCAGCGGCACGCCCCCGGCTCGAGCGCCGTCCGCCATCTCGATCGCCTCGTCCAGCGACGGCGCCAAGACGTCACAGAATCCTCGCTCGATGCGGCGCTCGATCACGCGCTCATCGGCATCGACCGCAATGCAAACGCCGCCCAGCATCGTCATCGCACGCGTCTGGTTTCCGCCCATGCCTCCCATCCCGGCGGTGAACAGCACGCGGCCGACCAGCGTCCCGCCAAAGTGCTGTTCGGCGATCGCCGCGAGCGTCTCGAAGGTGCCCTGGATCACGCCCTGGGTGCCGATGTACTCCCAGGGCGCCGCGGTGTATTGCGAGAACATGGTCAGGTTCTTGTCCTGCAGGTCGTAGAACACCGGCCAGGTGGCCTTCATGATGTTGGTGTTGGCCATCACCACCCGCGGAGCCAGCCGGTGCGTCTTGAAGATCGCCACCGGCATGCCCGACTGGATGGCCAGCGTCTCGTCGTTCTCGAGATGGATCAGCGAATCGACGATGGCGTGGTAGGACTCCCAGTTTCGGGCGCACTTGCCGATCCCGCCGTAGATCACCAGCTGCTCGGGCTTCTCAGCCACCTCCATGTTGTTCTCGAGCATGCGAAGCAGCGACTCCTGCTTCCAGCCCTTGCAGCGGAGCGAGTCTCCACGCTGCGCCGTCACCGAATACAGGACCTCGTTCTTGATCGTCGCGCTCATCGGGATGGCTCCTTGCTCACGGGTTGGAGGGCAAGTCTCAGGTGGTGGGAGTTGCGGATCGCGCGCCTTCCAAGAGCGCGTGGATGGCGTCCTGCAACGCGGCTCCAACATCACGGATGCGGGAGTGGTGGCCGCGCTCGACCACCGGCCGGCCCGCCACGATCACATCGGTCACGTCGGCTGCAGAAGCCGCGAACACGACGTGCTCGACCGCGGTCTCCGGCGTCGCGCCGGCGGTGCGGGGCGAGTCGAGGGCGACGGTCGTGAAATCGGCCGGCGCGCCCACCGCCAGCCCGCGGTCGTCCCAGCCGAGCGACCGCATGCCGGCGGTGGTTGCTGCCCGCAGCAGATCGGGGGGCCGGTGCAAACCGCGGCGGCCGGCGATGAGACGCTGGTCGAGCTCGAGCGCACGCAACTCCTCGAACAGATCGATGGCCGCGTGCATGTCGCTGCCAACGGCCAGCGGCGAGCCGGCCGCGGCGAGGGCGGAGGCCGGACCGATGCCGTCACCCAGGTCTCGCTCGGTCGTGGGACACAGGCAGACGGTGGCTCCAGACGATCCCACCATCTCGATGTCGAGTTGGGTCAGATGCGTGCCGTGCACCGCCGTGGTGGTGGCACCCAGGACACCGGCCTCGGCCAGCACCGCGGCCGGGGTCATGCCCCTGAAGGCGATGCACTCGGCATTCTCGCGCACCTGCTCGGACAGGTGCACGTGCAGCGGCGCGTCATGCCGCTGTGCCCAATCCCTGACGATGTGCATCGATGCCGGATCCACCGCCCTGACGCTGTGGATCGCTGCAGCGATGCGGGCTGTCGGCGATTCGCGGAGTGCCTCCACCCTCTCCGCCCACGCCCCCGCACTGCCGTCCGAGAACCGCAGTTGGGCCCCCTCGAGGGCGCCCCCACCAACGCCGGCTTGCAGGTAGCACGTATCGATCAGCGTGATTCGCAGTCCAGCGTCCGCTGCCGCAGCGCACAGCGCCTCGCCCATTGCGTTGGGATTCTGGTAGCGGCGGCCTCCAACATCATGGTGGAGGTAGTGGAACTCCCCCACGGACGTGATGCCGGCCAACGCCATCTCGGCATAGGTCGCCAGGGCAAGCGCGTAGTAGCGATCCGGATCCAGCCGCTCGACCAGGTCATACATCATCTCGCGCCATGCCCAGAAGTCGGCGGCGTCGGTCTGGGTGCGGGCGCGCAACGCCCGATGCAGCGCATGCGAGTGCGCATTCGCGAGGCCCGGGATCGTGAAACCGCGCAGATGGGTCGCGTCCGGAGGCGCGGTCGAGTCAGCCGTCAGCGAAGCGATGCGACCGTCCGCAACGCCGATCGTGACACGTTCGACCACCTCGCCCAGCCAGGCCAGATCGGCGAACCAGTGGCTGCACCGCTCAGGCGGTGCGTCCATAGAACAGCTCCTGGGTGAGCGTGTTCAGCCGCTGATCCGGCTTTTCGGCGAATGAGAGCACGGCGTTCGTGCGCAGGCGATCGCCAACGATCGGCGTCACCCGGTGAATCGAGTGGCGCCCGCGGAAGAAGGCCAGCGTGCCGGCGACGCTGGGCAGATGGATGACGTCGGTCAGGTCGCCCTGCAGCAGGCGCCGCACCGCCGAATAGTTCTCGTCGCTCTCACTGCGGAGGTTCGGGATGTACTCGAAATCCCCGCCCGAGGTTGCGGGCTGAAGCATCAGCGTGACCACGAACTCGGCCCGATCGAAGTGCCAGCCCAACTCGTCGCCCTCCGTGTAGTACACGAGGTTCAGGGCGCCAAGGGGATCGCGATTGCGATAGAAGGGATGCTTGCCCAGCGCTGCGCCGACGAAGTGCAGAAGCGGATCCCACTCGTACAGTGCGCGGATTCCCGCTCCATCAGGGATCAGGTCGTAGGCGACGGTGGCCTGTGAGGCCCGTTCCATCATGCGTCGCGGATCGTCGTCGGGCAACGACGGGTCGACGTCCTCGAAATAGACGTTGTGGACGGCCTCGTTACGGAATGACCGATCCGTCAGGCCCAGTGCCTCCGCGACCAGACGATCGACTGCCTCGCCGCGCAGGAAGCCGTCCAGCTGGCAGGCGCCCGTGGCCGCGAGATCGGCGCGACAGCGCGCCACCAGTGCTGATCCCGCACCGTCGACGTCGTCTATCGGATAGCGCTCGATGTCGATCAGGTCTCGAGCCGACGCGGCGGTCGAGGTGTGAGGCGGTGTGCTCATGCATTCCTCCTTGAGGTCGGTCAAGCGCGACTGTACCGCACCCTCCTGCCATCCGATAGTCAACATTCTCAAATAATGAGAAACTACCCCAGCAACGCACTCAGCGAGCGAGCCGCATCGGCCAGTCGCGGGCGAGCACGCACCTGCCAATCGTGCGTGCAGCGTGCGGCGGGGCCGGCCAGCGCCAGCCCAGCCACCACCGCCTCGCCGTGGAACACCGGCACGGCCACGGCAAACGCGCCGGGAATGAACTCGCCCCGCGAGGTCGCGAAGCCCGTTGCCCGGATGTTCTCGAGCTGGCGCCGCAGCTTCTCGGCATCAGGCGTGGACGGGGTGTAGACGGCCAGACGTCCGCCCAGCGCGCGCTCGATCAGTTCCGGGGGCGCGTAGGCCAGCAGCACGCGCGACGCGGCTCCGGCCTGCAGTGGCAGCACCTGGCCGATCTCGAACGTCATCCGCATATGGCTTGGCGACTCGACCTGCTCCACGCACAAGGCCGCCATTCCGGCGCGGGCGGTGATCAGCGCGGTCTCGCCGGTTTCGGCGGCAAGCGGCCGCAGGATCGGCTTCGCCAGCGAGGCGAGCGTGCTGTTGGAAACGCGTCTGGTGGTCCCGAGATGCCCACCGGGTCGGTACCAGCCGTCCGTCTCCTCCACCAAGCCCAGGTCGCGGAGGGTACGGAGGTAGCGATAGACGGTGCTGGCCGGCAAGCCGAGCTGCTCGACAAGTGAGTCGACCCTCACCGAGCCGCGATCGGATACGGCCAGCAGAACGCGCAGACCACGTTCCAGCGACGTCCCCCCGCCGCCTCCGGACGAAGCCCCTTCAGGGAGGACCACCATCGGCCCACCCTACCATGACCGAACCGTAGAGTGAGAATCATGTCTGCCACTCTGCGGAACCTCGATGGCACCACGGTTCTCATATATCGATAATCGCAGCTTGTCGCATCCCGGCACAGGGCGTACGCTCCGCGCGCTGGAGCCATTCGCTCCGATGAAGATCCGCACGCGAAGGAGACCATGAACCGGCCACACACAGCGCTCGGATGCCTCGGGTGAGCTCGTTCGACTACTGGATCAGGCGATCGCCGTTCTTTCAGGCCACCCAGCGTGCGGGGTGCAACCGCTACTCGTTCGCGAACCACATGTATCAGCCGGCCTCGTTCGGGGATCCTCTGGAGGCGTACTGGAAGCTGGCCAACGACGTCACGCTGTGGGACGTCGGCACCGAGCGCCAGGTCGAGATCACCGGGCCCGACGCGCTCGCATTCACGAACATGCTGACCCCACGGGACGTGTCGAGATGTCCCGTCGGCCGCTGCCGCTACGCGTTGGTCACAAGCGTTGAGGGCGGCATCGTCAACGATCCCGTGCTGCTCCGCCTGGCGGACAACCGCTTCTGGTTGTCGACGTCGGACAGCGACCTGCTGTTGTGGGCCAAGGGCGTTGCGATCAACTCGGGCCTCGATGTCGAGATCCGTGAGCCCGACGTGTCGCCGGTCCAGATCCAGGGGCCGAAGTCAACCGGCGTGATGGACGCGCTGTTCGGCGGTCGTGTCACCCTGGCTCCCTACGAGCTGGTGCAGACCGATCTCGACGGCATGTCGGTCGTGGTCTCCCGCACCGGCTGGAGCGGCGAGGTGGGCTACGAGATCTTCCTGTACGACGGGCGAAACGGAGATGCGCTGTGGCAGCGGGTGCTTGCCGCGGGCCAGCCCTTCGGGATTGCGGTGACCGGTCCGTCGGACGCCAATCGCGTGGAGGCGGGCATCCTCGCCTACCGCTCCGACATGGACATGACGACCAACCCGTTCGAGTTGGGGCTCGAGCGGCTGGTTGACCTGGACACGCCTGCCGACTTCATCGGCAAGCAGGCGCTGACGAGGATCCGGGATGAGGGAGTCACGCGGATGCTGGTCGGTATCCAGATCGCCGGCGAGCCGCTGCCGCTCCCGTTCGAGGCGCGCTGGCCTGTCACCGCGGGCGGAGCGAGCATCGGCGAGGTGACCGTGGCCGTGTACTCACCTCGCCTGCGGAAGAACCTCGGCTACGCGATGGTGAACATCAGCCACGCGGCCCTGGGAACCGGTCTCGACATCGAGGCGCCGTGGGGTACTGCGACGGCCATCGTGGCTGAGAAGCCGTTCAGATAGGTACGGGCGAAAGCACCGTCCCGGCGGCCTCTCGCCCGTCGACCACCTTCCTATGGGGTGAGAATCAGCACTTGTCACTATCCGCCAATCTCTGTAGCATGGCGCGCCTCCGACATGGACAGTTCCAAGGATCATCGGCTGACGAGGCCTGTCGAAACCGTCTCCCGGGACCGGATTGGGTCGCGGCTGTGACCGTGGTCGCTCGCCCGCCCGAGCCGCGCCGCGTTGTGGCAGACTGGTCCCTGCCGCCCGGATACCGGATGCTTCCCGACCATGCTGGCGCACGGCGCCTCGGGTCATGGCGGCCGATGTCGAACCGTCCAATATCAGAAGCCGCAGCGTCGCTGCGACCACCGCTGTCCAGAGGGAGATGACCATGCACCGCGACCCGCAGAAGCTCGATCAGCTGCGCAATGGACGCAGCGAGATCGAGAACCACATCATCGATGAGTACGTTCTCGGGCGCATCAGCCGCCGAGAGTTCCTGCGGCGCGGCTCGATCATCGGCCTGTCGATTCCCTTGCTGGGAGCGATCGCCACGGCGTGCGGCGGTGCCAACTCGAGCTCAACCGCCTCATCCGGGTCAACCGGAACCCCGAAGGCTGGGGCCAAGCTGCGCATCGCGGGCGTGGTTCCGACGAGCGCCATCAACCCCGCCCAGATCTACGACGAGGGCGGGCTGACGATGATCCAGCAGACCGGTGAGTACCTCTCGTTCAACGACCCCAAGACCAACATCCTCCAGCCGATGCTGGCCACGAGCTTCAAGCCCAACGCCGATGCCTCGGTTTGGACATACACACTGCGGCCGGGCGTCACGTTCAGCGACGGCACCCCGATGACTGCCAATGACGTCGTGTACTCGTTCCAGCAGAACACCAACCCCAAGGTCTACGTCAACGCAGCCTCGGTCTTCAACGGTGTGCTGACGAACGACGGCGTGAAAAAGGTCGACGATCAGACCGTTGAGTTCCACCTGGAGGCGCCCAACGGCAACTTCTCCTATCTGATCTCCTCCGACAACTACAACATGATCATCGTGCCGAACGGCACGGATTATTCGAAGTGGCAGAAGACGTTCATCGGCACCGGGCCGTTCAAGCTGACCTCCTACCAGGCCAACACCGGTGCGACGTTTGCTCCGAACCACAGCTGGTGGGGCGGTAAGGTGCTTCCGGCCGAGCTGCAGCACATCTTCTACCAGACCCAGCAGCCGCAGATCACCGCGCTGCAGGGCGGCGATGTCGACATCGTCAACCTGATCGTGCCGGCGGGAGCCGAAGGAGTGCTCAACAATCCTGACTACACGCTGCTGGACACCAAGTCGTCCCAGCATCGCGAGCTCTCGATGCGCTGCGACAAGGCCCCGTGGGACAACAAGCTGGTGCGCCAGGCGATGGCCCTGTCGCTCAACCGGCCGGAGATCGCACAGGCCCTGTTCAAGGGCTACGCCCAGCTGGGAAACGACAACCCCTTCGCTCCGTTCTTCCGCTCGACCGACACCTCCGTGCCGCAGCGCGCCCAGGACCTGACCAAGGCCAAGCAGCTGTTGTCGCAGGCCGGCCACCCCAGCGGGTTCACGACCGACCTGTACACAGAGGACTATCAGGAGATGAAGAACTACGCCCAGATCATCAAGCAGGCTGCACAGGCCATAGGTATCAACATCAACCTGCACATCGACAACCAGGCCACGTACTACAAGGACCACTGGCTGTCGGGCATCATGAGCCTCGTCGACTACGGGCATCGCGGAGTCCCGAACGTCGTGTTGACGGCAACCCTGACGAAGGGCGGAGCCTGGAACGCGGCCCACTTCGACAATCCCCAGTACGACGGACTCGTGAAGCAATACGTGGCGGCGCTCGATCTCCCCACCCAGAAGCAGATCGCCGGCCAGATCGAGACGCTGCTGCTCGACGAGACGCCCTGGATCTGCGCGTACTACTTCGACTCGCTGAGCGTCTCCAAGAAGGCGATCGGGGGAGTGGTCACCACCGGCATGGGACAGATCTACCTGAGCGGCGCCGGGCCGGTGACCGCCTGAGTCCTGAACCAGGAGCCGATCGCGGCGGACCCGCTGCGGGCTCCGCATCGGAGAGTCGAGATGGCGGTCTACATCCTCAAACGCGTCGGGCTCGCCCTCATCACCCTGTGGATCCTCTCGATGATCATCTTCTGGGTCGGCCAGCAGCTCCCGGGCGACCCCGGCCGCACGATCCTGGGGAACCTCGCGACGCCCGCGGGCGTCGCCGCGCTCGATCACAAGCTGGGCGTCGATCGGTCGATCGTCACCCAGTACAGGGACTGGGTGACCAACCTCGCGCACGGCGACATGGGTACCTCCTACTCGTACCAGGCGCCGATCAGGCCGTTCATAACCACCGCTCTCGTGAACTCGCTCAAGCTCGCGCTGGTGGCATTCCTGATATGCGTGCCACTCGCGATCGCGTCCGGGGTGATCGCTGCGCTCAAATCCGGCCAATGGATCGACCGTTCGATCAGCGTGTTCGGGCTGTCCCTGCTGGGACTGCCCGAGTTCGTGTCCGGGGTGTTCTTGATCATGATCTTCGGGATCTGGCTGAACGTGCTCCCGGTCGGGGCCACGCCGCCGGCGGGGGCCGGCCCTCTCACCCAGGTGTACCACCTGATACTGCCCGCGATCGCCATCGCATGCGTGCTGTTCGGCTACATCATGCGGATGGCCCGGGCCGGGACGATAGAGGCACTCAACTCCGACTACACCCGCACGGCCGTACTCAAGGGGCTGCCAACCAGGACAGTCGTGTGGCGCCACGTGCTCCGAAACGCGCTGCTGCCGACGATAACCGTGGTCGCAACCCAGATCGGATACCTGATCGGCGGCCTGCTGGTGGTGGAGTACCTGTTTCACTACAACGGCATCGGCTCGCTCACGTTCAAGGCCGCGCAGGCCAAGGACTTCCCGCTGCTGGAGGCAACGGTGCTCACCATCGGCGTCGTGTACCTGGTCGCCACGCTGATCGCTGACATCACCTATACGCTCCTGAACCCGCGGCTGCGAATCGGCGGTGACAGGTGACCGCGGTCGTCGACGATGCTCCTGGCTCCGGGTCGGTCGACTCCGGCGCCGCCCAGGTTCGCCGAGAGCAGTGGCGGGAGCTGCGCAAGTCGAAGACGTTCCTGGTCGGAGCAACGATTCTCGTGTTCTGGATCGTCTGCGCCGTGATCGGCTACCGCGTGGTTCCGCACACGCCGTTCGAGCAGGATCTGCTGCACACCAACGCCTCGCCCTCGACACAGCACTGGTTCGGCACCGATCAGATCGGCCGCGACGTGTTCGCCCGGGTGATCACGGGCGTACGGGTGGTGCTGGTGGTGGCATTCCTGGCCACGGTGCTGGGCACCGTGCTGGGAACGGTGCTGGGGTTGATCACGGGCTACATGCGGGGATGGGTGGACGAGACCATCAGCCGGTTCGTGGACGCACTCCTGGCCCTGCCGCTGGTGATCACAGCGGTGGTCGTGATCGCCGCACTCGGCCCGTCCAACGTCACCGTGACCGTCTGCATCGGCGTCATCTTCGCTCCGCTGATTGCGCGCACCGTCCGCACCGCCGTGATCCAGGAGCGCGAGCTCGACTACGTCACCGCGGCTCGCCTACGCAACGAGCGCGGGCCCTACATCATGCTGTTCGAGCTGTTGCCGAACGTGTTGTCACCGGTGATGGTGGAGTTCACCGTGCGGCTCGGGTACGCCGTGTTCACGGTCGCCACCCTGTCGTTCCTGGGCTTCGGCATTCCGCCGCCGACCCCTGACTGGGGCGATGACATCGCCGACAACATCTCGGTCGTCACGGCCGGATACTGGTGGGAGGTGCTGTTCGCCGCGGGAGCGATCGCCTCGCTCGTGATCGCGGTCAACTTGGTCGCCGACGCGATCGAGAAGGTGACCGACGAGTGAGCGCCGCCGAGCTCCCAGGCGAGGTCGCCGCGCTGGCGCTCGACCAGCTCCAGATCGCCTACCGCATCCGCGGCAACGACCGGCCCGCCATCCGCGGTCTCTCGTTCGAGATCGGCCGAGGCCAGTCGTTCGGTCTGGTGGGCGAGTCCGGGTGCGGCAAGTCAACGGTCGCGCTCGCGCTTGTCCGCTACCTGCCCCGCAACGGCCGCGTGACGGGCGGATCGATCCTGATCGACGGACGAAACCCCTACGACCTGAGCGATGCCGAGCTGCGTCGGATGCGCACCGGCGCCGTCTCGATGGTGTACCAGGATGCGTCGCGCGCCCTCAACCCGTCCATGCGGATCGGGCGCCAGGTGGCGGAGGTGTTCGAGGTCACCGGAAGCGACCGCAAACAGGCGTTCGAGCGCGCGGAGCAGGCACTGATCCGGGTGCGTATCTCCGATCCCGGTGCGGTGATGGGCCGATACCCGCACCAGCTGTCCGGCGGCATGCAGCAGCGGGTCGTGATCGCCATGGCGCTGGCGGTTGAACCGGCGCTGTTGATCCTGGACGAGCCGACGACCGGGCTTGACGCCACCGTCGAGGCTGAGGTGCTCGACCTGGTCGCCGCTCTCCGCCGTGAGATCTCAACGTCGCTCCTGTTCATCAGCCACAACCTGGGCGTGATCGCACGCATGTGCGACCGCGTGGGCGTTCTCTACGCCGGAGAGATGGTCGAGGAGGGGCCGGCGCTCGAGGTGTTCAACCAGCCTCGCCACCCGTACACGGTCGGGCTCCTGCGCTGCCTGCCGCGCCGCGGCCGGCTGAAGGACCACGGCATGCTGGACACCATTCCCGGATTCCTGCCCGACCCCGGCTCGACGCCCGCAGGCTGCATATTCGCCGCGCGCTGCGGGATCGCCGAGGACCGCTGCCATCACGATCCACCCCCCATGTATCCCGTTGCCGCCGGTCGCGAGTCACGCTGCCATTTCCACGAGCGCGCGCCGGACCTGCCACGGGTGATGCCGGTTGAACCGGTCACACCTGCCGTGACGGGGGGCGAACCACTGCTGCACGCCGACGACCTGGGCAAGACGTTTCGCGTTTCGGGGGTCGACGTGCACGCGCTGGAGGGCGTCAGCCTCGACATCCGGGCCGGCGAGACCCTGGGGTTGGTGGGAGAGTCCGGCAGCGGCAAGACGACCCTGGCAAGGGCTCTCCTGGGAATCGTCCAACCGGATCAGGGGTCCTCACTCTCGCTCGAGGGCACACCGCTGGCCGGCGTGACACGCAAGCGCAGCCGGGATCAGGTGAAGGCGATCCAGATCGTGTTCCAGAACCCTGACTCGGCGCTCAACCGGCGGCATAGCGTGCGCCAGCTGGTCGGCCGCTCGCTGACCAAACTGGCCGGTCTCAGCGGACGCGCGCGCGAGCAGCGCCTGGTCGAGCTGACCCGATCGGTGAAGCTGTCCGACCGGTACCTCAGCATGCGCCCTACACAGCTCTCCGGGGGACTCAAACAGCGCGTCGCGATCGCTCGCGCATTCGCCGGACGCCCTCGCCTGGTCGTATGTGACGAGCCGACCTCGGCCCTGGACGTCTCCGTCCAGGCCGCCATCCTCAACCTTCTGGCCGAGCTGCAGCGCAACGAGGGGGTTGCCTACCTGTTCATCAGCCACGACCTGGGGGTCGTCCGCTACCTCTCCGACCGGATCTGCGTGCTGTATCTCGGGCGCGTGATGGAGCAGGGTGACGCCGAAGCGGTGTTCTCGGCGCCTCACCACCCGTACACGGAGGCGTTGCTCTCGGCGGTGCCGAGCATCGATGGCATCCAGCGCGATCGAATCAGGCTGGACGGCGAGATCCCCAGCGCCGCGGATCCGCCGCAAGGCTGCGTGTTCCACACGCGTTGCCCGCGCAAACTGGGCGAGATCTGCTCAACCACCGAGCCGCCGTTGGCGGATATCCAGCCGGGTCACGCGATCCGCTGCCACATCCCGGTCGACGAACTGCGCCGCCTTCAGGGGGCCGACCCCAAATCAGACGGGCCGGCGATGCCGACCGGCGCCGGTTCGGAGGCACCCTCGCGCTAGATGATTGATTCCACGTCGCCGTGATGTCCTGAGCGGTCGGTAACCAAGCAGCGCAAGGATCGAGGGAGGTGCCGATATCGGGAATATCGGCCCGACCGAGGACGCTGCGATGCGCCGGTTCCCGACCGCAGCCTCGCAGCCACACGCTCACCGCCGGCAGTACGGACGGTCAGGCGCGCGGAGACGTGGAATCAATCATCTAGCGGAGGTCGTCAGTTGGCCGGGAACTGTGACCGGTAGTAGGTGAGGAGCGAAGCGAGGTTGTACTGCTTGTCGATCGGGATGGCGAGGGGTGATCGTTTGATGATGCCGGCTTGGAGTGCGCGAAGCGCTGGGGGGATGTCGTTCTTGGTGAGTTCACCGGAGGCGATCCGACGCTGCACCGCAACGGCCCCGATCAGCGCTTCGAGGGTCGTGACCTGCTCGGTCCGATCGACGAGCACTCGGGCGCTCATGACGGAGTTGGGGAAGGCGGGGGAGTAGTCCTCGTCGCCCTCGGCCACATAGCTCTCGGTGAGGTTCGTGACCGGGGTGGAGTTGGTGAGCGCAGACCGTTCGAGGCTGGTCATCAGGTAGGTGATGTTGCGGGTGTAGATGCCGTTGAACGAGTCAGGATTGCCCTCGACCAGCCCGGATGGGAGGTCGGTGAACGGCTTGGAGAGCATCTTCAGCCCGCGGCTGTTGCTCCCGATCGCCACGAGCGCCAGCGCCTGGCGTAACCCGTCCATCCCGAGGGTGACCTGGCTGGTGTCGTAGTCGGGGACCGAGAGCAGCTTCTGGTTGGCGACGTCGACGATCGGTGATCCCTGGTTGGAGTTGGCGAATGCCTCAAGTACGGGGACGTACTGGGTGAGCTGGAGTCGAAGAGCCGCGATGCTCTCGGCCCCGTCTCGGAGGCTCAAGAAGTCCTGGAGCTGGCGGGGGCCCTTGGCCTTCCACAAGAGGCTGCCCTTCAGCAGCCGGGTGACGCCATTCTTCACCGACGTGCGGCTACCGAGCACATCCTGGCGCGACTCGAGCTGGGTGAGCGGGGCGGGGTTGGCTCGGAAGCCCTCCATGCTCAGGGCAAGCGCCGCCTCTTGGGCGTTCACCTCCCGCTCCGCGCGGTCGACCACCTGGGCGGCCATAGCAACGGTGATGAAGTTGTGGGTCAGAAGGTTGGTGGCCTCGCCCGCCTTGAGTTCGAACTTCGGGTCGGCCAGCAGGCTCATGGCGGCCTGCGCGTTAGCGGTGAGGTCTGCGTCGCCCATGGAGTTGTCCCATTCGACGTCGTCGGGGACGCTGCCGTTATTCACGCGGTTGATCAGGGTGTTTGCGAGCTCCAGGCTCGCGCCGGAGAAGCCGCGTGCGTAGCTGTTGGCGAGCAGCGCCCATGCCGCGCGCATGGTGCCGGTGTCGACGATGGGCATGGTGCCGTCGCCGACCCTGGTGGCCTCCTGGACGATGTTGATCCGCCCGAACCGCAGCATCTGCATCGGCGGCAAGGTCGTCTTGAAGTCGGCTCCGTACATCGTGGTGATGCCGTATGCAGGCAGCTTGGCCGCGATGTAGTGGTCGACGACCTTGCGGGCGGCGTTGATTCGGTCGATCCCGGCCGGCGCCAACTCGACTCTGGCTTTCGCGTTGGCGATATCGATGATGTCGGCGATGGTGAGGCTTTTCCCGTCGAGTTGAATAACCCGGCCCTTCGCCGCTACCGGCCTCGCCGGGGTGCCCGGCTCGGCGGAGGTCAGCGGCGCGGAGGCAGCAGACGACCTCGCCCGATTCGGGCTGGCGGTCGACGCGTGAGCCGACGAACAGCCGGCGGCCAGGATCACCAGCGCGAGCAGTGGTGCCGCGACGCGCCCGGCGAGCTGTGTCGCACTGTTGATCTCGTTGCTCTTCATCGTCGTCGCCTCGGTTATGGAAGCCGGACGCCGACCATCGTATTGCGGAGGGCGACAAACGGCAACACGTCGTTCCCGAATAGTGAGAACCAACGAGATGCTCCCAATGCCTTTATCCATTGGGCACAACTCGGCCTTGGATGCATGCTCAGGGCGGGCTTGACGCGCGCTAGCCAGATGGATTCCCGACCAGTGAGAATCGAACGGAGCCGATGACCAGGGCTCACTGCTCACCTGACAGTGGCTCGGCTGCTACAACGGCCTACTTGGGGCGGCGACCCTAGAACGCCGAAAGCCGCCCAACCAGGCGGCTTCCGGGGCATGCGCTGGAGAGGACTTGAACCTCCACGACCCATTCAGGTCACAAGGCCCTCAACCTTGCGCGTCTACCAATTCCGCCACCAGCGCGAGGGCCGCCTGAGTCTACAGC
>Ga0164305_10000335_pt1 | contig 17207 bp, 15 predicted proteins | sample Whisoiple_237_MG_FD_110215 | JGI IMG/M metagenome (GOLD analysis project Ga0164305, IMG submission 110215) | Soil microbial communities amended with pyrogenic organic matter from upstate New York, USA - Whitman soil sample_237_MG | ecosystem: Environmental > Terrestrial > Soil > Agricultural...
GAAGATCAATCCGGCCGGCAAGCTCCCCGCCTTGCTCGACGGTGATGTGAAGGTATTCGAAAGCGCGGCAATTTGTTTGTACCTTGCGGATAAATTTCCCGAAGCGAATCTCGCGCCCAAAATTACCGCGCCCGAACGAGGGCGTTATCTTTCGTTGATGGTTTACTCGAGCTCACAGCTCGAACCGGCGATGGGGGACGCATTGTTGAACGTTCAGACGTTGCCGCAGCGCGGCTGGAGCGAATTCGAAGTCGTGAAAGACGTGATCGAAGGTGAACTCGGTGACAAACCGTATCTGTTCCGCGATTGGTTCACGGCTGCCGATGTGATGATCGGTTCGATGTTCATCTGGCAGCGGATCTGGGGCAAGCCGTCCGGCCGGCCCAAGCTGGAAGCCTATGTCGATCGACTTCTCGCCCGGCCGAAGGCAATGAAGCTCGGCAAGGGATCGTGAGATAGAACACTTCGTGATTGCCCATCGCCTCAAAGTCGGGGGAACACTGTCATACGATTTCCCTGACTGCGGGTCTGTCCGCGTCTGTCCTGAGAAGGCTTCCTGGTTCGTCGTATTGTTGAAGGTAGCGTCAGGAAAGGAGTTCGACATGAAGATCAAGCTTTACGAGTTCGGCCCGACCCGTTCGATTCGCGTCCGCTGGACGCTTCAGGAACTAGGCCTGGCGTTCGAGTCCGTGCGCATCAACCTGCTGGCAGGCGAGCACCGCCGTCCCGAATTCCTTAAAATCAACCCCGCCGGAAAGATTCCCGTGCTTGTCGACGACGCTGTGGTGCTCACGGAGTCCGTGGCGATCGTGCTTTACCTCTCGGAAAAATATGCCGACAAGCGCCGGGTGCCAAGCACCGTCGAAGCGCGCGCGCAGGTCAATCGCTGGCTCTTGTTCGCGGCAACCGAGTTGGAGCAGCCGCTCTGGCGCATTTCGCGTCATACGACGCTCTATCCGGAAGAGGAGCGCCTGTCCAAAGAAGTATTGCTCGCCGGTAGGGATTTCAAAGAAATGGCGGCCGTGCTGGAAAAGCATATGCAAGGACGCCAGTTCGTTGCGGGAGATACGTGACCATCGCCGATTTTGTGATGGCTTACACCCTCGACTGGGGCAACGAGGCTAAATTGCTCGGCGATTGCCCGCATCTCGTGGCGTACATGGAGCGGATGTATGCGCGTCCGCATGCGCCGCCGCGCATCGCTCAAGCCTTCGCGGCAATTTCATCGGAAGACAATTCCACTGCCCGCGGTGCATAACTACCGAAACCGCACGGCAATTACTCCTCAGCACGTAGCCATGCCCCTTCGGTAAAACTATGCTCCGAGGAGACATTATGGAATCCACGCGTCGAATCGTGACGTTCAACTGGATGACGGCAAACGGATATTTCGCCGCAGCCGACGGCAATTTGGATGGGTCGTGCCCGACGCGGAGCAGGCGAAAGCGGCAGTAGATAATATTCCGCTTTTCGACACCGTGCTGTTCGGCCGCCGCACCTACGAGATCTTCGAGAAATTCTAGAGTCGCGCCGACGACTCTTCCAGGGCACCCGATCCACATCATCCCGGACAGCCAACTTCGGAACACCACGCGATTGCGAAGTGGCTGAACGAGACGACCAAATTGGTTTTCTCAAGCAGCTTAAAGAACGTAACCTGGAAAAGATCCCGCATTATTCACGAAGTCGATCCCCGCAAGATCGAAAAGATGAAGCGCGAGGCCGGCAAAGACATGACGATTTTCGGCAGCGGCTCCATCGTGTCGCAGCTCACCGAGCACGGATTAATCGACGAATATCAGTTCGTTCTCTGCCCGTTTTTCCTCGGCAGCGGCCGGCCGCTACTCACCGGCGTCTCGAAAAACTCGAAGCTTGAGCTCGTCAAGGCGAAGCCCTATCTATCGGGCGACGTCCTGTTTCGCTACCGGCGGTCAAACTAGACAAGGGTGTTGTCTCTATATTGCAAGTTTCGAAATTTCCGGAACGTGCCAGCGAAGCTGTCCGCAAGAAAATACCATCTGCTCTAGCTCTGCGTGGCCGTTCGGGCAATCGGGTCGGCGGTCGTCAAACGGCTACCGACAACAATTATCGCGCTCGAGCTTTTCTTTCGAGCTTTTCATTTCAACCCGCACGCAATGATTGCTTGACATTCGAATTCCCGGCCCAATATGCTCCGCTGCCAACTGCTCGTTTCATATTCAGCAAACGATAAGCGCGTTGCGCTAATGGATCTCTCGTCAAGGGAGCGTGCCACATGCGATTATTTCGGCTTGGGGTTACTTCGAGCGTCATCGTCTCGGTATTGGTCCTCTCGTCTTTGCCCAGTCGATCCCAGGAAAAAGTGAAATTTCCGATTGCTGCGTCCAGTAAGACTCTGGGGTATGGGCCTCTTTGGGTCGCCTGGAAGCAAGGCTTCTTCGACCAGCAGGGTCTGGATGCGGAGGTAATACTCCTCCGCGGTACACCTCCATCGGTTCAAGCGCTGGTCGCCGGCTCGGTTTACGTTGGTGGCGCAACGCCGGATGCGGTGATGGATGTAAGCGAGCGCGGCATCGACCTGGTGATGGTAGTGGGCCTGATCAACGGTCTTTCTCATGCGATCATGGGTGGAAAAAATTATAAGCGCTATGAAGATTTGCGCGGTGCCACGATCGGCGGTCAGAGCCTGACCTCGGGCATCACTTTCCCCTTGAGGCAGGTGTTAAAATCCAAGGGATTGGAATATCCGCGCGATTACAAGCTGGTCAACGTCGGTGGCACCGCCGATCTTTTCGCGGCGCTCTCGAGCGGCCAGATCGCGGCTGCACCACTCGCGATACCGCTCAATTTTGCGGCTGAAGAAGCGGGATTCAACGTCATCGGCTGGTATCGAGACGTATTGCCGAATTATCAGCTCACCGCAATGACGGTGCGGCGCTCCTGGGCGGAAGCCAACCGGCCTCTGCTGATTCGTTTCGTAAAGGGTATGGCTCTGGCGATGCGTTGGGTTTTCGACAAAAAGGAGCCGGCGATCGATTTTTTAACCAAGGAGATGAAGCTCAAACCAGAGCATGCCCGCAAGGGATGGGAATACTATACCGCAAATAGAATTTGGTACCCGGACGCGGATATCAACATCGACGGCGTCAAAACTCTCATTCAAATTTACGGCGAGCAGGGGCAGCTCAAGGGACCGCTGCCCACTCCGGCAAAATATGTGGATCAGAGTTATTTGAAGGAAGGATTAAAGGAACTGGGCAATAGATGAACAGCGGTCATGAAAACCGAAATGCACAGCAACACTGCCCACGCGCCGATCTGCCTCACAGGCGGTGAATTCTGGATTGGCAGATCCTTGCCGATTGGCACCAAACCGATCGGCAACCTTTGCTGATCCAACGGCTGACTCGTTGGCCGCCTGGCCGCTCACCAGTGTTGCGCCAGAAGACACTGCTACTGAATTTGCGCGGAGCGAGCCTGAGTTGTGTTCAAAGTCCAAAATCAGACGCCAGCGGTCCCGCTACTAACGTCCCAGACGTTCGAGCTGCTCGAGGTGATCGGTTTCCGAAGCCAGTATATTCTCCAGCCGAATGGCCAGACCTTTGTCGCCGAACTCCGCCGCCTGCTCGATCCGCTTCGCATAATTGCCGATGATCTTCCGTTCGGCCGCAATGTTCTGCTGCAAAAGCTCCCGCGCGGCGCTGAATTCTGCGGGCATCGCCGGCCGAATGCGCACTTCTCCGCCCAAAGCGATGATTTTGTCCGCGAGAAACGTCGCGTGATCGAGCTCGCTGGGAAGCTCCTTCTTTAATAGCTCGCGGAGTTCATGGCCGAGCATGCCGCGGCCGGCGGCGGCGTGATACACGCTTCTCAACAGCGCTTCTAGCTCGAGATTGAGATCTTCATTGAGACCATTGATGAGATCTTCACGGCTCATCGTCACGGAATGACCCACGACATGTCTCACCGGGACTTTAAAGCGCCGCTCGATGCGCCGCGGCTGATCTAAAGCCACCCAGCGCGATCGTTGCAGCGGCAAAGTGGAGATAATGATGCCGTCATAGGTTTCTTGGTGACGTTCCAGTTCGTTCTCGATCGCCTTCACCGGCGAAGCATCGCCCACTTCCGTGCGCGCGACTTTCGCGCCCACGCCCATCAGATGGTCTTTTGCGGCTTGCGCCGTACGCTGGGCGATGGTTTCGTTGTCGCCCTCTTGCCAATCGAGAAGATCTTCCACCGGCGTGGCGGGAACGAGCAAGACAAATTCCGTATCCGCATCGTTGGTAACGATCTCCCGAATGACGCTGGTCAGCTCCGGACTCGCGGCGGTTTGGTTGGCCAAAACGAGATAGCGTGGCATATCACACCTCCCGAGGATTTGTGGACTGAAAAAGGAAAAATAGGCCGAACGAAGCCTCAAATACAAGGCTTTATGTTGTGTTCTGATGACGCATGTCTTTTTTCATTGCGCGCCCTTTGATATTAAGCGCTCGAGGCTCGATGATGCTGCCCCGACTTCGTCATCCCTGATGATTCAGTCGACAGAGCGGTAGGCTTCCGAAGAAAATCTGATCCTTCTCTTATCCATACGATTTACTCGCTCAGAGTTCGGCCGTCTCAGTAAGCAAAATCTGGCCTTGAGCGTTTCGCAGCCAGGTTCGCGTTTGTCTTTTCAATTGCTAGCTTGGACGCAGTTGTGCTAACGGTCCGGACATCGAAGCCCCGCGAGCCGGACAGGAGGCGTTCATGAAATCGTACAAATTCCTGATTGCTTTATTGTTGGCGATAGCGCTTCAGGTGGGGACGCTTTCCGCGGCGGATGTGGCGCTCGATTACGACGCCTTTAAAACCCGCGTGGAGCCTATCTTCTTGAAGAAACGGCCCGGCCACGCGCGCTGCTACGTATGTCACGCGGACAGCAACAATGCGTTTCGGTTGCAGAAGCTCTCACCCGGCATGACGTTTTGGTCGGAGGAACAATCGCAACGCAATTTTCAAACGGTTCGAGCCCTGATCGTGCCTGGTGAACCGGAACACAGCAAGCTATTGCTGCAGCCGCTGGCTCCCGAAGCAGGCGGCCTTCCGTTCCATTCCGGCGGGCGACAATTCTCTTCCAAGGACGATCCGGATTGGAAAATTCTCGCGCAGTGGGTGCGCGGCAATTAATCGGCGTTGTGACTCGGTACAATTCAAAAGCGAGCGCCACAACCTTCAAATAATTGCCAGCGTTTAAGAGACTTCCAGAGCACAGGCCTGATCTCCGACAGCGCAAATGAATCTAGCGGAGCACCAGCGTATTAATCCGTTTCGGCACTTCCCCGACCGGAATGTTTGCGACTACTTTCATTGAGCCGGTATTGATCGCGGACACCGACCGAATCCCTGAATTGGAAACATAGATCGTTTTTCCGTCCGGTGTAAACGTCACCCAGTTTGGTAATGCACCGAGCGGTTGCGTGAAGCCGTTCAACTTGACGTCAGGCAGCGTCACATGGCCCTGAAGTTTAAGGTCGGGCAGCACATATACGAACACCGCGTTGGCGGCCAAGCTGGTTACCCAAAGGCTCCTCCCATCTGGCGCGACGCCGATACCGTGCGAGGGAGAACCCAACCGATTTTCCTGCACGCCGAAGCCGGTCGGGTCAGCGGGGAGCTTGATCGTTTCCACTTCTTTGCGAGCTGGAAAATCGACGACGGCAAAACCGTTCAGATTCGATAGCTGCGCGTAGACGCGGCGCGTCGAACCGTCGGGGGCTGTCTCGAACGTCATCGGGCGTACGCCGGCGGCGAGCTTGAGTTCCCAGGCAAGCTGTTCGCTTTGCAGATCGACGACCGACATCACTCCCGTTCGCGTTGAACCTGAGACCGAATACCGACCATCCGGCGTTACGTAGACATTATGTTGACGACCGTTGACTGGCAGGGTTTTGGCTACAGCCAAGGAAGAGGTATCGATGAAGTCGAGGGCACCGGGTTCCTTAGCAATGGCAACCACGACACGCCTGCCGTCTTTGCTCACTGCGATGTTGTTCGGATGGCCGCTGAGGGACACTTTTTTTATGAGCTTGCCGCTCTTCTGATCGATCACGTCTAACGTGCTGTCGGCCTCGTTGCTGATATAGACCTGGGAACCATCGGGAGAAAAGTTGATGCCGTGCGCGCCTTCGATGCCCTGCAGCACCTGCACGACTTTATTGGACACGGGGTCGACGACGTGAACGCTGTCCCCTGCGGAGTTCGTGATATAGATGCGCACCGTGTCGGCGCCCGCGGATGATGCGACGATCGCCACGATTGCGGCGGCCGCAATAAGGAGTAACCACAGCCAGCTCACAGAGGCGAGATAACGACTTTCTCCTCTCATGGCTTTACCCTCCTGATTTGCCGCCATCCGCCGCGCCGCTACGACGGCGCTCATCGGCGTGATCGCTTCGGAGCCTCGTCCTATGATGCGTGCATACTCCCGTAGACAAGAATTGTCCACCGGAAAAGAGCGCGGCCCAATCCGCTACCTTTTACCCTGGCTCCGTTCCAAGTCCCGTGATAAGGAAAATTCAAAATGCAGCAAAATAAAAAATACGGAGTGTAGCGATGGCTAGAAAAGTCATATCGGCCGATGGTCATCTCGATCTTTTTTATCTTCCTCCCGACACGTTCACATCCCGCACCAGTACCCGGCTGAAAGACAAGGTCCCACAGGTCGTCAACATCGACGGCATACCGACGTGGATCGGCGATGGCGCCGTCATGGGCGCCTATCGCGGTTGGATGGGGCGAGGCGGTCTGACCGGTCACCGCGGCAAAAGAATGATGGAAGCGGGGTGGGAACCGACGCATCCCTCGGATCCGAAGCTCCGCCTCAAGGACTTGGACATCGACGGCGTGGAAGCGGAGGTCATCTACGGCATTCGATTCGTCGAAGACAGCATCAAAAATCCGGAAGCGATTACGGCGACGTATCGCGCCTACAACGACTTCATGGCCGAGTTCTGTGAGTACAATCCCAAACGGCTGATCGGCGTGGCGGATATCCCGGCGCACTCCGTGGAGGGAGCGGTGGACGAGATCCGCAGAATTGGCAAAGGAGGATTGGGCCTCCGCGGCGCGCTTTTCGATTGGTTCAACGGTCCCGAGCCCGTCTGGCATCCCATGTGGGAGCCGCTCTGGAGTGCGGCCGAAGAAGCGGACGTGGCGCTTTCGTTTCACATCGGCGCCGGCCACGGCACCACCACCGTCGGCCCGCGCGGCGTAGAGGAGAAATTGTCGCGGACCATACCCAAAGTCTCGATGATGGCGCACCAGGCGGTTGTGGCAATGCAGGCCGACGAATGCCTCGCTTCGGTGATCCTCTGCGGCGCTTTGGAGCGCCACCCGAAACTGAAAGTAGTTCTCGCCGAGAGTCACATCGGCTGGATTCCATACTTGCTCGATCGCCTCGATACCAAGTTCAATGAAGGCTCGTACAACGACCTCATCAAGACCCTGCCGAGCGAGCTATTCCGCCGGCAGATGTGGGCGACTTTCCAGGACGACAAAGTCGGCGCGCGCCTGGCGGAGGATTATGCGCCGAACAGTTTCTGCTGGGCATCGGACTATCCCCACTTGGACTCGGTCTGGCCCGATTCACAGACTTTCATCCGCGAGGCGATGGAGAATCTCAGCGCAACGATGCAGGACAAACTCACCCACGGGAATGTCACGGCGTTGTACAATCTCTAAACTGAGCCCTATGGCATTTGCCGATCTACGACAACTGCGAACAAGCTGTCGCGCTGTTGCTCTGCTGCTCATTGTCGGATTGTTTGTTCGCGCTGCTTTCGCCGCCGAAAAACCGGAGAAACTCAGAATAGCCTACATTACCATCAGCGGCTCGATGGCTGCTTTGTGGTCCGCCGCAGCCGCCGGTGAATTCCAGAAAGAAGCGCTCGACGTCGAGCTTGTCTATATTCAAGCGAACGCCGCCATCGCGGCCGTGCTGGCTGGCGAAGTCGATGCAGTTGAGATTTCCGCGCCCGGAATCGTTCCGGTGGTGCTCGCCGGCGGAAATCTGACGATGATTGCGGGCTTGCTCAACAAGATGATCTATTCACTTCACGCGCAAAAAGAAATCAAAACCGCCGCGCAGCTTCGAGGCAAAGTCGTCGGCACAGACCGAATCGGCAGCCCGGGCAATTACGGCGTGAGAACGACTCTGGTCAAGCTCGGTCTCAATCCCGATAGCGATGTGAAATTGTTGGCCGTCGGCGGCTTGGAAAATCGTTGGCCGGCGCTGATCTCCGGTCAGATCGCCGCCGCCGGGCTGACACCGCCGGTGAGCTTCAAGGCGGATGCGCACGGATTTAGCAGGCTGATTGATACCTACGACCTGCCCTATCAAAATGTCGGATTGATCGTCAGGAAAAATGAGGTCGAGAAAAGGGCGGCTGTTTGGCTGCGCCTTTTACGGGCGGTGCGAAACGGAATCGATGTCTGGTACGACAATCCGCCAGTGGCAAAATCGGTTCTCGCCAAATACACCAAGGAAAGCGATTCGGTGATGCTGGACAAGACCTACGAATTTTTCACCAAGCAGGCGGGCTTCAACCGAGAGCTCTCGTTCACCGATCGCGGCTTCGGGCAAATCCTAAAATTCCTCGGCGGAACGATCCTGCCCGCGGCCAAAGACGCCCCTGTGAGCCAGTTTTACGACACAAGAATACTCGACAAGTTAAAAAAATGATGGCGTTTCACGCGTTGAGGACGGCGATTCCGCCCCCTTAGATCGAGCGGAACGCGAAACTTTACGCTTTAACCCACTCGACTTCGTAAACTCTGACGGCGTGATCGAAGCCTTTCGGCGTGACTTCTCCTAAATCCGACAGCGGCAACTTCTTTCCTGCCCAGTGATCCAGAGCGATTTGATCGATCAGAATCCGCCCCGGCTCGGCGTGCGCGCAAAGCCGGGCCGCCAATTGGACGGACTTCCCGAATAAATCGCCATGCTCTTCGATTGGCTCGCCGGCGCTAAGGCCGATGCGTAAATACAGCGGCGCCTCGCGATGTTCCTGGTTGTAAGCGGCGAATGCCTTCTGAACACCGATGCTGCACTCCACGGCGTCGGACACGGACTCGAACGAAGCCATCAGTCCGTCGCCGGTGTGTTTGATTTCTCGTCCTCGACAGGTGTTGAGACAATTGCGGATCAACGCGTTGTGCACATGAACTAGATGGAGCGCCTTCGCATCTCCGTAGAGCATCGTCATGCGGGTCGAATCTTTCAAATCCGTGAACATGATCGCGCGGAAGCCTGCGTCGACGGAAGCCCCGTCTGTTTTTGCCGTCGCCACGGATGGCGGGTCTTTGATCCGGCCCAAAAACGCCTCCACCACGGCCGGATCTACCTCCAGCACTTCGTTGGGAATCAAGCCGTGCGCCTCGTTGTGTGCGCGCTCGATCGTCTCCCGATTCGGCGCCTCGATCAAACAAAATGCGGTACAGCGCGTCTCATCGAACCAGTAGGTCATAAACTTTACATCATATTTCTCCTGAAGCGCGAGATCCTTCTGGTGCGCATCCGCAACGGCATGGCGAGTCGCTCCTTCAACGTAGTGGCGATCCATGTAGACAGGCATATCTCTACTCGAACGCTGAAAACCGCGCTAAAACTGTCGGCCATCATAATGACATTCATCGTAGACCAGTCAAGCATGGGCTCTTCAGTCCCAGTACAACTACTCCGCTTTTCTCATACTTGAGTTGCTTGGGCACTGAAATTTGCCGGTTTTGCAACCGCTGAATCTTTTTTCCAACAATAACGCACGCCCTTACCGGCATACTGTTTGCCTCTATTTTTATCGGGTGCTGCTCCTCTATGAAATACTCGCTGCGGTTCTCACTGGTGGTTTTGTTATTCGCTACATTGGGCTGCTCGCAGTTGGGCGGCGATTCGCAACCGCTCACGACTCGAGAAAAAGCGGCGGGCGTCGGGACGGTTGTCGGAGCGGGTGTCGGCGCGGGGATCGGCAGCGTATGGGGCTATGGTGTGACCGGTGGTGGAGCTGGCGCGGCGCTCGGCTTGATCACCGGCTTTTTGATCGGTGACCATTTTCAGGAGCTGGAGAAGAAGCGCAGTGACCTGGACCGGCGCATCCAAGAAAGCGAGCGCGAATTGCAGCGCCTCTGCGACGAAGTGGAAAAACTGAAACAAGAAGCGGACGAACCACAATAATAGACATAGCCACCGTTTGTGACTCCTCAGGATTCAGAAGGCGCACTCAAGCCGAACTCTTTCTAGTAAATTTCAATACGCTCGGACGAGCTTATTCTTGACTCCAAAAATCGGAGCGGTGTAGCGTTCTTTGTGCTCGAAACCTCGATTTGCCAAAAGTTAGCAGGAGACTAGTCACGTTTTGAAAAAGTGATTTTTTAGCGGCTCGAAAGGAAAGGAAATTTTTATGAAGCACCAAACTTTTCTTCTCACCAGCGGTGGCGACACTTAGCGTAATCAGCAGTGACAACACCAAGAGCATGGGCGCTGAAAGCGCTCAGGCCAATCCTGCCACGAGCTTCTTTGTCACTAGCACTGAAAGTAAGACGGCCAACCTGGGCGGGATGCGGGGAGCGGATAGCGGAGGAGGGGACGGATCTACTGTTTTGCAGCAAAGTGAGTCGTAAAACAAATACGTTTGGCTGATGTAATAATTAAGAGGTTCCGCGGATTGGTCCTTCCGATACTCCGACAGGCTCAGCATGCAGGGATTTTTCGTGCATCGTTCCAAGCTATTGGCCGCTAGTGCTGAGCCTGTCGGAGCAGTATAAGCGAGTTTTCAACTGCAGCGCTCAGCCGTTGGATTAGTGGCGATCATCCGCGGCAGAGCTTCACGCGTGAGTCTCGGGGGCGTCTTAAATCACACCTGATTGCGTGAGATAGTATCATGCCTTCTGCGGATTTCTTCCTGCTCGCGCTCGGAATACCAATCGTTGGCCCAACTCTGCACCGCGTCCTTTTCCTCGCCGTATCTCTTCTGGACGATTCCTAGAAACTTTTCGTAGTCGCCCTCGCATTCGAGAAGATCGTTATCGGTGAGCTTTCCCCATTTCCTTTTCACCTCTCCTTTGAACTCGTGCCAATTGCCTTTGAATTTATTGTTATCCATATTGACCTCCTTCTCGCGGACAAAAATCTGCAGAAGTAGTGCCAAGTCGCTTTGCGCAATGAAATTCCCGCAAACGAATGGTGCTTAAACATCCCGTCCTTGTTTTCACGACAACTTTGCAGGAAAACAGGCGGAGAAGTTGATTACGACGGTTTTAGACGATCGCTGTGCGCCGAATCCCATTCCCGTTATTGTTGCCAAAAGCGATCTAAATCTTGTCGACGTGCGAACCAGGCGGTTGTTGAGTCTGAATTAGTTGAATGAGCAGCGAATCGTCGCTTCTCGACAGAGTTGCATCAAATCGAGATTTACCGCACCGCATTCCGGACACAGTTGAATGAGTGAACTGAATTTTTGATCCGATTCGATGCCCATCGTCATTGGCTTACGGACAAGTTCCTGGCAGATTTCGCAGATAAACGGTTCTCGCAGTGATTGGGAGAAAAGCATAGTTTGCTTTCGTCGCATGCGCGAAAACCGCGGCTGGTACTCAGCCGCGGTTCGCTTGGTGGCAATTTAGTTCGGCAGAACTACTGCATCGATCACATGGATTACACCGTTGCTTGCCATGATATCGGTCGCCGTCACGTGAGCATTATCGACCATCACGTTACCCGCCCGAGCGCTGATCTTGAGCGAGCGCCCGTTGACCGTTTTCGCTGAGTCGATGTTGACGACTTCGCTCGCAGTCACTCGACCCGGGACGACGTGATAAGTCAGCACGGCGATCAACTTATCCTTGTTTTCAGGTTTGAGAAGATTTTCCACCGTGCCCGCAGGCAGCTTTTTGAAAGCTTCATCGGTGGGGGCGAACACCGTGAGTGGCCCCTGCCCTTTGAGTGTATCCACTAAGCCCGCAGCCTGAACCGCGGCGATGAGCGTTTTGAACGATCCCGCTGAGGCGGCGACCTCAACAATATCTTTGTCCGGCATGGATTCCGCCCTCACCGAACCTGCGAAGCCTAACATTACAGCCAACACTCCCAATCCAATTTTGAAGACTCTCATTTTCTTTCCTCCTTTTTTATTTTTTTTTGAATCTTCGGTAGCGCGTTAGAGCAACGGCGGGGCCACTCGCGACGCGCAACTCCAGATGCTGATTGTTACTCGTGTTTTGCAGTTTGCGAGGAACGGCAAAAAAATTTCGCGGTGGTGATGAGACAGCTAAGTGTCTCATCACCGTCTCACAGCTGTCTCAGCTGATACAGGCGATGCTACTTGTCTTCGGGATGGATATTGAGGTCCGCCAGCCGGCGGTAGAGAGTAGCGCGGCTGATGCCGAGCAGCCGCGCTGCCAGCGCTCGGTTGCCGCGCGATCGGTCGAGCGCGTCGAGAAACCGCGCCTTTTCATCGTTCAACGGATCACCGGGTATGGAGCTGCCGAAGTCCGACGGCGCGCCAATCTCCGGAGGCAAGTCCTCGGGCTGAATAACCGCGCCACCGCAGCGAATCACAGCAAATTCGATGGCGCTTCTGAGCTCACGCACGTTTCCCGGCCACGGATGATCCATCAGCAGGCGGACGGCCTCATTGCTCAATTCCGTTACCCGCTTTGCCGCAGCAGCAGAAAATTGCGCGAGAAAAGAAGCGGCCAGCAACGGAATGTCTTCGCGGCGCTCGCGCAGCGCCGGCACCGCGATGCGCGCCACGCGAATGCGGTAAAACAGATCCGTGCGGAAATTGCCTCTCGTCACCTCGTCGCTCAAGCTACGGTGCGTCGCGGCCAAAAGCCTCACGTCGATTTTGCGCGGTCGGGTTTCGCCCAGGCGCACGATCTCGCGCTCCTGCAGAACGCGCAAAAGCTGATTCTGCACTGTCATCGGGATATCGCCGATCTCATCCAAGAGCAAAGTTCCACCGTTGGCGGCTTCGAACAACCCCTGATGGTCTTCGATAGCACCCGTAAATGCGCCTCGTTTGTGACCGAAGAGCTGGCTCCCTAGGAGCGATTCGGTGAGCCCCGCGCAGTTTACCGCGACAAACGGCTTGTCCTTGCGATGGCTGGCCGCATGGATGGCGCGGGCAACTAATTCTTTTCCCGTACCGGTTTCACCCTCGATGAGCACGGTCGAATCGACTTGTGCCACGGCGCGAATCTGTTGATACACCTGTTGCATCGCAGCACTCTTACCCAGAAGATCATAAAATTGCGCTCGCTCATCGAGCAGCCGGCGAAGATCATGAACATCGGTCACATCATAAAGAAAAAAGATCTTGCCGGTTGTGTCGCGCGGATCGTCTTTCACATCGGCTTCGAGCCAAAGCCTCCGGCCGTCTATTGCATCCAAGTGCAGCGCGATGCGATTTCGCTCGGCCAAAGGCTTGTCGATTACCGCCCGCAGATTGCGCGTATTTTCCACATCCAAACCGAACAGTTTTTGCCAAGGCAGATCGTTCGAGACGCTTTCCGGCCGATCAAATAGCCGGCGCGCGGCCGAGTTGAGAAATATCACGTGGCCGTTTTTATCGGTCATGACCGTGCCAATGCGCAACTCGTTGAGGATCGAGCGGAGATCGTTTCGGCTTCTCTCCACCTGTCGATACATTTCCTGCAATTGATTCTCGGCGAGCTTGCGCGCCGTCACGTTTCGCTGGATCGATAAAAAATGAGTAATCTCACCATCGCCGGCGCGAATCGGCGTGATATCCCATTCGACGTAGTATTCGCTGTTGTCTTTGCGATAGTTGACGGTCTCGCCGGAAAACGGCTCGCCTCGGCTGAGCGCCTCACGCAACCGTTGCAGCATGGCGCGATCGGACTTCGGCCCCTGAAGAATTCGCGGCGTCTTATGCAGGATTTCTTCCCGGCTGTATCCGGTCATCGCGCAAAGGGCAGGATTGACGAAAAGGATCTTGGGACCCGGTGGATCGAGCTCAGCCGAGGTAATCAGTACAGCCTCTTTCGCCTGATCGACCGCGACATCGAGCAGTTTCATGAGCTGCTCCGCCGTGAGCAGCTGTGGTTCTGCCATTATCGTAGTTCCTCGGCTGCCTGTCCTATTTCAAAATCCATCGGGAATCGTGATAAAAACGCAAGCTACCTCCCGAGTCAAGCCGGTCTTCTGTACCCTAACTAGACAACCACACCCATCGTCATGCCGGGCAAGCTGGCGCAGGTGCCGCGACCCGGAATCCAGGAATTTCCAAAGAGAGATCTATGGCCCTAAAAAGACTGTCCTGCTTTTCACGTAACTTTCGGGAGAATACCGGAAGAACTCACTGACGGACAACCTTCGCCTGATTACTTGACAGTCTTCTTGCCGTGCAATAAACGACGGTTGAAGTAAATTTTTTTCACTCGAGCCGAGTATTGACGACGATCTTCGCGTCATCAGCTCGACAAAGGAGGCGAAATGTTTCGAGTAGACGTCGACGCGCATGTGGACGAATCGGAAGCGACTTGGGAGTACCTCGATGATGGCGCGCGCCGCTTCAAGCCGGCGACCCTCGACCCCGGCGGTCCCACGGCGCCGGGCGATGCCCGGCCGCACCGGCTCTGGGTGATCGACGGCAATATTCGGCTCAGGCGCTGGCGCGACGACAAGCGCACGGGAACGGTCCAGGCAACACGCGAGCTGATCGACGTGGATGCGCGCATACGCCATATGGACGAGCTGCGAATCGATGTGCAGGTGCTCTATCCGACTCTATTTCTGCACGCGCTCAGCGATCGCCCAGAAGTCGAGCTGGCGCTCTGCAAGTCCTACAATCGTTGGATCGCCAAAGCCACCGAGAAAAGCCGTGGCCGGCTGCGCTGGGTCGCCATGCTGCCTCTCCTCTCCATCGACAAAGCGGTTGAGGAGGTGCGCTGGGCGAAGGACCACCGCGCGTGCGGCGTGTTTAAAAAGGGCATCGAGTGCGCCGACCGCGCCGCCAGCGATCCCTACTTCTTTCCAGTTTACGAGGAGGCAAGCCGCCTCGATCTGCCCGTTTGTATTCATAACGCGACGGGCAAAGTCGAGTCCGCCATCGCGCAGCAAGGAGAGAGCCTGGACGGCGGCATGAACGCGATCTCCGCGTTCAGTGCTCTGGTCGAGCATGGCATCCCGGATCTGTTTCCGAAACTCCGGGTGGGCTTCATCGAAACCGGCGCTTCGTGGATTCCCTACCTTTATGCCGATCTCGTCGCGAAGAAACTTCGTCGCACATTTTTGCCGGTCGATTTCAAGGAAGATTTATTCCGTCGTAATCGGATCTACGTCGCCTGCCAGACTAACGACGATCTGCCTTATATTCTTAAATACGGCACAGAGGACAACTTGATGATCGGCACCGATTACAGCCACGCCGACCAGTCTGCAGAGATCCAGGCGCTCGACGTGATCCAGCAGCGCGGCGAAATAGGCGAAATCCCTGCACCGGTCGCCCGCAAAATTGTCGATGACAACCCGCGCCGGTTTTACGGATTGTAGACTACGCTTCTGACGACGGCCGCCTTGGAACTACGGTGCAACTCGAAAGTAATCTTTTTAGTTGCCGCACACATCGGCCAAAAGGCGTTCCAGCAGCAAAACAATACGCCAGCGAGGAAAATTGGTCGTGGAACGTAGCGGCGGTCGCCCGCCCCGGGAATGTTTGAAAGTTATTATCCTAACGCTTAGGTTCCCGACGCTCACTTCACAAGCAGCGGTATCAATTCCGCCACATCATCGTAACTTTCTAGACGATCTACGGCTTCAATCAACTGCTCGATGCGCTCTTCCGTTAGTACCGCGCGCGCCATCTTCCGAAACTTCGCGCGCAGGACATCGCGGCTCACCATGTTGAGCGGCGAGCCGGGCGGATAGGGCTCGAATGCTTTGTGAGTTTTCCCGTTGGTGAGCTTCACCTCCATCGTGGTGTTGTAGTTCTGGTCTTTTTTCGCGTTCGGGTCAGCGTAGCTCTTCACTCTCCTCGCCAGCGCAAGAACTTTCGTATCGGTCCAGAGTTTCGGATCCATGTAAAAGCTGAGGTCGTTGTCATTCTTCAATAGGCGAATAGCCAATGAGAATGGCAGGCTGAACTGCGCGCTTGCGGTATCATGCGGCTCATAAATAGCGCCCCCGTGAGAAAGCGAGGTCTCGGAGATTCCGACGCGGATCTCCTCGATTTCGTCTGCGCTGAAGCGGTATTCATCAATTAGTTTGATTAGCGTGTAGATAACTCCCTGAACGGTGGCGACGCATGGGTAGAGCTTGAACCAGATGCGCATGATCTTGAAATCCCTGCCGAGATCGCGAGTGATCTCCTCGGGCTCCACCACATCCGCAAAGACTTTCAAAAATCCGCGCTTGCCTTCGATGATCGTCGGCGGACCGGTCAGCCCCATTTGCGCGAGCAGCGCCGACTGTATGCCGCCGCGGGCGGCAATTCCGGCGATCACTCGCTTGACCTCGCCGCCGGTCTGATCGTATTCCATCGTGCCGCTTGAGTGCATGCCGGCGATGCCGAAGGCATGAAGCATGTGCACGTCGCTCAAGTGCAGCAATCTAGCTGCAGTTGCCATCGCTCCGAAAGGCGCGCCGATCCCGTGGCTATGAAAACCGCGCCTACTGGAGGAGGGACGCACGGCCGCGAGCAAGCGGTACATCACATCGCAGCCGACCACCACCGCGGCGAGAAAATCTTTGCCGTTGCTGCGCTTTCTTTCACCAACTGCTAGTGCGACCGGAACCGTAGCCGCGCCCGGGTGTCCTCCCGCTGCGAATCCGACATCGTCGAGCTCGCATCCTTGGCCAAATGTCGCGTTGACAAATGCGGCATCGAGGATCGGCACTTTGTTGCCGTAATTGACGACGGTGCTTTCGCCGCGTCCGCCCATATCCGCGACATAGCGATGGGCGATCTTGTTCCACTCCAAAGTGGAACCGATCAGCTCGACGCCGATCTGGTCGAGAATGCAATCTTTGGCCTTTTCGATCGCTTCAGGCGGGATATCTTCGTAGCGCACTCTAGCTGTATGGATCGCCAGCTGTTCGGTAATTCCGGTTGCCATTGTAGTTTTCTCCTGGGTGCTCGATTTCGCGCTAAAGGGGCAGCTGTGTGGCCGGGCGCTTGTTTCCGCCCGCCTCAAATACGGTTGGCCTTGGCGAACTCAGCAGCGCTGCCGCCTGC
>Ga0164305_10000337_pt1 | contig 17188 bp, 18 predicted proteins | sample Whisoiple_237_MG_FD_110215 | JGI IMG/M metagenome (GOLD analysis project Ga0164305, IMG submission 110215) | Soil microbial communities amended with pyrogenic organic matter from upstate New York, USA - Whitman soil sample_237_MG | ecosystem: Environmental > Terrestrial > Soil > Agricultural...
ATGTTTTCCTCTGGGCCGAAGCAACCGCGACAGGCTCAGCGGCTACACCAGAGACGAAGGCATCAACACGATTTCGGTTTGCGGGATGACTAAGGCTAGAATCTTTATAAAACATAGGTTTTTCTCCTTCAATTTATGCAATGAATTCCTGAAATTCGGATTTCTAAAGACGCTGGATGACAGCATTTGCTCCAATACTCCTTCAAATAAACTTGGGAAACAATACGATGATCTGCGTATAGGATTATGAAGATATTGCAACAAATTCTTCTTTGAGTAGCCCCAACTTTTCTTTTGGCAACTATCACGGCACCCATCCGGGGTTGTACAGTTTTTTGTAAAGATTCTCCAAATGTTTTCGCACTGTTCCTTCACAGCAACCCAGCACTTTAGCTATAGCAGTTTTCAATCGGATGAAATACAGCAGACGGCGGTAGGGACACGGCGAAAGCCTTTTTCCCTACCGGACATCTGTACTTCACTCAACTGAGAAAGGCTATATTCCGGCATTGCTATTATTTTTGGCAATCCAAAACAACACCGGGGCCTCGCGTTTGGTTAGTCTTAGGAATTCCCAAGCAGCAATAGAGAAGGATTGCGGTTGTTGTTCTTCCCGTAGCAAGAAATATTGCTCCCCGATCCGATCGGGAATCGGGAATGAGACGGATGATCTGTCGTCTGAGTAATTTTAGGAATATTTAGCTAAGTTTTTGCGAACAGTCGCTACCACCCATGAACAAGGGGGACTGAATTCGTTAAGTCCCCCTTGAGAACGGAGATGCTGAAGGCTGGAGGATCAAACAACTGCTTGCAGCTTTTGAGCAGCAGAATTGAGTTGGTGTGTGCTGACTTTGATTTGCGATACACCCGAAGCCGTCTCCCGCGCACCGTGATTAATCGCATTCATCGCTTCGACCACTTGATTAATCGCAACTGCTTGTTGTTTGGCATTCAGCGAAATCTGTTGACTGCTGATGAAAACTTTGTCGATCGAGTTAGACACACCTGTGAATGCCTCTGCCATGCTATGGGCAAGGGACAAGCCTTCATTCACTGTCTTGTTGCCTTCATCGGTGACCATCACGGTGGAGTCGATCGCCGTTTGGATGTCCGATACCAGCCTGTTGATCTTGACCGCAGACTTCTTACTTTCGTCAGCAAGTTTGCGAATTTCTCGAGCAACTACCGCAAAGCCTTTGCCATGATCGCCAGCACGGGCGGCTTCTACGGCGGCACTCACGGCCAGCATATTGGTTTGATTAGCTAAGTCACCCACCAAGCCCGAAATATTGCCAATCTGGTTGGTTTGTTCGCTCAGGCGCAAAATTTGTTGGGCGATCGCCCCCACTTTGTCCTTAAGGGTAGTCATCTCATCAAGAGTTTGACGCACCGCTTTTGTACCGCCTTCAGTCAGCGAGAGGGCGTGACGTGCCCCTGAAGCAGAGACTTCAGCCTGTTCCGCCGATTGGCGCGAAGATGCGCCGAGTTCGTCCATCGTGGTCGAGGTTTCATTCACTGAGCTAGCTTGTTGCGAAACGGTGCGTTCTTGCTCTTCGACCGCACTGACGATTTGTGCCGAGGAGCTAGCAATTTCGCCGGCAGTTTGGTTGAGGGTGTTGGCGATCGCCGTGGATATCAAGTATGCCACCACCAAGGCAATAACTAAAGAAGCAACAGCACCCAATACCGACATCATGACCAACACACCGAGCGCATTTTTGGTGTTAGTTTCCGACTGCTTGACTAGCTTAGCTTGCTGAGTGTCAAACTCCGCCATAACAGCCTCGAAAGCCTTGAGATTTTCTGCACCCTGCTCCGCTGTGTCCATTACCAATTGACGATTACCAGCTTTGGCCGCTTCAATCAGATTGCGGGCGCTCTTGTCATACTGGGTTGAAAATTCAACCATCTTGGTCATCCGTTCTTTTTGTTCATTGCTGAGGTTGTGAGTCAGAGTTAAGGCTTGTTTTTCAGTTTCATTCAGCTTCTTGACACCCGCTTCGTAGCGATCGAGCGCTTCTTTGTCAAGGGTCAGAGCATAACCCCTTGACTGTCGGGCAATTTCTGACACTCTCAATTCAATGTAGTCTGACATCCTAGCAGCTTCTACTGCTTGCAATGCTTCCTCAAAGTTCTTACTAACTGTTTGCGATGTACTATAGACACCGATAGCTAGTCCTGCGATTAATCCTACTGGCACTGAGTAGCCAAGTAGCATTTTTCCTCTGAGTTTAAAGCTGTTCAACATAGATTTGATCCAAAATTTGACTTCAATCAATAGCTACACTTCGGTAGGAAATGATCGATGGCGGGTGGCGCCATTAATCGCCACCTACTCAACTTCTTCATCTCAACCTCCCAGGAGACCCGCACTTTGTTTCACTGCGTAGGGGGTCTTCTGGGAGTAGGGGTCTATAATACTGGTTACCAAATTCTGCACGGGTAGATTTAAATTATACCATTATGTACTCTGGGTATTACCCTGATTAGTGGAGTTTTCCGAGAGCGGGCGATCGATCTTAAGTTTGGTTGATGCTGTTGCTTATACCGCTTCATTTTAACAAAATTAATTCTGCTCCTACAGGCAAATGATCGGACTCGGTTGCCTCCAAAACCGAACTCGATTTAGCACCCCAATGCTTTGAATACCAAATATAATCAATCCGGAAAACCGGATAATTTAATCTCCAATTCGACCTTTTTACCAAAAACTTAAGTTCCCAACCGTGAGGCCAGGTAAAACCAAACGCCCATCCCGATTTTCGGAAAGCATCTTGCAAGACTTTCTGCACCCTGTCATAGTCTTGAGTTTCGTCTGTCATATTAAAATCCCCCGCGACAATTACTGGCAGAGTTTCTCGCTCAACTCGCTGCACTAAGTCTTGAATTTCAGGCGATCGTTTGTCATATTTGTAAACGGGAATTTTGATAAAACCCAATTTTTTAGATATCTTCAACCACGGCCCGGTAGCTTGCATATTGTAAATCACTACTTCTTGTCCGTTAAATTTAATAATTGCCCGCTGCTGCGTTTCTGGATGATCCGCTAAGTGCAGTATTTCGCTGGATACAATTGGATATTTACTGAGAATTCCTACAGGGTGATTTCCAATTTGATAGGGGTAGTCTGCTTTTAACCAGGTGAAAGCTCTTTCGGTATGTTTCTTAACGATTTCTTGTAAAAAGATAATATCGGGTTTTTGCTGGTGAATCAGTTTTAGTAAAGTAGGTGACTGAGTTTTATACCAACTGAGGTTATGAGATAAAACTTTGATGCTGGGCTGCGAATCTGTGATGTTGATGGGTGCGGGAGAAAAGTATTTGACGTGCAGCCAACTTATTAGGATAATGCAGGAGATCGCAGAAATAATAGTGAACCATCTTTTTTTGATAATTGACACTCCGATGATCGGAAGCAAGAAAGTTGGGAATAAAATTAAGGGGCTAAAAGTGCTAATTAAGGCAATAATTCCTATTCTATCCCAAAAAAATAGTTTGAAAAGGAAATAGCAGATAATAAATGCTGAGTAACTGTAAGCAAGAAATTTTGCAGATTGCTTTAAGCATCTCTTGATAATATCTTTTGGGATGTGTTTCATTGGGAACCTATTAAAATAAAAACTTGCTTAAATCAAATTCTTCATTTGACCGATGTTGATTGTCTCTTTCAGAAATCAAAACCAACAACAGGCGATCTGTATAATCCGCCGCACCCCGCAACTCTTCTCGCAAAATTTCCAGTCCACCATTAGCATATTCTTCAAAAATTTGCAAGCGTTCTGCTTCCAATTGTTCGTCGAGATGGGAGAGAATTTGAGGATTTTTGGTTTCGGCGATCGCAATTAACTTAATCGCCATATCGTAACCCCTAGATACAAAAATATCAACATCGATCGCACCCGGTTCTCGTTTAGAAATTTCCCCCAAAGGCGATCGTTTTTTCCGCTGCTTTCCCAAGGATGCGGCGAAGGCGATGACATCGGCGTAAGTCTGGAAAGGGCCAGTGTTGTTATCCGATAAAGTTAATGATTTGACTAACTCCGCTTTATCTTTAGCAATTCTAATTTTGTTAGCAGCCATTGCCATAATATCTAGTTTCTAACTATTATAAATCTCGCAAATATCCAACAATCCGCGCAGGCGCACTTGATTTGTGTAGCGCCCGGTTTCAACCGGGCGCACTTCACAATGTCCGCAACAACATAATTTTTTGTGCAAAACCTCCTCTTGCTTCGCGCCGTTTCATTTGTTCGGCCAAAAGTCGATCGCCCGAAATGCCAAAACTCGCCATCACCGCATCTATCACCTCATACAAATCCGCCAATTCCGCCACCAAATCTTCCTCGTGGGCCTGGGCCGCTTCCCCCGCTTCTTCAATCAATTTCTGCAGCAAAGCTTGACGGTATTCTGCCTCCGACAAAATTACAAACTCGCATTCATTCCCGCTTTGGCGAATAATTTCAGGAATGCGATCGCGCACCAACTTATGATACTCTTTTTCCACGTCAAACTCCCTTCAACCTTGACTAAAAGTTTGAATCAACCAGCGATTAATTTCCCCGTCATCTTGCGTTTGACTCCGATTCAAAGCTTCCTCAACTAACCGGATTTCCAGCCCCGCTAAAACCCGCGACTCTTGAATTCTCCCGCTACCTCCGCCATTAATCGCAAACGCAAAAACCTCCCGCGTGTTTGCACGTTCAACCCAATATTCACTAATTCCTGCATTTTCGTAAAGCAACCGCTTACTGCCTAAATGATCGTTAAAAGAAGATGCACCAATCTCTATTACCAAATTAGGCGGATCGTATTCATCCAAATCAACAGGTGAATTGCTGTCATTAGGAGGAACTCTCAAATCTGAACCGATATAGTAAGCTAAATCGGGTTGAAACTCGCGAATACCTGCTTTCCTAAAACTGGCATTAGCAAATTGAACTACTCGGATATTTCTCAATGTAGCAAACAGAATAACTACATACGGGATGATAGAATTATGACGCGCGTGCAATGGCCCTACTGGTGACATTTCTACCCTCATGTGTTCTTGATAGTAATAAAACTTGCCATTTTCCCATGCTGAATCCTCAGCAAAATTCAGAAACTCTTCCCACGTCGCCTTCACCCAAATATCCGTTTCCAAAACCTGCGTAATTGCCGAATTAGAAGCCATAATCCACCTCTACAATTTCTGTATATTCAAATTCATTTGGACTGCGCTTAACTAAAGGATAGCGCGTCCCGCCCAGTTCGATCGCATCTTCTTCGCAATCAGCTTTCGGAGAATTGTACACCAGCACGTATTCCCTGCCAATGGAACTTTCCATCTCTTGAGCAACTTCTCCCCGCCACTGAGTTTTAGTTACCAAAACTACCAATTGATTCGCCAACTTCGGCAGCTTATTCGCGATTTGCTTGCGATAAATCTCGTCCAAACTCCCAAAGGGAGAATCCATCACAATTGGAAACGTACTGCTATCCGGGCCCATTAAAGTATTCTTTTGACTCCACTCCCGCACGCCCTGAATAATCCCGCCAATAAACGATAAACTGAGAATTTGATTTTCTCCTGTAGAAGCGGCAACTAAAGATTCTTGGCCCGACGTATTTTCTACTAGCGTCAGTTCGTATTTATCGCTCAACTTTGGGATGTAAGGAGTAAAAGAAATTTGACTGAAAATATCTTGTACCCGCTGTTCCAACTGAGAAGAAAACTGTTTTTCTAAGCGCGATCGCACTTCAGTTAGGCGATCGATCGCATCCTGAGTCGCAGCAATCCGGCGCTGGGCCAATACTTGCCTTTGCTCGTTTAGCTGCTGCTTATCGATTTGCTTGTCCAGATTCGCGATCGAAGCCTTCAAACTCTCAATCTGCTGCTGGTTAGAGCCTGTTTCCCGGTGCAAATCGCCAATTTTTGCCTCAATTTCATCCAAGCGCTTTTGCAAGCGACTAACATCCTCGTCAGGAAAATTTCGCAGCTTGCTATGAATATCGTCTAACTGCGTTTCCACCCGAGAAAGTTCGGTTCTGTCGCGGCTGATATTGCCTTGGTGTCGGTCAATTTCCTCCCAAAATTCAGCCACTTGTCTCTTAATTTCATTTACCCGATCGCTAATCCGAATAGTTGTTTCTTCCACATTCCCAACACCGGCCTTATCCATCCAACCGCTAACCTGTTGACGAGACTCTGAACCCTCCACTAATTCCGCACCGCAAATACACCGCTGCTGCGCTAATAACTCTTCCAAAAACGGCCGCTGAATCCCCGAAAGCAACGAGCCACCTTCCCGCAAACCTCCTACTATTACTTGAAATTCAGCCGCCGCATCTGACAAAAAAACCGCGTAACCGCGCCCAGAAATTGCTCGTTTGATAGCATCTGAAGCCAGAACAATTTGTTGCCTCAATAAATCTCGTTGCTTTTGCAATTCGTCTCGCAACTTTTGTAAATCTGCCGCACCGCTAAGTTCCAGCAAATTACCATTAACTGCTTTTTTTAACTCCCCTTGGTTCGTCAATTCCCGCTCGATTTCTACCTGTCTGCTTGCAAGTTGCTCGGCTTCTTGCTCAAATTTTTGCTTGTCTTTTAAAAGTTTCTTTGTTTCAGCATTCCCAATTATATTTAAATCTGTCTCTAGAGATTTTTTTGCTTCTCCTAAATGCCGGATCGATCGATTCAACACTTCCACCCCCAGCAACTCCTTAGTAGCTTCCGCAATTTCTGCCTTCTTGTCATAGCGGACAATTTGCTCGATTCGCTCCCCATCAAAAAAGAAATATTTATGTAAACTTTCCGGCAAAATCCGCCCGATAATATCATCGGGATGCTGATCCGGCTTCAGCCAGAGACCGTTATCTTTAGCTACATTCAGGAACAATTCAGCCTTGCCATGTTCTACAGTATTTTCACTTTTATAAGCACGACAAATCCGTCTTGCTTGGTAGCGCGTGCTGTCGTGTTCAAACACAATTTCCGCCCAACAACCTACGGCTTTTCCCATTTCTGCCTCAGCCAGAGCGCGCTTATTTACTAATTGTTCTTCCGCCGCAAAAGCCGCGCTAAATTTTCCGTAAAGTACCCACGTAAAGGCATTCATCAAGGCCGTTTTTCCGGCGCCGTTATTCCCGTGAATTACTGTAATATTTTGCACGTCAGAAGCTAGTTTAATTTCCGGACTTTTGCCGTAAAATTGACGAAAGTTGCACAGAGTAATTGAGATTAACTTCATACAATTGCTTCCTTAATAATTTTTAAAATGTCATCGTTAATGTGGCGCGGAGCTCTCATGTACAACTTATCTTTTTCAATTTCCAATACCCGCTCGATAATTTGTCGGACTTCGGGTGGCGCGCTAGTAATTGGTTGCTGTACGTCGCTGAATTCCTGATGAGTGTGATAAGAAGAACGCTTTTCTGCTAAAATGCTTGTCGGTACGGCTGCGATCGCACTATCTTCATATCTAAATGCCATAATCAGATTTTCATTCAGATTTTCAGTCATTTTTTTTGCAAATATTAAAATATACAGGCCTAGGCTCATGGGCGAGAAACCAGGTTTCTACGAGTTTTGCGAAGAGTCACGAGAAATTTACAAAGAAACCTGGTTTCTGAACTCTGCGTGCGATCGCGAACTAAACTAGCAACTAAAACTGCTATCAAATAATTCTATATTCTCAAACATAAACCGAACCTTAATAAATGTCAAATGTCTAATAGCCCGTAACGCCTCTGAAGTTGCAACAATTTCACTCTAGCTTCCCCAGCATTGTCAGCTAAATCGGCAAATTCCAAGAAGCGCTTCAACTCTTTTCGCAGCAAATTGCGCTCGACTTCTAAGGTTTCCCGACCCAAATCTGGAGGTAAAACTATCATGTCAAATAAAGTTGCCCTTTCCTTCCCCGGATGCGGCCGCAAAATCCGTCCCCGGCGCTGAATAAACTGACGCGGATTGCTGCTGCTTGCTAAAATTACAGCATTGCGAATTGCCGGAATATCAACGCCTTCATCCAAACACCGAATCGCTACCAAACCTTGCAATTCTCCACTTTCAAATTGCTGGCGCAATCGTTCTCTTTCTGCTAAAGGAGTTGCCGCCGTATAAGTGTTCACTCGGTAGCCTAATTCTGAACCCAATAACTTCGCGGTTTCTGTTAGCTGGCGGTGGTTATTTCGGCGCGCACTTCCTTCGATCGCACCGTCGCCGCAGTAAAATAAAGTATGGCTTGTGTCGAGACGGTGAATCATTAATTCTCGCAACGCTGTTAATTTATTAGCCGCCGCTCCAATTAACCGGGATCGCTGCATTAATAAAGTTGTTAAAGCATCGTTTTCTTCTACTTTTTCATCGCCCCAAAGCGCCCAGCCAATTTTTTGAGTTAAGCGGGAATATTTCCGGGTTTCAGCTTCGGTCAATTCTACTAAAATTGGATAGTATAAATAATGTACTAATGCTTTTTGGCGGATGGCGTCGGCTAAGGTGAGTTCCGGCTGCAAAACAGGGCCGAAATAATCTAAAATAGCTTCGGTTCCTTGTTCGTCGAAATGCCTTTCTGGGGTGGCGGAAAGGGCGAGTCGCAGTCCAATATTGCGGGGCAAACTTTGTCCTAAACGGGGCGCGCCTAAGTTGTGAACTTCGTCTCCAATAATCAGGGTTTTTTCAGGGAAATAGCGCAGTTGCGATCGCAAACTATCTCCCATTAAGGTAGCATTGGTAGTGATGATTGTGAGAAATGCTCGTGAAGCGCAGCTATCCCGTAGGGAATCGCCAGATCGCACTTCATACAAACCCGCAGCTAGCTTATTTTGCCAACTGCGGGCGCTATCAAAAGCCAAAATAGGTTTTAAACCAAATTTCTCGGCTTCCCGCGCCCACTGATTCACCAGGTGGCAGTAAGGGCAAATTACGAGCAGGACTTGCAGGTTAATTTTATTGTATAATTCACTGGCGATCGCCAGTGCAGTAATCGTCTTGCCGCTACCCGTCGCCATCTTCAGTGTACCGCGTCCCTGATTCGCAAACCAATTAGCAACCGCCACTCGCTGATACTGTCGCAATTGCAGCGATGGCGGCATCTTCGGAAACCCAAATTGCGAATTATGAGCCGTTGAGCGATTCACCTTTAAATGCCGTTAGATGCAAAATTCCCTATACTCAACTGTAACTCACGGGCGATCGAAACTTAACAGCCCAAACAAATCCGCCGCCGACATTTGCAAATCCGACAGCACATCGAGCACAGGTAAAATATCCTGATTCTCTTTCGCCTCTGGTTGCTGCTGCGGTTTAAAAACAAGAACTAATTTTTCTTCCGGGTCAATCAGCCAACCCAGTTTAGCATTGTGATTTAAGCAAAACAAAATATTATTAATGACCCGAGTTGGATTTTGCTCCGGCGATAAAATCTCAATTGTCCAATCCGGCACAATTTCAAACCTATTTTCTATTTCTCCATTAGCATTGAGAGGAATGCGCGGCCACTCGAACACTGCTATATCTGGAACAATAGAACGTCCCCCAAAAGTACAGCGCAGTTCGGGAAAAGCAAATGCTAACTTCTGTGGCTTGCCAACTCGATTAATCACAGATGGAAACTCGGATTGTAATGTACTGTGTTTTCCTTGGGGCATATCTTTTTGATAAATTTCACCATCAACATACTCGCTAGCCGGTTTAGTCTCTGGAAGCAACAAAAACTCTTCCAGAGAAATCTTTGACGGAGACTGAATTGACGTTACCATAAGCCATTAAACCCTCCAAAACTCTTAAAAATTCATATCGCTGTCAGTTTCCCAATCAGCACAACTTTCCGATTCCACACCAGTAGGGTGCATCGCACAAACCAACAAATTGCCACCGTAAACTTGACCGTGATAGTTGCGACAACCGCGACAAGCCGGCTGCTGCGTCGGCGAGGGGTCTACATAAGTAACCATCGACAAATCTATCTCATCCAATTGCGGGTCGAAGTCGCGGCAAATTTCAATTATCGGTTCGATAAATTCATTAAATAAACCGTCAAATTCATTGAAATAACCGTCAATGTCGTTAATCAGATTATTTTGTACTTGTTCTGTAAACTCTTCCGACATTTTTGCCAAAACGTCCAGCATTTCGACAAACTCTTCGCTCATTTCGCTGAAAAAATGCTCTACTTCAGAAACAGCATTTTCCATTACTCCAAAAAAATCTTTAGACCAATCTTCCATGAATTTGAGAGCTTGCTATTACAAAATATTTTACAGACAGGTGCAGCCAGCCTCATGCGAAGTGCTGGCACCTACTTTCAATTCTATTACCTATTGTCTGATATCCGTCCACATCTGACAGGGGAGATATTCAAAAAGGGAACTCAAGATTATTATCCTGAGTTCCCTTCATGCTTTGCTGAGCGAGCTTTTTCCTGCTTAATCCCGCTTCAGCCGCCGCAATTCCTCTTGTAAATTCTGCACCTGTTCGCGGAGCTTGTCTACGCCGCCTGTCTCTTTAGCATCTTTTGCCGAGACATCTTCTTCCTCAGAAACAATTTCAATCCGCCGAGGTTCAGGGGATTTTTCGTTCCCAGCCGAGGCTACGGGGGGCTGCTGCTGAGCCTGTTGCACCATGTCATCAACAAAGCGGCGAGCTTCTTCCGTGGACATCTCGCCCCGCTTCACCAATTCGTCTGCCAGCTTTTGGGCTTCAGTGCGTAATTCAGTTAACTTGCTGCCAGCTTTTTCACCAGCATAGGAAGCTAGCCCGACACCAAGGTACACTGCTTTTTGTAAAATATCTCCAAAACCAGGCATAGGAGCTACACCTCATAAAACTGGGTGAACCGGAGACCACGCCTATTACAAGCATCCCGTGTTGCTGCTACCTTCCGGTCCTGACAAGATTTGAGCGTTGGAATCGCGTGGGTCCAGTTCATTTATGAGTATAACACAGTTATTTATTCTTCAACCACACACCAGTGATAAATTTCATAAATAACGCAACCGTTCTTCACCAGCGGGTCTTCAGCGACGATCGCCTTCGCCTCATCCATCGAACCCGCCTCAAACAGCAACATACCGCCGCCCCGCCGCGCCCAGTAGCCAGTTTTCGCTCGGTGTCCTTTAGAAATCAACTCTCGGACATAAGCTCTGTGAGCTGGCACGTATTGGTCAAAGACAGGCTTTTCGACAATTCCTTGCTCAATTTTGACAAACCAAGGCATTTTTATTTGGGATTTTAGATTTTATATTTTAGATTGGGAATGGGCGATCGGCAATGGGATCTAGGGCAAATGCTCTATATTCCATTTTGCACTATCCTTTCTTAACTGCGATGTTATCCCATGAACCAGTCAAAACAGCGATTTTTTATTGCCCTAGTGCCGCCGCCCGATATTGAACAGCACATTACTGAGATTCAACAGTATTTTGCGGAACATTACAACAGCCGCAGTGCTTTGAATTCGCCGCCGCACATCACGCTGCAACCTCCTTTTCACTTGTTAGCGGAGGATGTTCCAAAATTAGAGGAAAGTTTGAACCAGTTTTGTGCAAATCGACTGCCAATTCCCGTTACTCTATCCGGTTTTGCTGCTTTCGCGCCCCGCGTCATTTACGCTGATGTTGTCAAATCACCCGAATTGCTGGAGATTCACTCATATTTGATGAGTTATATGGAGGCAACTTTGGGAATAGTCGATCGAGTTTCTCAGACTCGCCCATTTGTACCGCACATGACAGTAGCGTTTCGCGATTTAACTAAGGAGAATTTTCAAACGGCTTGGTTGGAATTTGCAGGGAGATCGCTCCACTTTGAGTTTACCGCTTCGGCATTAACTTTACTGCTTCACGACGGCAGCAGGTGGAACATCAGCAACCAATTCCCATTTTCCGCCTAAACTCTCTCCCTTGTCTCCCTTCTCTTTCTTCGCGTCCTTAGCGTCTTCGCGGTTCGTTTTCCCTTTTTTTTTTCTTAGCAAATCCTGATAAATATCATTTCCTCACTACAAACCTGTTTAAAATTCACGCCAGTCACCACTTACCGAAAGCATCAATGATACAAGCCCCGGATTCATCCGTGGTGGAGAAATTAAAAACCTGTATCCGATAAACTTGCTCCCCAATTTATCCGTGGGGTCAATGCTTCAAATCTAAAAGCTAAAATCTAAAATCTAAAATCGATTGACCGATCGCTCTTATTCGGAGTTGCCAGTGCCACAGTTCCATAAACCGAAATTCCCGACTGTTCCAATATTTTAATTGCCGACTTAACCGTAGTACCGCTAGTGTAAATATCATCAACTAACAGCACTCGATCGCGCGGGAGCCGACGACGAAAATCTTTCCCCAAACTTAAAGCATTTTTCATTTCCGCTTGTCGCTGCTGTGGCGTCAGAGCGAATAAAGCCTGAGTATTTTTCACCCGCTCCAAACCGTGCCGCTGCAAAGGCAAGCCAGTCAGCTCGCAAAAACTTTCAGCCAAAAGTTCCGCTTGGTTAAAACCGCGCTCCCTGAGCTTTTCTTGATGCAGGGGAATCGGTACAACTGTTAAATTGTCTATAGCTAATTCGGGAAAACTCAGCCAAGCTTCTGCCAGCCAGCCACCGAGAGGTTTGGCTAATTGCGGATTGCCGTCATATTTCAAAGCTGCGATCGCCCGTTTGAGAGCCCCGCCATACTCACCCCACACAAAAACACGCTGTTGTGAATGCCAAAATCGACCGGGATCGCTTAACTGACATCGCTGAAGTTGCTTGTGACAGTACGGACAAAACTCTCCGGCGGCCGGTCGCTGACAAAGAGGACAGTTAGACTTAAGAAATAGATTGAGAAAAGATTTGACTAATCCCGTCCATTGTCGCTTGTTCATCCTAAAATTGTCGTAAGTGATTAATGGGAAAAACTCTCAACTTTAATCAGTTTCCACCGACAGGCTCGCAGCGTGAAAAACCTCTACTGGTTAGACAAAATTCAACCTTCAGACCGAGATGCAGTGGGAGAAAAAGCATTTTACTTGAGCTGTTTGCTCCAGAAAAATCATCCTGTTGTACCGGGTTTTGTCGTGCCTGCCACCACATTCTGGCAGTTTTTAGAGTCGATCGACTGCCTAGAACCGCTGTTTGCTGACTGGCCACACTCTTCCCTGCACTTGAATGTCGATGAACCCAGACAACTGCAATCGATAGCCCGCAGCATCCGCCACCAAATCCTCGCCGGCAAACTGCCAGATGCACTGCTCTCCACCCTAGAGTCTGCTGTTTCTCAACTCAACTCACAGTCAAACTTAAACTCCACAGCCTTAATTTTTCGCCCTTCCCTGACTTCCTGGAACCCGAAAACAGTCGGCATTCTGGAATCTCAGGCAGTACGGGCAGAACCCGAAGCCATTGGGGCCGGACTCAAACGAGCTTGGGCAGAAATGTTCAGAGCCCGAAGTCTATTTTACTGGCAGCGGTGCGGCCTGCAGGTACAGCAAATCAATCCCGCAGTTTTGGTGCAGCCACTTCAAGAAGCGATCGCCGCGGGCGAGGTGAAAATAAAGGCGGGCGCACAGTGGGAAATCCAAGCCACTAGCGGTTTGGGATTGTCCCTCGCTAGGGGAGAAACCATCCCCGATTACTATCAAGTGCAGCCGGAAACAACCGCGGTTAAATTCCAGCGGATCGGTTACAAAACATTAGCCTACAATCTCAAAGTCGGCGATGGTGAACCGAAAAAAAAACTGCTGCTGGGCAAGTTTGCTGCTTTCGCAATTCCCGATTCTCCATTTATAATTCCTGATTTGGCTGACTGTTGCGTGCAAGTTTTAGCGCTGGGAGAGGAAGCACAAACAGAATACGTTTTAGAGGAATCGCAACTGCAAGAAATCATTAAATTGAGTAAAAAAGCAAGCGCAGAATTTGACTCAGATTTAATTTTGGAGTGGACGCTAAACCAGACAGCCAACAGCGGCGAACCGCAGTTTTATTTCACTCAAGTTCGTCTGGTGAAAGGGGAAAAAGTCGCCCCACTAGAGGAAAATTCGATCGCCCTCCCGCACCCAAACTCGATCGCCCCAGCCCGAACTCCTGCGATACTTAGAGGTGTGGGAGCCGCATCAGGAAAAGCCGAAGCAATTGCCCAAGTTATGACTAATTCCCACCCAGAAAACGCGGAATTCTTAGCCGGAGGCATTTTGGTAGCCCGGACAATCGAGCCGAATTGGCTGCCTTGGCTGAAGGTTGCTGCTGGGGTGGTTGCCGAACAAGGAGGTATGACAGGCCACGGCGCCATTTTAGCGAGAGAATTGGGGATTCCTGCCGTTGTGGGAGTGACCGGGGCCACGCGGGCGATCGCCTCGGGCGATTCGGTTTTGGTAGACGGCGATAGCGGAGAAGTTTTTGCCCTCGCCCAACCGGATGCGATCGAGACAGGAGACAGCCGCCGACTTCGGGACACAGCAAAAAAGGCAGATATATACAGTACAGCAGCCAAAATGTCAATAGCCAAGCACCAATCTTCTACCTCCGATCGATCGTCCAATTGGGCGCCTAAAGCTCGACAATATCAATCTCAGTCTACTCAATATGTTTGGGGCCCACCAACGGCGACTCAACTGCTAGTTAATGTCAGCCAAACAAGTTCGATTGACCGCCTCAAAAATCTGCCAATAGACGGCATCGGATTGCTGCGATCGGAATTAATGGCATTAGAAGCTTTGGACTGTGAAAACCCCAAAGTTTGGCTACAAGACGGCCGCCAATCGGAATTTGTTGATCGCATGGCGGATTGCCTCAGCTTGTTTGCTGCTGCCGTTTCGCCGCGGCCAATATTTTATCGATCTCTCGACTTACGCGAGTCAGGCGACCACGGCAGTTTCAGTTATACCTTTGAACCGGAATTATTTGATTGGGAACTATGCGTACTTCAAAAAGTCTGCGAGTCAGGTCATACCAATGTTAATTTAATTTTGCCTTTCGTGCGCTCGGTTGAGGAGTTTATATACTGCCGCCAGCGCTTAGAAACAGTTTGGAAAAACCGCTCAACAGAGTTTCAACTGTGGATTATGGCGGAAGTTCCTTCGGTGTTATTTTTATTGCCAGATTACGTAAAAGCCGGAGTTCAAGGAGTTTCTATCGGCACTAACGATTTAACCCAATTGCTGTTAGGAATTCACCGCAACTCCGACCAGGTAGCAGGTGCTTTCAACGGGAGCGATCGAGCCGTGATGAGGGCGATCGAACAATTAATCAAACAGGCCCGGGCCGCCGGCATTCCTTGCTCGATCTGCGGCGACGCTCCCGCATTGTATCCCGATACCGTTGAATCCTTTGTGCGGTGGGGAATTTCGTCTATTTCGGTCAATGTCGATGCAGCAGAACAAACTACCAGGGCGATCGTCCGCGCCGAACAGCGCCTGCTGCTAGAAGCCGCTCGATCGATAATTAACAATTAACCACTCCCGGACGCACTTGACCCCAGAAATCCGGTTTCTACTCTAAATCATAGCTTTGGCAAGCAGCCACCCGCTCAGAAATCGGATTTCTAGACAACCTGTGCCTCCAGGAATATTAACAACTACAGAAGTTCGGTTTCTGAGTATATCTACCAACCGCGCCCGACGGTTAGGAAATTCTTAATTTCTCAAACCCTGGCTTTTATTCCTTTTATTCCTTCTTCCCTCTTCCCTCTTCCTTCTTCCCTCTTCCTTCCACTAACATCGGATTTTAAAGCTAGGATAGAAATATAACCAATTCTTGACCACGAATTTCAAAGGTGGTACCCGCCACCTGATTTATCCGTGGAATCAATCGAAAATCGAAAATCGAAAATCCTTGCGTCCCCCGCATTTATCCGTGGGGTCAATCCAAAATCGAAAATCTAAAATCTAAAATCGAATGACCCGGAGGTACAAACCGTGAAATCAAAAATTATTGCCACCGCAGCAATACTTGCCGCCCTGGCCTTTCTGCACCCTCACCCAGCATTATCTCAACCTGCAACTGACGGCGGCAAAAAACCCGGCTTCTGGCAACCTCAAGCGCAGGTTGACAATACTCGCAACATTACCCTCAGACTGTTAAATGAAACTGGATTAAACCTAGAATACGGCCCATCAGGTGGCAGCTTGTCATCCTTGCCCGTCGGAACCAGCAAAAACATCATTGTTCGTATCAGCAATCGCACCGGCGACATTGCCAATATTCCGATTAATGCCACAGGAGGAACCGCAACTTTGAAATACGACTATAACGTTGACTCGCAGACAAACCTTGTGACGATTCGCATCACCAGATCAGACCCCCGCACTAGGCAAGACCGATCGGTTTATATTGATGAAAAAGGGCGAGTTTACTCTTTCTAAGATTAACGCTCATCAACCCGGTTTCTCCTGATAAATTTTGCTTTTAGCAGCGAGGTATCGCGGAAGAAATCGGGTTTCTAGACTAGCGTGCATAAATTCTGTCTTTCTCAAAAAGTTATCAATCAAGTGCAGCCCACCCACAAAGAATCGATGTTTTTGTGCAGCGGATTTGACATTGCATCCCCAAAATCAACTGCTGCTAGCAATTCGGCGCTAGTGGCGCACTGCTGCATCAGGTGGGTTTCGAGAGGATGTCAACCGCCGCATCGCGGACTAATATCCGTCGTTTCTCTTGATACCTGCGCCTCGATTTCCCTCTTCTTTCGGTTTAGCTTTGTTCACTCGCAAGGGGCGTCCCATCCACTCTGCACCGTCTAATTCGGCAATTGCAGCGTCTTCTTGGGCATCCTCCATCATCTCAACAAATGCAAAACCGCGCATCCGACCGGTTTCCCTGTCGGTAGGCAAGACAACTCGCTTGACTGTGCCGTATTCTGCAAATACTGCTTTCAGGTCTTCTTCGGTGGCGCGGTAAGACAGATTTCCAATGTAGATAGTCATGTCGATCGAACTGAACTTGTTGTGCTATACATAATAACCTTTTAATTTAACAGTCAAGTGCTATCGAGCATACAACTGGGCAATCGACTCTGACTAAAAGGGTTTGCCACACTCACCAACCCTTGGTACTGGCTGGAATAGTTAGCTTAATCAACACTCATATCCTCACTCATCCGCAGGGCGAGTCAGGATCTGGGGGGGTGACAAAGAGGTCTACGAGATAGACTGTATAAGGGTTGCAGCCCGCATACCTTGTTGGTAAAAGCGGCGTTTAGAAGGAGTTAACTTCATTAACTGTTCTACCTCGTCAGA
>Ga0164305_10000338_pt1 | contig 17148 bp, 16 predicted proteins | sample Whisoiple_237_MG_FD_110215 | JGI IMG/M metagenome (GOLD analysis project Ga0164305, IMG submission 110215) | Soil microbial communities amended with pyrogenic organic matter from upstate New York, USA - Whitman soil sample_237_MG | ecosystem: Environmental > Terrestrial > Soil > Agricultural...
ACCGTAACGCCGTAGCTGTAGCGGATGGAGAGCTGGAGCCGGGTGTCCTCGCCCGTGTCGCCGTCCTTGTCCTCGCGGGTGCCGTAAAGGACTTCGCCGCCGACCAGCAGTTCCGGGGTGACCTTGTAGAGCAGGTTCACGGAGGCGTAGTCGCCCCGGTGGAAGGCGTCGCCGGACTGGAGGTTGGTGTTTTCCAGATTGGTGCGGCTGACGCCGATCGCGGTGGAGAATTTGTCGTCCCAGTTGTGTTCCAGATAGGCCATCACGCCGTACATCTGGCCGGCCTGCGCCTCGACCTGCAGGTTCGTCGTGTCCAGTTCCGGCGCCAGGTCGGTGCCGCCGTCATTGAAGTAGCTGGCAATGCCCTCGCCCCAGACGTAGCCCGCGCGCAAGGTGCTGGACTCGCCCAGTTTGATGACGCTCGTCAGATCCAGGCCCCAGCCGAGTTCGTCGCCGTTCGGTTCCCCGCCCGGGCTGCCCACGGTTTCAAAGCCGACACTCCGGGCGACGCCGGCCAGACGAACGTGGCCCCAGTCGCCCGAGTATTTCCCGGCGATATGGAAGTCCGGATATTTCTGGGTGTTGGTGAGATTGTTCCCGAGGTCGGGGTCGATGACCCGGATCAGGCCGGGGTCGACATCGTTGCCCGGCAGTTCAAGCCCGGCGGCGAGCCAGGTCGTGTCCGTGTTCACGAACGTGTACCGGACGCCCGCGGTCTTGACGTAGATCATCCCGGACGGACCCCAGAAGTCGATGATGTTGGGCCACAGGTCCGGGTCCATCAGCAGGGACTTGTTGTAGCCGGCCATCACCGGGCCCCACTCGAACGACGCGCGCTGCAGGTGGAAGGTGGTTTCGCCGGCGTTGGACCCTGAACCAAACAGATCGAACTCGATGGCGACCTTCACGGGCGTCCCGTTCAGATCACCCTCGCCCGAAACGCCGAACAGGGTCTGGCGGGCGCTGAAATTGGCCTGGCCGTCCTCGCCGTAGACGCCCTCCTCCGTCGGGATTTTGGACGGCCGGAAACCGCCGACCCAGACAGGATCAACCCGGTTGAAGTCGTAGATCCCGTCCAGTTGCACCCAGCCGTACATCTGGACCTTGATGTCATCCGTGATGACGGGAGGCCGGTCCCTGCCCCCGGGCTCCGGCGCGGTCTGGGCTTGGGCGATGCAGGGCGCTGCCAATGGAGCCAGCAAGCCGAGCGCGAACGCTGCTGTTTTTAGCATGGACGACATCCCGATAGTTTCGTCGCAACTGGATCTTTCCAGAACACCGCGAGTTCACTATTCAGTCCATGCTCCGGTCAACGTTATTGTATGTAATCGATTGAAACATCTCGGGATTATTTACCACTTATTGCTCTCAATTACATAATGTAACGTCGGCTCTTCTCACAACTCGCTGTAGTTTAACCGTACAGAGCGATCTGTGTTCGCTGGATCGTTTCCGATACATGAGCGAACCTTGGCGGCTCGCATCCAACGAACGGGCGAGGCGATGTTCGACACAGGGTCTAGCGAGGCATGATCCCGGATCCGGCAGCGGCGCGCGTGGGAAGGCCTGAAGCCCGCGTGCTCGGGGCCTCGTTGCTGCTGACGCTTCTGGTGGCGGCCGGCGGCATCGCCTGCGGCCTGCTTTCGGGATCAATGGCCATCATCTTCGACGGCCTGTTCTCAGGCATCGATGCGGCGATGACAGCGGTCATGTTGCAGGTCGCACGGCTGGTCCGGCGGGAAGCCGACATGCGCCACCAGTTCGGCTACTGGCATTTCGAGCCGCTGGTTCTGGCGTTGAACAGCTGCGTGCTGATGCTTCTGTGCACCTACGCCTTCGTCAATGCCGTCATGGGGTTGATGGGGGGCGGACATGTTCCCGAGCTGGGCCTCGCCCTCCTGTACAGCGGGCTGGTGTCGGCGGGATGCATCGGCATGTACCTGTACCAGCGCACAGCCAACCGGGAGCTCAGGTCAGACCTCATCAGCCTGGATATGCAGGGATGGCTGATGTCCGGCATCATCTCCCTGGCCCTGTTGGCCTCGTTCGGGATTGCCGTCCTCGTTCGCGGCACGCAGTTCGAAGGCTTTGCGGCCAAGGCGGACCCGCTGGTGCTGGCCCTGTTGGCCCCCCTGCTGCTGATCGGGCCCGTCCGCGCCGCCCGCAAGGCCTTCCGCGAGATCTTCATGATCACGCCCCCTGCCCTCGACCTCCATGTCAGGACGGCGCTCGACGCGGTGGCCAGCCGCAAGGGCTTCGTCAGCTATGAGAGCTACAGCACCAAGGTCGGCCGGGCCGAGTTCGTCGAACTGTACATCCTCATGCCGAAGGACGGGCGCGCCGGGGTCGAGGATCTGGACGCCCTGCGCGAGGAGATCGAGCTGGCGCTCGGCGAGTCACGGCACGAGCGGTGGCTGACGATCTCCTTCACGGCGGACCCGCGCTGGATGAAGCCCCGCTCGTGGAGCCCTCACACCCGCCTGATATAGGCGGCCGCCTCGGGGCCGTACCCCTTGCCCGGATCAGGACGATAGTCCTCGTAGCGCGTGAATCCCGTCCGCTCCCAGAACCCGTGAGCGTCGCCCACAGCCATCAGGAAGACCGTCGAAAAGCCGCCGGCCCGGGCCAGATCCAGCACGATCTGGAGCCCCGTAAGCGCATGACCCTGCCCCCGCACATCTGCCAGCAGCGCCATGTCGTGCAGGTAGAAGCAGTCGGGCTTTTCAGGCAACGCCCCGAGGGCGGTGTCCAAGGCCGGCGGCGCGCCCAGCACCCACGGGTGGGAAACGAAATAGCCGTACAGCCGCGTATCGTCCGCGAGCACAAAACACCCCTGCGGGTAGACCGACAGCCGATCGCGCACGACGAACGGATCCTCGGGGTAGGACAGGTGGATCGCATTGGCGACATCCGACGCCGTCGCCGCATCATCGGATCGCATCGGACGCCAGAGCATGACCGGCACTCCCTCGCTGGACAGAGCCCCGCCGTCACGGGCGGCGATCCCGACTTGTTCGCAGACCGAACGCTCAAGGGAAAGGTCTGGCGGAGACGCAGGGGTTCGAATGCGTATCCACGCTGGTCTATAAACGTCTATAGCGATCGGTGACAATAGGCGTATCGCCCTGCCCTACTGGTTCCTTAGTCCACGTACATCCACGGGCATCCGGCGCAATCGCCGTCAAGATTTAGGGTCAGATTAAGGGTTAGCGCTGGACTCAAATCTCAGCGGGGGTATCGTCAGCCATGGCCCGACAAATCAACCGCCTGAGCCCGCGAGGCGTCGCAAGCCTTCAAAGTCCGGGTCTGCACGCGGACGGTGGCGGGCTTTACCTGCAAATCGGCCCCACCGGCGCAAAGAGCTGGAGCTTCGTTTTCCAGTGGCGCGGGAAACGCAAGCAGATGGGCTTGGGCCCCATACTGACCACTACCCTCGGCGAGGCACGGCAAGAAGCTGACGCCGCTCGCAGAGCGGTCGCGAAGGGCGTCAATCCGATTGACGCCCGGCGCCTAGCGCGGGCGGGAAGCCACACTTTCGGCGATGTCGCAGATGGCCTGATCCGCTCCATCCAGGGCGAATGGAAGAACGAAAAACATCGCCACCAGTGGACCCAGAGTCTCGAGGTCGATGCGGCGACCCTGCGTCCGCTGGACGTCGACAAGATCACTACAGACGACGTCCTCGATGTGTTGCAGCCGATATGGGCGACCAAGCCGGAAACGGCGTCTCGCTGTCGAGGCAGGATCGAGCGGGTTCTCGATGCTGCGAAAGCAAAAGGCCTGCGCACGGGTGACAATCCGGCGCGGTGGAAAGGCCACCTCGCCGTGCTCCTGCCCAAACGCCAGAAACTCACGCGCGGACATCACGCTGCCATGCCGTTCGGCGAGATCGCGGACTTCATGACGCTGCTGAATGCGCGGCCGGCCTTGGCATCCAGGGCGCTGGAACTGACGATCCTGACCGCTTGCCGAACAGGCGAGGTCATCGGTGCGAGAATACCTGAGTTCGATCTGGCCAAGGCGCTATGGATCATCCCGGCGGAACGCATGAAGGGCAAGGTCGAGCACCGCGTTCCGTTGAACACCGCCGCGCTCGCTCTGGTGAAGCAACTCATCGCCCAGCGTGCCGAGAGCGCCGCAGCGAGCGACTACCTGTTTGCTGACGGGTCAGGTCAGAAGCCGATCTCGAACATGGCCATGAACATGCTTCTCCGCCGGATGGGACAGTTGACGTACACGGTGCATGGCTTCCGCTCGACGTTTCGGGACTGGGCCGGCGAAACCACTGACCATCCGCGTGAAATCATTGAGGCTGCGCTTGCGCATGTGGTCGGCAGCGAAGTGGAGCGCGCATATCGAAGAGGTGACGCTTTGGAAAAGCGCCGCCTCCTGATGGCCGACTGGGCAATGCATTGTGGCCAGTATGGTTGATCCCGAGCCGGAGGGATGCGCCCTAACCTTTGTCCGTTTTTAAATTTGTAGGCATCCTCAGGAAGTCTGCGCCCTGGTGCCTACCCATCTCGACACCTTCCGGCGCGGATCGTGCATGCTCGAAGTCAGCAGCCAGTCGGATGCAGGCATTGCCGGCGCTGCGCAGCTAACTCCCTCCGTCGTCCCCAAGACCAGCGCAGCAGTTGTCGTCACTCATTTGGACGGGCGACGTCCGGCCTTGTCTCGCGATCATCAGCGCGAGCACGGTGCGCATCCAAGCTCCGATGATAGTGCTCCCCGGCGGCAATCATTCCGGCCCGGTTGTAGGACCTCTCAGAAGTCCGCATTGATCCATGGCCCAGAACGTCCATTATCGCCGTAGACTCCGCCGGGGAGCATTCGGCGATCGTCGTGGCGGCGATGTCGCGGAATGTGTGCGGATTGATCGCCCTGCCGAACTCCGCCTTGGTGCGCGCCTTGATCTGGAAGTAGACCGCGTCGTCGCCCATCGCCTTGCCCTGTTTTGAGATCCATAGGGCTTGGGTTTCGACCCTCACCTTCTGTCCGCGAAACAGAGTCTCGCGGTGGATCTTGAGGTACCGCTCGAGCGCCTCGACCAACCCGGTCGGCCAGTCGCAAGAGATCGGCGCGCCATTCTTGGTGTCGTCCTCCTCGATGCGTATTTGCCAGACGTCTGTGAACTCCAGATTCTGACCCAGAGTCAGGCCAGTGAGATTGGACCGCCTGAACGGCCGCTGGACCAGGAAGGCCAGCAGCAGACCATCGCGGAACAGCACGGCACGATCAGTGTCGGTCCGGAACCGATCATGCTCCGCCGCTTCCATGAGATCCAGGCCAAGCTGCAGGATCTCTTCTGGCGGCTGCATAATCTCACGACGATCGCGTTTGGGCTGGGCTGCGCTTTGCAGACGGTCCGCGGCGCGAACGATCCAGACCCAGTTTCCGGCCGGCTCGATCATCTGAAGCATTCGCCCCAGCTGCTTGATCCTGCCGGCGATTGAAAACTCGGCCAGATCCTCACTACGCAAGCTTTCGAGATATGCTTCCAGCCGCGCCTGCGTAGCCCGCTGGCCCGGCGATTTCGACGCATCCAGTTCGTCGCGCTGAGCCAGCCAGTTCAGCCATCGCCCGTAGCCAGCCGCCATGACATCTTGCGTGGTGGCGGCCCAGCCCGAAGCCAAGCCTACCACCGCATCAAACGCATCGTAGGGCTGGAGCGCGAGGGCCCACGCGTTCTGATCCTGCTCCGGCCATTCAGAAACCGGCAGGCAACGCGTTTTCAGACTTCCGTGGGTCATTTGGCTGCCCGCTTGCGACGGATCCTGATCGGCTGAGCCGCGGCGGCCTTGGCACGGCGCTCCTCGATCATGTCCGTGTAACGCTGCATGTGCCGGGTGGTGCGCGCCTCGACGTAGTAGCGACGGGTCGTTTCCGAGCGCTCGTGCCCCAGCAGACGGCGGACCGTCTCCATATCTTCAGGGTGTTCCCCCAGATGAAGCTTGCCGGCCAGAGAGCGGAACAGGTGAGCGTTCATAATGAGGCCCGTCTCCTGCTTCACGAAGCTGGAAACGGCACGGGAGAAAGCGTCGGTGGAGCGCCGTCCGCCTTCAGGCGACACGAAAAGCTGTGCGCCGCCTGCAGGCGCCAGCACAGGATGGTAGCGCTCCATGAACCGATTGATCCGCTCGACCACGCTCTGCGGCACGCGCATTTCGAACACCTTGCCCGTCTTGAACTCCGCGGCCGGGATCACGACAAGCATCTCCTCGCGCTTCCCCCGGCCCAGTACGATAATGTGGCGGTCAAACTCCAGCGCCGTCAGATTGTTGATGCGCAGAGGCATGACGGTCAGCAAATCTACGGCCAGTGCACATGCAACACGTCTTGCGATCTTGGGCGTGACGACCGTCGCGCCCTCGGCCTCCGCGAACACGCGCGCAGGGAGACTGAGCAGCGCGTCCACGTTGGCTTCAACTCCGAACTGCCGCAGTCGCGAGGTGTTGCGCTCGGTCATTTCCCGGGCCGCGGTCTGCAGGCGCGGAGCAAGGTTGCCGAGGGCCTCCGCTGAGACCGGATCGCTGGTCCAGTTCCGGGCGATCGACTTGAGCAGCCAGGCATGCTCCGCGAGCGAGCGCGGAACCACGCCACCCTTACGTGCTTCCTGGTATTGAAGGGCCGCCCGTGCGTTATCGAGCTTACTCAGGACCGACAGGCTGGTGATTTCTTCGATCGGAAGCCCGCTGAGCACGAGCAGGGAGGCGAGCTGGCGAAGCTGTTTGCGCCGCAGTTCTATGGTCTTGGGCCGGCTCGCCTTCTTTGAGTGCTCGGACCAGATGTCCGTCACGGCACACTGAGCGAGGTATGCTTCGACATCCTTGCCGAAGCTTGCCGGAAACGCATCCCATGCGAACGAATAGAAGTGCGAATGTCGCTCGAGCGGGATCCCCGTCTGCGGCCATTCCGGCACGGCGGCGACGGCCCGGTTCCAGCTGGTGATTGCCCGACGCGATATCACGCTCGGCGCCTGATGCAGGCTGCGGGTCTTCAGAACTTCGGCGAAGTCAGCAAACACCTGCTCGGTCACTTCGTCAGGCTGGATGCCTGCGCGACTGCAGAAGCTCATGAACCGCGACAGGCCCAATGCGCATCCCCGGTCTGGCGCGATTGACGCCAAGGCCTTCCAGGCCGGCGCATGGCCGGCCACGTCCCGGGCTGGCTGAAGGTCAATGCCGTAGCGACGGAGCGCAAAGGACAACAGGCTTTTCAGACGCGACCACCTGGCCGGCGTGATGTCGAGCGACGCGGGCGTGGCGGCCTTGATCAGCGGACGCAGCAGCACCGGCTCGGTCGGGATGTTCTGAAGCGGCTTGCGCAGAAGTTCGCCGACCTGGTTGGTCGCCCAGCTTGCCTCGACGACCTTGCGATCCTTGACCGTCTCGGCTTCGAGGAGATCGAGAAGTTCTCGCAGGTTCTGCGGGACAGGTGCGGGAGCAGCCGCGCCCGCTTTGATTGGCAGCCCGTCCGCTGCCCCGCTTGCCGCACCAGCGGGGTTCAAGCGCCGCGAACCAGAAGACGGTTCGGACGCCGCATTCAAGGACGTAGGCCCGCCAAGGCCGCTCTCCGGCCGGCGCTTGGGCGAACCGCTCCGGACTTCGGCTGCGTTGGCGGCGGGATGGCGCACCTTCGTAAGAGCCCGCTTGCCAGTACGGCGGGAGGGGGAAATGGACATGATGGTCGCTTCCTCAAACAGTTGAAGTTGGCGCGATCCAAAGATCGCTTTGCTAGTTGTTGCCACCGCCGATATGAGTCGGTTAGAAAGTCTAGACATTTGCTTTCTGTCTTTCTTGGTTGGATATGTCCACCCGGAAGCGGAACAATTGGAAATCACAAGCTACTTGCTGTGTGTAGTGGCTGACTATTCTGACTAGTTGTTACGTTGCAGTGTGTTTTGTTCTTGAAAATCTGGACATTTCTGCCCAACAGACGCCACCTTGGACATCAGACGCGGCTCCGGGCGACGTAGGCTGCGAAATCGTCGTCAGAGATCCGGTACTGGCCTCCGACCAGGTGAGCTCGCAGCTCCCCGGACTTGATGAGGCGCTTGACGGTTTTGGGATGGACGTCGAGCCGGCGACCGATCTCGGCCGGCGAATGGAACTGTCCAGCGGATTGGGACGAGCGTTGCACCGTCATGCGCCCTCTCCTGCCGGCGCGAATGCAGTCAGGTGATCGGCGAGCTCTTTTTGTTGGGAGGAAACGAGCTGTTCGATCCACGTGTCGATCTGGCTGGCATACCAGCCGGAACAGGACCCGATCTTGATGGGCTTGGGGAAGCGCTCCGCAGCTATTTCTTTGTAGACCCACGCGCGGCTCATGCCGATGCGGGCCAAGACGGCCGGCAGCCGCTCGAAGCGGCAGTTGGGGTTGAAGGTGCTCATTCTGATGGTCTCCGGGACCGGTTGAAGGAGCCCTCCAACTATCGTCACGACCGACTCATGCCCCAAGCTTTTATCGAATTGAGGCCCGCAAACACGTCGATCGGGATCGCCGACGTCGCCCTTGGAGCCTAGCTATCCCTCGGGCGAGAGACCGACTCCGGACGTGGTGATGCCGCTGCGAATCAGCACGTCACGACAGGCGCCGCCGCCTAATGAATTCTCGGAAGCGGGCACTCCTAGGCGGCAGCCTGCGTCTCCGGCTCGTCAGCGAGCGGCGTCACAGCGTCGTCGTCAAGGCTATCAGAGCCCGGCATGCAGAAGACCGACCACTCGCGCATCATGATCCGCCGCCAAGACATGGCCGCGCCGACAGGCGCGCTCGGTCATGTCACGAACGGCGTGAGCCAGCGGAAGCTCGGCGAGGTCGCGTGGATAGTTGGTCACCTCGCCGCACCAGTCCGGGAAGCTTGAGCGGAACCCATGCGGGTGACAGCGCGGTGTGGTTGGTGTTCCAGCCAATCGGCACCACCCGGCTATCTCCCGGCCAAGAGGCTTAGGTAGGCGGTCATTGCTGGGGGCTGACTACGGCTTTGCGCCAGAGGCGGACATTGGCGTCTGGCCCGAAAGTAGACCTTCACGCGCGCCGAAACCGAAGGGCGTCCACCACGATCTGGAAGGCTGCGAGGTTCTGACGTCGGCTGGGGTAATATAGAAAGTAGCCGTCGAACAGCGGCGACCAGTCGTCCAGGACCAGTTCCAGTTCGCCTGAGGCAATGCGGGACGCGACAAGGTCCTCGGGCACATAGGCGATGCCGAAACCGCTGACGGCGGCGTCGATCATGGCGTAGGAGTTATTGAACGTCACCTGACCGTCGACCCGAACGCGAAGCGCCTGGCCATCCCTTTCGAACTCCCATGCGTACAGACCACCCGCGGACTCGTGGCGCATGTTGATGCAGTTGTGGCCAATCAGATCTTGGGGGTGCCCCGGCCTGCCCCGTTCGGCGAGGTATCCGGGCGAGGCGACGGCCACCAGCCGCCAGTCGGGGCCGATGCGGACGGCGATCATGTCCTTCTCGACGCTTTCACCCAGTCGCACGCCGGCGTCGAACCGCTCCTCGACGATGTTGCGGAAGGTGCTGTCGAGAATGAGCTCGACCTTGATGTCCGGGTACGATTCTAGCACCGGCTTCAGCCTGGGCCATACCACGCTGTCCAGGGCGTGGTCGGATAAGGTCAGGCGTATGGATCCGGCTGGCTTTTCGCCGAACGCCATCAAGGACGACATCTCCTGCTGAATCTCGGCGAGGCGCGGCGTGATCGTCTGCAGCAACCGCTCGCCGGCCACTGTGGGTGCGACGCTGCGGGTCGTGCGCGTCAACAGCCGCACGCCCATGCTCGTTTCGAGTTGCCGTATGGCGTGACTAAGGGTGGACTGGGCCACGCCGATGCGGGCGGCGGCCTTGGTGAAGCTTCGCTCCTCGGCGACGGCCTGGAACCATGAAAGCTGGTTCAGATCGGGCCCGGCCATCAGAAATCTCCAGCAAGATTAATCGTCCACGTCGATTAGTTCATGCCGATCTCGCTGACTAATCGTTTCGATGGCCGCCTCTTAGTTTGTCCTTCGACGAATGAAGGAAACGACCATGCTCGCCGCCGCACCGACAGCCGAAGCAACGCCGACGTCCGAAGCCGCGCCGACACCGACGGCAGCGTGGGGCGCGGTCATGTCGATGGCGCTGTGCGTGGCGCTGCTGATTGCTTCGGAGTTCATGCCCGTCAGCCTGCTGACCCCGATGGCCGAGGGCCTCGGGGCGTCGATCGGACAAACGGGCCAGGCGATCTCTATCAGCGGCCTGTTCGCTGTCGTGGCGAGCATCGCGATCACTACGGTCGCGGGCAGGCTGAACCGCAAATGGGTCTTGGTCGCGCTGACGGGCCTGATGCTGGCCTCGCTGGTCCTGGTCGCGGCCGCTCCCAACTTTGAGGTCCTGATGGTCGGACGCGCCTTGCTCGGGATCTGCATCGGCGGGTTCTGGGCTCTGGCGACGGCCGTGATCATGCGGCTGGTGCCGCCAGCCGACGTGCCTCGCGCCCTCGCCCTGATGTACGGCGGCCAGGCCATCGCCGCTGCCTTCGCCGCGCCGCTCGGCAGCTATCTGGCGGGCCTGCTTGGCTGGCGCGAGGTCTTCTGGGCGCTGACGCCGTTCGTCGCCGTCAACCTGATCTGGCACCTCGTCGCCCTGCCCTCCCTGCCCGCGCGGCAGGGCCAGGACGCGGGGGCGATGCTGGCCCTTCTGCGTCGGCGCTATTTCCTCACCGGCCTTATCGCCTCGATGCTGTCCTGGGGCTCGGCCTTCACCCTCTTCACCTATCTGCGCCCCTTCCTCGAACAGGTCACGGGCGTGGGCGTCACCGGCCTTTCGATCCTTCTGCTCGCGCTCGGCTGCGCAGGCTTCGTCGGAACCTGGGCGTCCGGCCGGTTCATCACCGGAGACGTCTCGCGGCTCCTGCGCCTGCCCGCCCTTGTGATGGGTGCGGTCACTGCGCTCCTGCTGCTCGCCGGCGGCTGGCCGATCGCGGCTGGACTCCTGCTGGTCGCCTGGGGCGCGATGAACACCGCCATGTCGGTGATCTGGATGACCTGGATGTCGCAGAACGCCGATGACGCGCCGGAAGCCGGCGGGGGCCTGATGGTCGCCGCCGTGCAGGCCTCCATCCTGCTTGGCGCCGTCCTCGGAGGCCTCCTCCTCGACCGGGCCTCCATCAACGCTGTCCTCATCGCGAGCGTCGTCCTGGCCGCCTCTGCGGTGCTGATCGTCGGCGATGGCCGCACCCTGCTGAAACCCCGCTGAACCCCCAAACCCGGAGCCCGACATGATCCCGAATTTTCCCGAACCCCGGACCCGGCAATCCGCCTCGCTGGACCGCCGCGGTCTGATGAAGCTGACCGGCGCCGGCGTGACCGCCGCGGCCGCCGCGGCTCTCCTCCCCACCTCCAATGCAAAGGCGCAGACCATGACCAGCGAATGGGATAAGGTATTCCCCCGTGACGAAGCCGTCGACCATCAGAAGGTCACCTTCACCAACCGCTACGGCATCACCCTGAGCGGCGATCTGTATCGGCCCAAGGGCCGGGATGGAGAACGGTTGGCGGCCCTCGCCGTCGGCGGACCGTTCGGCGCGGTCAAGGAACAGTCGTCCGGCCTCTACGCCCAGACAATGGCGGCGCGCGGGTTCGTCGCCTTGGCGTTCGATCCGTCCTTCACCGGCGAGAGCGGCGGCGAACCCCGCAACGTGGGCTCGCCCGACATCAACACCGAAGACTTCATGGCGGCGGTCGATTTTCTCGGCCTGCACCCCTCGGTCGACCAGGAACGCATCGGCGTGATCGGCATCTGCGGCTGGGGCGGCATGGCTCTGAACGCCGTCGCTGCGGACAAGCGGGTCAAGGCCGTGGCGACCAGCACGATGTACGACATGTCCCGCGTCATGTCGCGCGGCTACAACGACAGCGTCACCGATGCACAGCGCGCGCAGACCCTCGAACAACTGAGCCGCCAACGCTGGGTCGACGCCCGCAACGGGGCCCCGGCTTACGGTCCGGCCGCGAACACGCTGAAGGGCGACGAGCCGCAGTTTCTCGTGGACTACCACGCCTACTATATGACGCCGCGCGGGTATCACGCGCGGGCGGTCAACTCGGGCAACGCCTGGACGGTCACCACCCCGCTGTCGTTCATGAATTTCCCGCTGATGACCCACATCGCGGAGATCTCGCCGCGGCCGATCCTGTTGATCCACGGCGAGAACGCCCACTCCCGCTACTTCAGCGAGACGGCCTACGCCGCGGCGGCCGAGCCGAAGGAACTCGTCATCATCCCGGGCGCCAGCCACGTCGATCTCTACGACCGGGTCGATCTCATTCCGTTCGACCGGCTCACGCGGTTCTTCGAGGAGCACCTGGCATGATCCCGTCGCTCATTCTCGCCGCCGCATCGCTGGCCGGCGATCTCAACGACACCCAGACCCGCAAAGGAGCGCCGATCATGGACATCACCCGAAAGGCCGATATGACCACGGTGGAAGGCTCGGCCGAATACTTCACCGGGCGCGTGACCATCACTGGTCAGTTCCAGCGTGCGGCGCCCTCGCGCGTGGGCGGCGCCATCGTCCACTTCGAGCCGGGCGCTCGCACCGCTTGGCATACCCATCCGCTCGGTCAGACCCTGATCGTCACAGAGGGCGTTGGCTGGACCCAGATCGAGGGCGGGCCGAAGCTCGAGTTTCGCGCCGGCGACATCCTGTGGTGCCCGGCCGAGCACAAGCACTGGCATGGCGCGACGCCGCACACGGCCATGACCCACATCGCCATCCAGGAAAGTCAGAACGGCTCCCCCGTCGCCTGGATGGAACACGTCACCGACGAACAATATCTGGCCGATCCGTCGACGCACGCAGCAGAGGCAGCTCAATGACCGACAATATTGCAGGCAAGACGATCGTCATCACCGGCGCATCAAGCGGCATGGGCGCCGCCGCCGCCCGTCACCTGGCCGAGAAGGGCGCTGCCGTAGTTCTTGGCGCGCGCCGGGTCGACCGCATCGAGGCCCTCGTCGCCGAGATCCGCCAAGCGGGCGGCAAGGCTATCGCCGTGGCAACAGACGTGACCAAACGCGACGACCTCGAGCGTCTGATCGACGCTGCGATCAAGACCTACGGCGGCGTCGACGTGCTCATCAACAACGCCGGGGTTATGCCGCTGTCGCCGGTGGAGCGGGTCAAGGTCGATGAGTGGGATCAGATGATTGACGTCAATCTGAAGGGCGTCCTCTACGGCGTTGCCGCCGCGCTGCCGCACATGATCGCCCGGAGATCGGGCCATATCATCAACGTCGCGTCGGTGGCGGGCCACAAGCTGTTCGGGGGCTCGGCCGTCTATTCCGCGACCAAGTTCGCGGTGCGCGCCTTCTCGGAAGGCCTCCGGCAGGAGATGGCCCCCCATAACATCAGGACCACGATCATCTCGCCGGGAGCGGTGAAAACGGAACTGCTCGACCACATCAGCGAGAAGGACGTGCAGCAGGCCAACCAGGACTACGTCGGCGAGGTCGGCGTCCCGGCCGAAACACTGGCCCGCATGGTGGCCTTCGCCATCAACGAGCCCGAAGACGTCGGCATCAACGAGATACTGTTCCGACCCACGGCTCAGGAACTCTGAGATCGGCAAACTCGAAGAGCGCCGGGTGGTCGCCAGATCACTCGGCGATGCAACGCGGACAGCAGACCGTTCTGACGGCCCGACCGGGAAGCGCCAGCAGCGGACACTGGCGGACGCGCGATACCCGGACATTCACCGAGCAGGGCGCCGAGACCTGGCCCACTCGATCCTGATTGAGATGGAACGTCTCGACGCCAGGATTGCTGATAGATGCAGCCGGAGCCTAGACGCTGCTTGCTCTAGCCCCCCCGCAGGCGAGGAGATCGAAATGCGATCCGTAACGCTTCCCGACCACACCGAAGTCTCCGCCCTGGGACAGGGAACCTGGCGGATGGGCGAGGACGCAAGCCGCCGCAAACAGGAGATCGCCGCACTTCGTACCGGCATCGACCTCGGCATGACCTTGATCGACACGGCCGAGATGTACGGCGACGGAGCGACCGAGACCCTGCTCGGCGAGGCCTTGGCCGAGGTTCGCGATCAGGTCTTCCTGGTCAGCAAGGTCTATCCGCAGAATGCCGGGAGAGGCCGCCTTGAGAGGGCGTGCGAAGCCAGTCTGCAGCGGCTGAAGACCGACCGCCTAGACCTCTACCTGTTGCATTGGCGCGGCTCCGTGCCGCTCGACGAAACCATCGAAGGCATGGACGCCTTGATCAACGCCGGGAAAATCCGGCGATGGGGGGTCAGCAACTTCGATCATGCGGATATGGAACAACTGCTGCGCGCCGGCGGACAGGCCTGCACGACCAACCAGATTCTCTACAATGTGACTGAGCGTGGGGCGGAGTTCGATCTCCTGCCGCTACTTGCTGAGCATCACATGCCGGTCATGGCCTACAGCCCGATTGGTCAAGGCGCGCTGCCGAAGTCCCCCAACCTTTCCGCCGTCGCCAGGCGCCACGACGCCACACCGTTTCAGATCGCCTTGGCTTGGGTTCTTCGCGATCCCCAAATCATCGCCATCCCGAAGGCTGGCACCCCCGCCCACGTCGCCGACAATCGCCGCGCCCTGGACCTGTCGCTGACGTCGGAGGATCTCGCCGCGATTGACGCTGATTTCCCAGTCCCCACCCACAAGACGCGCCTCGCTATGCTCTGACGAGTGCCGGCAGTTTAAGGGCGTGCTCAAGGTCAGGCGTGCGCCACACGCGGACTCTGCTGGCCAGCCGAAAAGTCGACATTCCGTCGGGCAACCCGGGAGTCCGAACCGACACCTGTATCAATCTAAACGGTCGTAGCCGACGTTCAGCTGGTCGAGGACCGCCATCAGCTCGTTCAACGCGAGTTCAGGCGCCGCTGCGCCAGCTCGACACCCTTCGTCGACGATCAAAGCGAGCCGGCTGATCTCAGGAAACCCGAACGACCCGGCTGAACCGGCGAGCCTGTGGGCGAGGCGCCCAACCCCCGAAATGTCACCCTCCTCCTTCGCCCGGCGCAGTCTGGCGAGATCTTCGCCGCACCGCGCGATGAACAGGGCTTTCAACGACTCCAGCGGATCGGTCACGACGGCGCCTTCGCCAGAAGCGCGCGCACGGTCCCGGAGAGGCTCAGGGGATCGAAAGGCTTCATGATCACCCCCGCTGCGCCCAAGCCGATTAGACGCTGCATCTCGGCTTCCTGCGTCTGGGCGGTCATGAAGATAACGGGCGTGTGGGCGCAGCCGTCAAGGGCGCGGATCAGGGTCAGCAGACCCGGCCCGTCCATTTTCGGCATCATGACGTCCAGCAGGATCAGGTCCGGGCGGTATCCGGAAGACAAGACCTCAAGAGCCGCGACTCCGGACGCCGCCGAGCGTACTGTCCCGCCGCCCGAAAGGGTGAAGGACAGTTCAGTGAGCTCGCGAATGCTCTCGTCGTCATCGACGTGAAGGATGTTCAAGGGGCTCACGCTGCGACGGCTCCGGTATTCAGAGGGCACTCGAACCAGAAGGTGGAGCCCTGCCCGACTACGCTGTCCACGCCGACCTTGCCGCCCATCATCTCGATCAACTGGCGGGAAATGGCGAGACCCAGACCGGTGCCGCCGAAGCGGCGCGTGGTGGATTCATCCGCCTGCACGAAGCGCTCGAAGAGGGTTGCGGCGACTTCGGGCGGAATGCCGATCCCGGTATCCGTGACGTCGACCCGCATCATCGGGCGGCCATCCGCCCCCGTTCGCCTGCGGATCATCACGCTGGCCCCGCCGCGTTCGGTGAATTTGATCGCGTTGCTGAGGAAGTTCAACAACACCTGCCTCAGCCGGGCGGCGTCGCCCACGATCGTCGCCGGAATATCGTTCGCGACATCCGCCGAATACCACAGACCCTTCTCCTCGATCTGGCCGAGGAGGATCTCGGCGGTCTCTCGCAACAGGGCGCGGACGTCGAACGACTGTTCGGCCAATACCAGGGCGCCGGCCTCGATCTTGGAATAGTCGAGGACATCGTTGATCACCGTGAGCAGGGCCTGACCCGACACATTGATACGATCGGCACACTGTCTTTCGATGGGACCGAGGCCTTCCCGGGCCTGCAGTAGTTTGGAAAAGCCGATAATACTGGTCAGGGGCGTCCGGACTTCGTGGCTAATGTTGGCGAGGAAGCGCGTCTTGGCTTCGGAGGCGGCTTCGGCATGGTCACGGGCCTCGCGCAGTTGATCTTCAAGTCGACGCCGTTCGGTGATGTCGCGGATCACCGCAATGACCTCGCGCGTCTTGCCTTCTGCATCAAGCACCGCCTGGAAGCTGGTCTCGACCCAGACATCATGCCCCTCGCGGTGGATGGCGCGGTGCTGAAGCGTGACGCGTCGCTGGCCGCCAGCGATCTGGGCGAAGGTGTCGGCCAGTCCCTGCCGGTCGTCCGGGTGCAGGAATGCCGCGGCCGGTCGTCCTTCCATCTCCTCGGGCGCGTACCCGAGCAGGCCGGTGATGGCGGGAGAAATATAGCCGCTAGAGCCGTCCAGCTTCAGCCGCGTGACCACATCGCCCATATGGTCCGCGAGCAGACGGAAGTTGGCCTCGCTCCGTCGCAGCCTGCCCAGGGCAACGTGCCTGTCGGTCACATCCTGAACCACCCCAAACAGCGATTCGACACGTCCGGCGGCGTCCATCTGGCGACGAGCGCTAACAACGATGTAGCGGGTTTTTCCGTCGGGGCGGGTGATAGACGTTTCGAAATCCTCGGTCGAACCGTCGTCCATCGCGCGCATGAGATAGGCTTCGAGGCGGCCCCGCTGGTCTGCGTCATAGGCCGCTCGCACCTTCGGCTGGTCGACCGGCGCGCCGGCAGGCGCAGGAGCAAGGCCGAAGATGCGATAGACCTCGTCGGACCATACGACCTCGCCTGCCGCCGTCCGCCGCCAGTGTCCCACGTGCGATACGGTCTCGGCGAGTTCCAGCAGTCGCCGTTTTTCTTCAGCGACGAGCCGCTCGGTCGTCAGCTCGAGTTGTTCGGCGACGAGATCGCCAAGCTCGCGCAGCAAGGCGCGGTCCTCGACCGAAAACAGGCGCGGCTCGGTGTCGATGATGCACAGAGTCCCGAGATTGTGCCCTGCGGCGGTC
>Ga0164305_10000340_pt1 | contig 17063 bp, 14 predicted proteins | sample Whisoiple_237_MG_FD_110215 | JGI IMG/M metagenome (GOLD analysis project Ga0164305, IMG submission 110215) | Soil microbial communities amended with pyrogenic organic matter from upstate New York, USA - Whitman soil sample_237_MG | ecosystem: Environmental > Terrestrial > Soil > Agricultural...
AGTTTTGACCCAATGTTTTAGCATCTATGCAATCTATAATCTGCCAAAATCATAGATGCTATTAACCCTGACTCAGGTTTCTCATTAAATTTTTAACTGGCATCCTACCTGCGAGATCGGTGCCAAAGGTAATCAACGATAGTCGAAAACCTCATAGTTATAGGGGAATCGCGAGATCCCCCTACTCTTATAGAAATTTATACTTATGTTTTATTTTGATTCATCTTGCTTGATTTGCCAGATAGCGCCAAGTGCGGCACCAGCCCCAGCAATCAATCCAGTACTCATTCCTTGAAGAGTTTTCAGGGAAGGATCTTGGGTAAGACATTCACTAGTAACATTTTTAGCTTGTAAGCATTGATTGCTATCTGCCCAGCTAGCAGTGCCACCCAACACAACGCCTGTCGCACTACAGGCTACAATCAGAAGAATAACGCGGTTCAGTTTTCTATCCATAGATAGATGTATGAGTCTTACAAATGGACTAAGACTTTAGTCTACTTCACCTATCCGCAGAATGTTTCCGTAAATTCCACAGTTTTATTTAACTAGGGGAGTATTTTTAAGGATCTGCTTTTTAGCCTAGCTGATGTCGCTTAAGCATCTCAAGAGGGGAACAATATCAGCAGCCGAGCAGGAGGATTTAATTATTTTTTATTCCTCAAGTACTCTCCAGGTTAGCATTTTTGCTGGCTGTTGAACTTACCCGAAAAACAAGAATATCCGAGTAGTCATACTAGAGCAATTATACCTAATCGTTCAAAGACGCTCATAAAATTCTTAGCCGTGATTAATCAATCATGGGACTTGAAACTAGCTGAGGTTAAGGGAAAGGTATAAATGTCAGCAAAAATACTTATTGTAGATGATGAAACAGATTTAGAATCTCTAATTAGTCAGAAGTTTAAAAAGCAAATTTCTGCTAATGAATATCAATTTATTTTTGCTCGTAATGGGATAGAAGCACTCACAAAGCTGCAATTACATCCAGATATAGACATGGTGTTGTCTGATATTAATATGCCTGAGATGGATGGCTTAACGTTACTAGCGACTTTAAATCATTTGTTTCCTAGCATTAAAATAGTCATGATTTCTGACTGTAAGGATATCGAAAAGATGAGGCTATCCATGAATAACGGTGCCTTTGATTTTTTGATAAAGCCAATAGATTTCCAAGATTTAGAAATTACTATTAATAAAACCTTGCAACAAGTACAAATTATTAAAAGAAAGCTGCAATTACAACAAAAAAAAGAAAAGAAACTTCAGCAATCAGAAAAACTTTTTAGGGAACAAGTTCAGGAATTGCAACAAGAGTTAGATGAATTAAAAAGATCTCAAGTTCAACTGATTCAAACTGAAAAAATGTCCAGCTTGAGTCAGCTAGTAGCAGGAATAGCCCATGAAATCAATAACCCTGTTAATTTTATCTCTGGAAACCTGATTTATGTTAGTGATTATATCCAGGAACTTTTAACGATTATTGATCTTTATCAACAAAACTGTCCTAATCCTGAACCAGATCTTCAAAATTTACTAGAAACAATTGATCTCAATTTTCTATCAGATGATTTATTTAAAATTGTATCTTCCATGAAAGTTGGATCAGATCGTCTTCGCAAAATTGTATTATCACTCCGAAATTTTTCGCGTCTTGATGAATCCGGAATTAAACAGGTTAATATTCATGAAGGAATTGACAATACTTTAATGATTCTACAACATCGCCTGAAATCTCGTGGAACTCATGAAGCGATTGAAGTCATTCGAGAATATGGCGATTTACCCTTGGTAGAGTGCTACCCAGGAGAATTGAATCAGGTATTCATGCATATTATTAATAACGCTATTGATGCCTTTGATGTATCAGATCAAGAAAGCGAATATCAGAATAAATTTTTAAATCCTTCCATTTGGATTCGCACAGAAGTTTTATCTTCCTCCTCAGTGGTAATACAGATTAAAGATAATGGTTCTGGAATGACGGAAGCTGTAAAAAAGCGTTTGTTCGACCCATTTTTCACGACTAAACCTGTCGGTAAAGGAACCGGACTAGGATTAGCCGTTAGCTATCAACTGATAGTTGAGAAGCATAAAGGGGTACTTCGCTGTGAGTCAGAATTGGGAAAAGGAACCATTTTTTGGGTTGAAATTCCCTTTTACCAAGTGAGATCTGCGGTAATTTATGGATGAAGACTCAAATAACTAGTCTGACTGCTGCTACTTAATCTGTAAGTTGAAAGGAATACGTGCATACACCCCTATTGGATCATTCATTCCTTTTAAAAGGGAGATTTCTGACTGAAATTTTAAAAATTCTGTAGTCAGAGGATCTGGGGCTTTTTTAACACTATCCTCACCTGCAATCTTTTTCAAGATCCGTTCTTCTAAGGTACGGACTTTAGGATATTCTTCGAGTTCCCAACGATCCCCAAGTTTTGCTTGTTTTGCGGCGTAGGTAATGGCGCTATTTAGCCCGCCAATTTCATCTACTAATCCGAGTTGTTTTGCTTCCTGACCTGACCAAACGCGCCCTTGAGCAATTTCTGCTACTTTTTGCTTGGGCAGTTTACGAGACTCAGCTACTTTATTGAGGAATTGATCGTAAACTTGGTTGACAAATCTCTGCGAAATCGCCAATTCTTGGGGTGTTTTGGGGCGGGAAATGGTTTCACTATCCGCTAAACGGCTGGTTTTTACCACATCCCAGGTAATGCCATTAGTGTTAGCAATTTTTTGGATATTTAGTAACATTCCAAAAACGCCAATGGAACCTGTAATGGTGTTGGGTTCCGCGAAAATTCGGTCTCCATAAGTAGAAATCCAGTAACCGCCAGAGGCCGCCACGTCGCCCATAGAAACAATTACAGGTTTTACCTGACGAGTAAGACGTACTTCTCGCTGAATGATTTCCGAGGCAACGGCGCTACCACCAGGACTATTAACCCGGAGAACAACGGCTTTAACATCTTTATCTAGTCGTAACTGGCGTAGTTGCCTAGCAAAGCGATCGCCTCCCACTTCCTTAGCTGCCCCTTGACCATCAACAATTTCGCCTTCTGCATACAGGACGGCAACTTTGTTATTGGAAGCAGACTCTTTAATATCTTTACTTTCGGCATAGCTATTCAAGCTAATTCTGCGGAATGACTGATCGGTTTTATCATTGCCAGTCAGTTGCTTCAGATCAGCGACAACTTCATCGAAATAGGCAACCTTATCGACTAAGCGGCGTTGAAGGGCTTCTGGCGCAGAAATTGCCCCTTGACTATCTGCGATCGCCTGTAACTGTTGAGGTGTTAATTTTCGGCTTTTGGAAGTGACATCGAGAAAATCTCCCCACAGATCGTTTAACAAAGCTTGAGTTTGTTGACGGCTTTCGGGACTCAGTTGCTTCAAAACAAAAGGTTCTACGGCTGACTTGTACTTCCCAACTCGAACAATTTGTACCCCCACCCCATACTTTTCCAATGCGCCCGCTAGGAACATGGTTTGAGAACTAAAACCATTGAGTTCCATCATTCCCATCGGGTTGAGTACCACTGTATCGGCAACAGAAGTCAGGTAATACTCTCGTTTGTCTGAAGCCACATCATAGGCAATAATCTTCTTTCCAGAAGCCCGGAACCGTTCTAAGGCTTCTCGGACTTCTCGAAGGGTGGCTAAACCGCTACCTCCTGTCCCTGAACGGGTGCCATCTAAAAAGATGCCTACAATTCGTTGATCCTTCGCAGCATTATCCAAAGCCCTCAGAACAGTACGTAGAGTAATACTATCGCTACTATCACCCGATAAGGCTTCTCCAATTGCTTCAGTGGTGCTAGAAGCAGACTTGCTATCGGTAATATTTTGAGAGAGGTCGAAAACTAATACAGATTTGTTTTTAACCACAGGTCCTTCATCTTTAGAGGCTGCCAGAATCAACAAAGACAGCAGTCCAAACGTGCCTAAACCAAAAAACAGCATCAGACCAACTACACTGCCAATTACACTAGCAAAAGTCTGTTTAAGAAAGTTAGACATTGGGGAGTTTAGGGGCGATATAAAGGTAAAACGAAAGAAATTTAGATGAAAACTAAATAGAAGCTTCTCTAACTGGATTGAGGTTGGGAATGACGCTTTGAATTAAAAACTCAAGCTGGTTGACAAGCATGAGGTGTCAGGAAAGGGCTTGATGCTGGCTATCCCGAACACCCAGTATCTTATGCCTAATCTTCAGCGATTAATTTTTTGCATTAGCCCTGCTTTACTATCCTAATCGCTCTAGAGAAGTTGAATGTTTGAGTTGAGTGAGGGTAGCATTGCCTGTGCAGAAAAGGACGGTGGTGAGTTCTGCTATTAATAACTGTGCTAAGGCATCTAAATCGGCGGCTGACTCATTAGCCGCTTTGAGAAAAGGCCATGCTAAACCCGCAATATCTGCCCCTAACGCGATCGCCTTAGCAACTTCTAAACCGTTGCGTAGTCCTCCAGACGCAATCAGAGGCACTTGAGGCGCGATCGCCCGAATGCTGGTAATACACTCAGCCGTAGGGATTCCCCAATCTGCAAACGTTCTGCCCAACTCTCGCTGCATGGTCGTTTCCGCCCGTTCGCTTTCAACTTTTGCCCAAGAAGTGCCTCCTGCCCCCGCGACATCAATCGCCGTCACTCCCGCATTGAGTAACTTTTTCGCCATCGCTGCCGAGATGCCGTTGCCGACTTCTTTCGCAATCACAGGCACAGGCAGCTTATAGCACAGAGCTTCTATTTTGTCAATCAATCCTTTAAAATTGGTATCGCCTCTCTCTTGAATGCATTCTTGCAAAGGATTGAGATGCAAAATCAAAGCATCAGCCTCCAAGGAGTCAATCACCCGCAAACATTCCTCAATACCATAGCGATAGTTCAGTTGCACTGCGCCTAAGTTGGCAAATAAAAGAATATCAGGCGCAAGCGATCGCACAGCAAAGGTTGAGTTGACTTGAGGATTCTCTACAGCTATCCGTTGGGAACCCACCCCCATGGCAAGTTTATACTGCTGTGCCACTTCAGCCAGACGATAGTTAATCATCTTTGCCTGTTCTGTCCCACCCGTCATGGAAGAGATGAGAATGGGTGCGCCTAGCGGTTTGTTGAGAAAGGTCGTACTAAGATCAATCTCACGGCGATCCAAATCGGGTAAGCAACAGTGAGTAAATCGGTAGCATTCCAACCCATTGGTATTTGTGTGAAATTGCACATCCTCATCCAGACAAATTCGCAAGTGATCTGCCTTACGGGTCTGAGTTTGAGCCGATAAAGACGCTTCTAAAGCGTGCGTCTGTTCCACAGGTAGGTTCACAGGAGTTCTAAAGGTTAAGTTTTGAGTTTTGAATTATACCCGTCAACTAAGAATTTCTAGCTGAGAACTTATAACTCTTATTAAGCAGCACAGAACTGAGTAACTTATAGCATTGTGCCGATCTCCGGTAAGATTTTAGCGAGTTGACATTTGAACGCGGTGAAATATATTGCTGGGCTGCTGTTAGTGGTATTATCCTTGGCGATCGCGCCTCCAGCGTTTGCCTCTTTCTGTCGCCAATCTCATGACCACAGAATCTGCATCTTAAAGATTCAACGTAGCGCTAAATATCACTGGGAATATAGAGCCACCGTTAGTGTTGATGGGGTTGAACGAGCTACCGAAGTTTATAATTGTCGCGATCGCGTCAAAATTCAACCGGATAAAACAGTGGTTCCCTTTGAAGCGGAAGGCGCAGGCGAATTAATTTGTCACTTTTTCCAGAAATCCTGATCAGTAGCTCCACTAAGAGGGTGGCAAGCAGAGGGAGCAGAGCTTAATATTTAATTATGTTGACCTAGTTGACATCCCTATGCCTCAGTGATTTTGATCAACTCCACAGCATCTCGTCCATCAATATCTTGCAAATAAACTTTGACTTGTTCTTCCTTCGCTGTAGGTAACTGCTTCCCGGTGAAATTGGGGTGAATTGGTAACTCGCGATGGCCTCTATCGACTAAAACTGCTAAGCGAATCGCCTCTGGTCTACCGTATTCTAAGACTGCATTTAAAGCAGCGCGAATGGTTCTTCCTTTATAAATAACATCATCCACTACGACAACCGTCTTCCCCGTCAGATCAAAGGGAATTTCTGTTTTTGCGGGTGTCCGAACTCCAATCTGATCCAGGTCATCCCGATAAAAAGTAATATCTAACGCTCCCATTGGAACTGTAACCTGTTCCAAGACTTCAATTTGACGCGCCAACAACTTGGCTAAAGAGACACCTCTGGTGTAAATCCCTAAGAGTCCTAGTTGGGATAAGTCTCTGGATTGTTCAACAATTTGCGAGGCGAGACGATTCACTGTCCGACGCAATTCATCGGCTGAGAGAATTTCTATTACTTGAGAAGGCATAGAGATTAACCTGAACAAAGCCTTGGCGAGGGGTAGAAGGAACTAAACCTACACTGAAGGGTCTTTCTGAGTCAAGGCTTTCTAAACTACTCTTATAGACTTTAGCTCTAATGAAAAAAATCGTGATGACTCGATTGCGTACTGCTGGATTGATCGGGTTAATTTCCTGCGTAACGGTGCTAGGAACTAGTTGCAACAACCTGACTTATGCTCAAAATACTCTAACTCAAGCAAATCGTCCTTTAGCCTCTGGCTTCATTTGGCCAACGCAAGGAAATTTTACCCAAGGCTTTAATTCTTATCATGAGGGAATCGATATTGCTGGAGCCGTTGGGACTCCGATTGTGGCGGCGGCGACGGGTACTGTAATTAAAGCAGGCTGGGATGATTCCGGGTGGGGATTAGGCTATGAAATTATCATTCAGCATCCGGGTGGATACTGCACAGTCTATGCTCACAATAGCCGACTTTTAGTCAGCAAAGGTCAGCAGGTAATTCAGGGTCAGGCGATCGCGAAAATGGGTTCCACAGGCAATAGTACAGGCGCTCATCTTCATTTTGAAGTTCATCCACAGGGTCGTTTAGCCATTGATCCGCTTCCCCTATTACCGCGTTTAGTTGCTGGAAAAATTCCTCCTTTACAGCTAACTTCTACAGCTGCTAAATCGCAAAGTCTAGGTAGGGATGTTCTCAGACGCTAAAGTGAGGATTCTTGACTCACAATAGACCTCCTGCATCAATCACAAAATCCCCCTCTTATCTGCGTCCATCTTACATAGCCTGCCACAAACGCTATACACCCCATCTGCGGTAAAAAATCGAGAATATTATTCATGCAGGAGGTCTAATGAACAATTGGCTCAGAAGCTCTGATCTGTCAGCAAGCGATCGCCTCAGCTTAAATTTCTTAGCAATAAACTTTACATTTATTCAATTTTTTGCCGATTAGAAAAAATTAGGACTACGATAGCGGTGTCAATGACTTTAGTGTGAACTCAAAAGTCTGTGTTCCCTGACACGGCTATTGTTCAAGTCTGAAATTTCAGAATCATTACCAAGAAGCTGCTGCAACTCAACAATCTCAAATGCAGCAGTTATATTAACTGTTTTTGAAGAATCAGGAGAAAAGCATGGAAACATTTGCTTACATCCATTTATCTGCTGCTTATGAAGACGCAGAAGCGGGAATTGAATACCATCTTGGTGAATTTCCACTTAACTGGAAACGACTACCCAGTTCAGCTTGGCTAGGACTACTGAGTACAGCTTATTTATTCGGTAGTTTACAGGCAGTTCAGCCGGCTGGGGCAGTACAGTACTATGTCAGGACAAACGGTAGTTGTCTCAACGCTCGTTCTGCTCCTAGTTCCTCTGCCAAAGTTTACACCTGTGTTCGTAATGGTGCCGCCCTCGCCCCAGTAGTTGAGTATAAAAACGGCTTTGCCAAACTCTCTACAGGGCGTTACGTTGCCGCTAACTATATCAGTACGACACCGGGTACAGGGTCGAGTTCTGGAGGGGTTGGCGGTGCTTATCTCAGTTTAGGCTCTAGAGGTTCCGCCGTCCGAGATGTCCAAAAAGCTCTGAATGTTTCACCAACTGGGTATTATGGGTCTGTAACACAACAAGCAGTCCGCGACTTCCAAAAGAAAAATGGCTTACTAGTCGATGGAATTGTGGGCGCGCAAACTCGCAATGCTTTAGAGATTTCTATTTCCTAAAATGCTCTAAGTAAAGCAGCATCGGTTGCTCTTAATCCCGGTTGTAGGCGTTGATCAACAACCGGGATTTCTCATCCCAAATGTAAAATTAGTAAGAGAGCGATCGCCAAGCCTAACCAAACCAGAAAACTATACCGGGTTAATTGCAGCGCTTGATGAATCGTCTCTGAGGTAATTGGCTTGATAGCGTCGCCTAGTAGAGGCTTATATTTAGCAACCCCTCGATACCAGTTCTCTCCTCCCATCTGAACATCTAGAATCGCCGCATAAGCGCACTCACTCCAACCAGAGTTAGGGCTAACATCTTTAATAGCATCGCGGCTACAAAGCTGCCAAACGTGCCTCAGTTTTCCCGAAATTAACCCTAGAGTAATCACCGTTAATCGGCAAGGAACCCAACTCAGAGTATCTTCCAGCCGCGCACTGAACCAGCCTAAATCGGTGTAGGGGGGTTCTCGGTAACCAACCATTGAATCTAGGGTACTAGCAGCTTTATAAGCCAGGGCAAAGGGAAGACAGCCAACCCCTGGCAAAGCTGCTCCGATAATGGCATAGAAAAGAGGTGCCATTACGCCATCTGTGGCATTTTCGGTAACGGTTTCTAAAACAGCCCGTAAGATTTCAGTGGTCGATAAGTTTTCGGTATCGCGACCAACATATTGACTCAGGCGATCGCGTGCTTTCAAAACATCATTCACTTCTAAAGGCAGTAAAACGTCTTCAGCTGCCTTCCGTAAACTTTTACCTGCAAAACAACTCGCTAGCACAATACTCTCAACAGTAATACCTAGGAAGGGATGCAGCAAATTGGCTGCTTGCCCAATTAACCACCCCACCCATCCACTACCCGTAACCATTCCTAATCCGAGAAATATACCCGCCCAACGGCGTACATTCGGATTTGACCATTTTTGTAAAATCAATCGAGTTAAGTGCGTAATCACCCAACCCATGACTCGCACCGGATGAGGCCAACCCCACGGATCACCAATGAGGTAATCAATCCCCGCCGCCAGCAGTAAAACTATTGGGCTTTCCATTCAATCAGTCGGAAGAAACTCAATCCAGGGTTTCAACTATATTTCCTATTTAGAGTTGGTTACTCAGATCAACAAGATTTTTGCTGAACCCGTCACTCTTTACCGTGAGTGTAAGGATTCAACATTTTGCTCCCAGTTGATGCCATCAAACGGGATAATGCGAAATTGAGATAACACATCGCCATCTAAACAGCGCACATTGACATCGATTGAATCAGGATGTGAGCGAGGGCGATAAAACGGATGAATACCACACACTTTGCAAAAAGTATGTTTCGCCACCCCTGTATTAAAGGTGTAAGTCGTTAAAGCTTCAGCACCGCTTAACAAAGTAAAGTGCTCAGGAGGAACAATTAGATGCAAAAAGCCCTTCTTTTTACAAATTGAGCAATTACAATCATCTACCTCGTGCTTGTCAACCACTACCTGAAAGCGAACTGCCCCGCAGTGACAGCCGCCTGTATAAGTTACCTGTTTAGTTTCGTCTGTCATGGTGCCACGAGGATTTAAACAACAAAACTTGTCTCTTCTCCTAAAGCAGCTTGCCGACTACGAGCATCGTAGTAGAGATCTGCTAAAGAAATACTGTACAACGCTTCTTTAAGTTTTTGGTGGAGTCGATGCCACAGGGTAAACGTCACCCAGTCTTCTGCTTGATCAGTGTCTGGAGCGTGGTGAGGTAAAGGTTCTATTGTTTCACCCACCGATTTAAGAATCTCTCCCACTGAAATTTGTGCAGGTTCCCGTGCTAGTTGATAACCCCCTTGTGAGCCTCGGACTGATTGCACTAAACCCGCACGACGCATTTCAATCAGGAGTTTTTCTAGATAGGGAGCCGGTAAATCTTGTCGCTGCGCGATCGCCTTTACTGAAGTTGGCCCATAACCAGGCTGCAAGCTTAGATCTAATAGTGCCTTTACACTATAGTGTCCGCGAGTTGTAAGCTTCATCGGCAGAAATTAGACCCTAAGTATTCTCTCTCTAAACAAACGATAACAGGATTTAAACGCCCCAGATGTTACAGATATCCTGAGAATTTTTCCTCAAGTTTTACCGTATTTATCCTTAGATCTGGAACTGTTACAAAGTTAATGGCAGCTTCAAGAGCGGATCTGACTTTTTTTATATTGATGCTGGAGTTAACTTCAGCAATCCAGTACATGAGTGATGCCTTACCTCTAAATAGTTCTCCTCAAGTTACGAACTCTTACCAAAGAGATAATATTTTCTTCAAAAATTGCCGTTCCAGTTGACACTATCCGTGTAATATAGTTTTATAGCGATAACTGAGAGCTTAGACAAAGTTATCTAAGCTTCCAGTCAACCAAAGCAGAATGCTACTTACCGCTTGACTCATTAGTTTTAGATTCAAGTTGATGAATAAAAAGAAAAAAATTGACCCGTTAATGGGTGAAGATCTGATCAAAAAAGTCAAAGAGCTAGGGAACCTCAATAAAGAGGAAAAGGCAAGAGCCTGCGGCTATTACACCGTGACCAAAAATGGTGTAGAGCGCGTTAATATGATGAAGTTCCTAAACGCCTTGATTGATGCTGAAGGCATTGAGCTAGATGGCAAACAAAACGGCAATGGGCGTGGAGGCCGTAGTGCTAGCTATCGAATTAGTGTGCAGTCTAATAACAACCTGCTGATTGGTTCCGCCTATACAAAACAGATGGGACTCAAACCGGGCGATGAATTTGAGATCTCTTTGGGAAGAAAGCATATTCATCTGAAACAACTTGATGCAGAAGATGATGAGGTTGCAACCGCATCCTAAGCGCCGGGCAGTAATCTTAAAACTGTAACTTTCCCCCTTTACTATTAGGTAGAGGGGGAAATCAGCATTGATGATGTTGTAGCTTCAAAAGCAATCTTGGGCAGGAAAAGATATAGCAGCAGCCAGGGTTGTTCAGGCATTCTTAAATGCCCAAACTATTGATTTCATTAGCTTTTCCTTCTGCCTTCTGCTATAGGAGATTGCCCTGAATGCACAAGGATAAGTAAATCAACATAATTAAATATAAGATCTGATTTTTGAACTCCCTCTGCTCCCTCCGCTTCCTCTGCTTGCCAAGATTTTAGGTTTTATTAAGTGGAGCTACTTATTTTTAACTCGGTGTTCCTGCCCGTTGCGTGAGAGTTGCGATCGGGGATGGTTTTGCTGCCGACTTTAACGCTAGATAACGCTGTAAAGCTTTGCGGGTTGTCGCTACATGGCAAGCCAAGTCAATCCCTTCTCGTTCTAAAACGCCTATGACTTGCTGAGGATTATCTTTGTCCACAACAGGTAATTGATGGAGTCCTCTAGCCCCCATACGGTCTAGAGCTTCCGCTACAGATTCCTCAGAATAGGCATAAAGTAGCTCAGTGGTGCAGATATCAGCTAGCTGCTGAGTTGCCAGATGGGTGTTGAGAGCATCAGATTCTGGACGCGCGATCGCAGAATGCTCCCAAAGGGCAAAGGTGCGGTTAATATCTTGCAAGGTGACAATTCCCATCAACTGCCCAGTTTCATCCACGACCAAGGCACTATGGCATTGTCCTGTAATCATCGCCAGACCTGCATCCAACACAGGCATTGCACCACTTAACATTTGGCAGGGAGGTTGCATCGCCTCTGCCACCAGCATTTGCTTAAGCAGCTCTAAATTCTGATCTTTCTCAACATTGATTCCTAACTGCTGAAGATGTTGACTCGGATCAGGGACACGATGGAATCGCTCAACCAACCAACTGCTTAAACCCACTGCTGCCATCAGGGGTAAAACAATGCGGTAGTCTCGCGTTAACTCAAACAGTAACAAAATGGAAGTTAAGGGAGCTTTCGCACTACCTGCTAGAACAGCCGCCATTCCCACCATGGCATAAGCAGGGGGGGCCGCAATATTCACCAGCGTTGCGGGTAAGATCGCTGCCAAAATTTTTCCATAAGCTCCCCCTAGGGAAGCTCCCAGGAACATGGCTGGAGCGAAGATTCCCCCGACTAAACCGCTACCTAAACTGATGGAAGTCATGATTAGTTTGACGACCAGTAAGGCCAGCAGTAATTGTAAAGAAAACTCAACATCCTGAAGCATGGCCTCAATGGTTTCGTAGCCAATCCCCATAATTTGAGGCCATTGCAAGGCGGCTAACCCAACACACAATCCGCCAATAACCGGATGGAGCGATCGCGGTAAGCGTCCTAACCAACCAAAACCCGCAACCTGCCCTCGAAAGCAACGCCGCGCCCACTGCATTGATTGGGTATAAGTTATAGAAACCAAACTGGCTAATAAACCCAGTCCTACATAAAGCGGTAGCTCTAAAAGACTACGAACTTCATAAACAGGTAACGTAAAAGCAGGCTGAGTCCCCAAACCAATTTGAGCAATTAAGGAAGCGACTACGGCAGCTAATAACACCACACTCACGGCTGACGTGGCAAAGGTCGTTCCCAAAACAACTTCTAACGCAAAGAAAACCCCAGCAATCGGGGCATTGAACCCGGCTGCCAGACCTGCTGCCGCACCCGCACCCAACAGTAACCGTTGCCTTTCTCCAGAAACTTGTAAAACCTGACCCAGTAAGATGCCAAAATTTGCCCCAATTTCTACACTGGGACCTTCAGGACCTAAAGAAGCCCCAGTCCCCAAAGACACAGAGGCTGCCACCATCTTCGTTACAGGTCGCAGAGGTAAAAGTTCCCGCACTCCCTGAGAAGCAGCAATCAGTGAAGACATACTAGGACCAAAGTCAGGCCAAGCCACCCGCATTAACCCGACAATAATCCCGCCGAAAATCGGGATACAGGCTAATGTCCAAGGTCCCCAACTAGAAAGGACATTCATCACATCTTCCAGCATTAAGCCGTGAATGAGATGAATTAAATAGTGAAAGGTAACAACGCCCATGCCTGTAAAACCGCCAATCAGGACAGCTAAAAGCAGGACAACAGTTTCTGGAGTGGGCTGGATACGGTTAAGAACACGAGTAACACGGGATGCAGGTGATGCCGATGTGGAAGCAGGCGGCAGCAGCACCTCTGATGGGGGTGTTGCGGTCATTGAGGGGCAGCTAAGAGAAACTGAGAAAAAGTTTAAATTTTGTTTCTACTATTCTCATATATCTGAAATCAACACGACAAGTTATCTGAGATTCAAGCAGCAAAATAATCCCATTAAGAAACCTCCTGCTAAAAAATTTAGGGTAATTGAAGGGATATACCTACTCAAATCGTTGCCGTTGAGGAGACCAGCGCTTGAGGCTGTAGGTGTTGAGATTGTTGACAATCAGCGCTGTTTTGCCAGATCCTAAGTCTGCGATCGCCATCAGTGATTGTTTCGCCTCGGTCGTAAACTCACTGTAGACTAAAGCACCTGTATCCGAAAAAATCAGGGTATGGGGTTTGAATTTATTCCCATTCCCGATCGAGGGGTTAACTTTAGAGGCTTTTAAAGTAGCAGCAAACTCTTGGTCAACGGTGAGAACTGCTTCCGGTTGGTTGTTTCCGGTTAAATCAACCGCTTTAATTGGCCAGTTGCCTACAGAATTCAGCATTACCGATACATTAGGGATTGCACCCTGAGGGACATACCCTGCTGCCTGCAACTCGTGCCATAGAGTCGGTAAAATGACCGAACCCCATTGGGGTTGTTGCTCATTGAGTTCTGACAACGTAATAGATTCTGGCTGTAATAATTGGAAGGCGGCTTCTGTAGAAGCGAGGGGTTGCAGAGGAGTACTCGTCTCCCCAGTAGCTGGCAGCACTTCCCCGGCTACTAATAGCTGTAGCACGCCATTTTTCAGTTGCACAGCTTTGGCCGTTGCTAAAGTCCTTTGGGCTTCACCGTTAGGCTGCCAAGTGGTAATCAGAATTCGCGGATCTGTATTTAAACCCAATTTTCTCCAAAGTTGCTTGCCAGGTGCGACTAAGGGTTGCTTAAGGTTCGTAAAAGGAGCTTGAACCCATCCCTTGCCATCATTAAAGGCAGAGATTTGGACTTGATACCATACTTGTTGTTCCTCTAGTTGCAGAGGGGGAGTACCGCTAGTTAGGGTGACATCCGGCTGTAACCAATCGGCTACATTCACCTGACTAAGGGGAGTCACCGAACCCATCAGCTGACTCAGATGAGTTGCCCCCAATTCTTTTTCACTCATTGCCAAATCGAGTTCGGCTAAGACTTCTTCAATCTGGGTCAGCGTTTGTGGGGTATTTTTCTGCTGTTTCTGTAACCAGGCGATCGCCTGAGGTTGTCCTTGCTGGACTGCTTGCATCAGTGCGCCCCACGCTTTCACCTCATTTTGAGTTGCATTCACCTTCAGGGCTGCTTCCACACGTTTCCAGAGTCGCCCAGAATCCGCCTTAATGCCCATGCCAATCTCATTCCGGTTCTCATCATCTGAGGACTCAAATACTTGTAGGGCATCCTTCCAGCGACCATCTATTAACGCTGCCAGAACTTGCTGACTAGGACTTGCCCAAAGTCTTTTTGCCTGAGATTGAGTCACTTGGGCGTGTAAGTAAATCAGATCTTTTTGGGCTTGGGCATTGGAAGGTAATCCGGTTTTGCTTAAAGCTTGCAACCATTCCCACGCCGTAGACCAAAGTCCCCCTCGTGCCAGAGTCAACGCTTTGCGATAAGCTTGATTGTCTAAGGCTGGCTCTGTGAGCGTGATTTCTTCTAAATCAATGGGGTCTGGTGAAAAGTCACGGGGTTTGATCTGATAAACGCGGAATTGGGGATCTAGACCGACTGTTTGATTCACAACCAACTCTGGCATCTCACCGCCAGTCACTTCCTGCCAGTAGGGAGCCTGTCCCGCAGGACTTGTCCACGAAACCATTAAACTTAGATGAGCGGTACTCGGATTGTAGTGAACCAGATGCCCATACAGTAAGGATGTCCCACCCTGTTTCAGTTCCCCACTCAGATTTAGCCAAACTCCGGATGTGGGAGCTTTGTCAAAACCTTTCACTTCAGTCAGAGGTAGAGAACGGGAAGAAATAGAGCTTTCCGAGTCATCCAAGGGGGCGAGGACAGAAGACTCATCAGGACCGGAAACAGCTACTTGAGTCGCAAGGCGATAATGGGTTTCTACCTCGCTTCCATTTGCTTCTACAGGCTGATAAATTCTCAGTTCAATAATCTGGTCACAGGGGGTTTGACAAGTGGAATCTGATTTGAAGATAGGGAGTAACAAATCAGTTCCACCCAGATGACTATTGAGAAATAGGGGATCTCCAGGTTTGAGTTGTCTTTTGCGAATTTCTGTCTGAATTTGTGTCAGCGTTTGAGGATGGTTTTGAGCGGTTCCAGAAGTTCGAGCTAACTTAGGGAAAAAGCGATTGACCCAAATACTTGCATCTGGATTGATGATTAACAGAAAGCCTATCCAGACACCCCCTACAATTAAAGCGGTTGCACCGAGTAAAGTTGCGATCGCGCCTAAAGCTGTTAACTGACTTTTAATACCTGACTTTCTCGCTGGCGGTTTCGCCTTGACCGGGATTGTCTGTTTTTCGCCTAATCTCTGAGAAAGTGGCGTGAGTTTGGCTCTAGGGCGACTTGGTGAACGTCTAATAGCAGGTGAATTGTTCTTCATGAACGATTTTTTGGGATAGTAGAAGTGGTCAATTTGCCTGTCTGGATCAGCTTTTCCCTAATTTCCCTCAAAATTGTGGAAGAAATTTATATTTCTATTCATTTAGGATTTTCTATGCCTTGGATGTCAAGACTTGTTCATAAAGCTGACCTGCACGTTCCCAAGTGAATTCATTCTCAATCATCTTTCGCGCATTATCAGAAATCTGTGTTCTCAAAGCCGGATCTTCAAATAAGCGAGTGATAGCGTCAACATACTCTGCTACCTGATTCGCTCGCAAGGCTCGTAGCGGCACTGAGGCATGATCAACGGTGAGTCCTTCTAAACCGCGATCGCTTCCTACTACAGGCGTTCCGGCTGCCATTGCCTCTAAGGTTTTATTTTTAATTCCAAATCCGGTTCGCATGGGTACTACACAAATAGTACTAGCGTGGAGATACTTCACCATTGAAGGAACCCGACCTGTAACGGTAATTCCTGAACGTTTTCCCAGTTCTAGAACTTCAGAACCGGGTTTAGCACCCACGAGTTCTAGCGTTGCATCCGGATAACGCTGCTGAATTTCTGGAAATACCTCCAAACTCAAAAAACGCACTGCATCAATATTAGGAGCATTATCCATCGCCCCAATAAATACTAAGCGGTGTCCACCTGGATCAAAGGGACGTTGAGGAAACTCTATCAAATCCACCCCATTGGGAATAATCGCCATTTGAGCGTTCGGATTACACGTTTGGAGTTGCTGTTGATCTTCTAAGGTAGTTACGACTAGACAAGAAAATTTAGCACAGTAGCGTTGTTCATAACGACGCAATAAGGGCAAATTTAGCTGATCTCGTAACCAATTTTCTGAAGTTCCAGTTTCTAGCTGATGTTTACACGTTGCATAGACAGAACTATGGATATTAACGACTGTCCGTAACTGCTGCTGCCATTCAGGTCTAACATAGATTTCATTAACACTATGTTCGCAAGTAATTACCTCGTACTTACCAGCATCAACAGCCGCATCTACCCAGTTTTGCATATCATCTGCATAGAGATGCAACACATGAGGCGGCGTTCCTTGTTGCAAAAATGCCCTAAATCGTTGTAATTTGCCGATCATTCCTTTCTGTCCCTTAGCTTCTAAGGGTTGGGGAAAAATTACCAAATTCTCTACAAACTGGCGTAGAGCTTCTACTTCCGCCGTTGTAACCTCTAAAATTGGCTGAGTAATGAGAGTAATTGCGTGCCGTTGGCTCAAATATTTAAGGAGATTAAATGTCCTTACCTGCGTTCCTCCCCGCGTTGGGGGATAGGGAAAGGTAG
>Ga0164305_10000341_pt1 | contig 17061 bp, 15 predicted proteins | sample Whisoiple_237_MG_FD_110215 | JGI IMG/M metagenome (GOLD analysis project Ga0164305, IMG submission 110215) | Soil microbial communities amended with pyrogenic organic matter from upstate New York, USA - Whitman soil sample_237_MG | ecosystem: Environmental > Terrestrial > Soil > Agricultural...
ATTAGTCATCCCGATTTATTAATTAAACAGCCTGGAAAATCAGAGTTTGGAGAGTGGCTTTATGCTCCGATGGATATCCATTTAGGTAAGCGTCCTAAACAGGAATATCAAATTATTGCCGCCTATCACACGCAACTACTGGCAGCTTTGCAAGGCGCTTGGCCAGAAAAAGCCTGGTTAAATCTACGTGGGAAAGGTCAATATGAGGTGGATTTATGGCGCTGGTTGCCGCAAATGCAGCTAATTCTAGACGAATGTCTACAAATGCTGCTAGTAGAGCGATCGCCTGAAGTATTTATCTCTCGCCAGCAATGTAGTCTCTGTCCGTGGTTGACTCAATGTTATGCGATCGCCAAATCTCAACAGCATCTTTCCTTGATTCCAGGAGTCACGCCGAGTCGTTATCAACATTTGCAAACAGTCGGACTCACCACCTTAGAAGTTTTAGCCGAGGCGAATCCCCTTTATTTAGAACCAGAATTAGATCCCAAAATTGCCCGCCAGATGGTGCAACAAGCTAAATCTGTTTTAGAACAACGAGCGATTTTGCTCCCGCCTGAATTTCTCAACCCTGCTTCCCAGTTACCCACAGCGCCGATTGAACTATACTTCGATATTGAAGCTGAACCTAGTCTCAATCTGGACTATCTTTTAGGTGTTTTAGTCATTGATCGGCAAGCTAAAACTGAAAAATTTTATCCTCTGGTAGCCGAACACCCAGATCAGGAAGCCTTCATTTGGCAACAATTTCTAGAGTTAGTTTGGACTTACCCAGATGCTCCCATTTTCCATTTTTCCAACTATGAAATGGATACAATTAAACGTTTGGGGAAGCTGTACCAGACTCCATCTGAGCAAGTGAACCCGGTTTTAGACAGATTAGTAGATATACATCAGCAAGTAACCGAGAAAGTCACGTTACCTGTAGAAGGCTATTCCCTCAAAGCGCTAGCTAGCTGGATTGGCTTTACTTGGCGAGATCCGCAAGCAAACGGTTCTCAATCGATCTGTTGGTATGACGAATGGTTAAAAACCAGCGATCGCGCTTTACTCGATGCCATTCTGCGTTACAACGAAGACGATTGTCGCGCCACCTATGAGGTGAAAGACTGGCTGGTAGGCTTTTTGAGGCAATGTGAACAGAGGGAAACTTCCCAACTTTCATAACTCGTCAACAAATAGAGTTGACAATCTCCGATAAAACCTGCACAATGGAACTCGGCTCAAAAAATGGGACTGTAGTTCAATTGGTTAGAGCACCGCCCTGTCACGGCGGAAGTTGCGGGTTCGAGCCCCGTCAGTCCCGTAAGCAATCTAAAAATACCGTCGTCAGCCTTGGTCGGAGAGAAAATGCTGGTTAGAGTTCGTATTGCCCCAAGCCCTACTGGAAACTTACATATCGGTACTGCGAGAACGGCTGTATTTAACTGGCTGTTTGCTCGTCATCTGGGCGGTCAGTTCATCCTGAGAATTGAAGATACCGACATTGAGCGATCGCGCCCCGAATATACCGAAAATATTCTGGAAGGTCTTACCTGGTTAGGACTCAACTGGGACGAGGGACCTACCTTTCAATCCAAGCGTCTCGATCTGTACCGCCAAGCGATTCAAACGTTACTCGATCAAGGTCTTGCCTATCGCTGTTACAGCAGTGAAGCCGAACTGGAAGAAATGCGGGCGGCTCAAAAAGCAAGACACGAAGCCCCCCGTTATGACAATCGTCACCGCAACCTCACCCCAGAACAGCAAGCCACCTTTGAAGCCGAAGGTCGTCGCCCGGTGATTCGCTTCAAAATTGATGATGCGCGAGAGATTAGCTGGAACGATATGGTGCGCGGCACAGTGACCTGGAAAGCCAGCGATTTGGGTGGCGATATGGTGATTGCCCGTGCTGCCGATAACAGCATTGGTCAACCCCTCTACAACTTAGCTGTAGTTGTCGATGACATTGATATGCAAATTACTCATGTCATCCGAGGAGAAGACCATATTGCCAATACTGCCAAACAAATCTTGCTCTACGAAGCTTTAGGGGCAACCGTCCCAGAATTTGCCCATACCCCTCTGATTTTGAATAAAGCGGGTCAGAAGCTTTCCAAGCGGGATGGGGTGACTTCTATCTTTGACTTTAAACAAATGGGCTACATCGCTCCAGCATTGGTCAATTACATGACCTTGCTGGGTTGGTCGCCACCGGACTCCACCCAAGAAATTTTTACCTTAGACATAGCTGCCAAAGAGTTTAGCTTTGATCGGGTAAATAAAGCCGGAGCCAAGTTCGACTGGGATAAGCTCAACTGGCTTAATAGTCAGTATCTACACGCCATGCCTATCCCGGAACTGACAGACCTGCTGATTCCTTACTGGCAAGCGGCGGGATATGAATTTGATGCCGAAGGCGATCGCGCTTGGCTAGAACAACTGACGGCTGTCCTGGGTCCCAGCTTAACCAAGTTGCAAGACGCAGTAGAGATGAGCCAAACTTTATTTAGCCAAACGGTAGCCTACAACGAAGAGGCAACGGCTCAGTTACACCAACCTGATGCGGGTAATGTGCTGCAAGCGATTTTAGCCGCCTTAGAAAGTCAGGCAGCGCTCACTTCAGAAGCCGCCCAGGAGATCATCAAACAAGTGACCAAAGAGAAAAACCTGAAAAAAGGAGTCGTCATGCGATCGCTCCGAGCCGCCCTCACCGGGGAAGTGCATGGACCTGATTTAATTCAATCTTGGCTACTGCTGAGAGCGCGAGGTCTCGATCAGTCTCGTCTCCAACAAGCCCTGGAAACCGCTAAAGGTTAGACCCACCAACCCTTGTCTGGATAGCCGATTCAGGGAACTTTATTAAAAAATTTTGCGTCCCAACTAAAACTAGAGCATACTATTGCTCATTAGCGCGTCGTTTATAGCACTCAACATGCACAACTTAGTGCCGAAGCGAGGCTCAAAACTATTGAATAAGTTTTGCTGGAAAGCTATTGTAGGCACTCCTATAGTAGCGAGTCTCCTGTCCTTAACCGCCCCTACTCAAGCTCAAACTGCCCCCCCCTTATTTCAGAACGTGACGATTAGCCCCTACTCGTCCCAAACTCCAGCGACGATTCGTGGGATTAGCGGCGGGTCAGTCCCTGCAACCAAAGTAGCGGGTCGTACAGAAACTGCGACTGGGCCTTGTACAGGCTTTACTGATGAAAAGCCAGACCATACACTGGTCTTAACCTCCTTTTTCAAAAATCTTAGTATTGAAGTAGAAAGCCCAGAAGATACCACCATCGTAGTCAGCGGACCAGGAGGGACTTGGTGTAACGATGACCACCACGGCAAAAACCCTGGACTCAGTGGTCAGTGGCTAGCGGGTTCCTATGGTATCTGGGTGGGTTCTTATGAAAAGAACAAGTATATTCCCTATGTAATCCGGATTCAGGCTAAGTAATTATGGATTTTTGCGGGAGTTACGTTACAGCCATTTTCCTAGCAGTACGTCCTCTCCTGTAGAACAAAGGAATTTGTCCCTTGCCTGTTCCTCAATCTTCTGAAAAGTCCTGTAAGCTAGCGATCGCATCACAATTGATCTGGTGGATTTTGCAATTGCGAAACCCACCAGATTTTTTTAGGTTTAGACCCCAAAAATCCAGAAATACTATTTTTTACAGAAAGATTTAAGCATTTCCGAGGATTAGCAAAGGAGACTGGGGAATACTAAGTAGTGGTAGAGCTAAATATCTTTACTCACTAGCACTGGCTGATGATGTCATTGTTGAACAAAAGATTAAGCAGATAGGTAGGGGGTAGGGGATAGAGTGTAGGGTGTAAGGAAACACTTTTGAATTTTTGTGTTACCCCACGCCTCTTTTATAGATAGGTCTGAGGTGAATCAATCTACCCATCTATATTAATTTATTCAAGAGTTAATAAACAAATTTTAGAATTTATTCAACAAGCTCAGAGGCAACTATTAGTATGGATACAGTTGATAAAGGCACTATTTTAATTGTTGATGATACACCCACCAATTTAGATATATTATTCGATTTCCTCGCAAATTTTGGCTTCAAAGTTCTGGTTGCAGAAGATGGAGAAAGTGCCCTAGAAAATGTCAAGTATGCTTTACCAGATCTCATTTTGTTAGATGTGATTATGCCAGGAATAGATGGGTTTGAAACTTGCCGCCGCCTTAAAGATAGTGAGCGAACTCAATCCATTCCGATTATTTTTATGACGGCTCTCACCGAAACAACAGATAAGCTAAAAGGATTAAGTCTGGGTGCTGTCGATTACATTACCAAACCTTTACAACATGAAGAAGTTTTAGCGCGGGTTAATATTCACCTGAGTTTACAGAATTTAAATAAAAAATTACAAAGACAAAATGTACGTCTTCAAGAAGAGATTCAACAGCGAAAGCAGATTGAAGAGCAACTCCGACATCACACAGACGAATTAACAGAGTGGAAAAATCGCTATGAAGCCATGATTCAAGCCAGTGGACAGATTCTTTATGATTGGAATTCTGAGACACAAGAAGTTAGTTATGGAGGCGCTTTAGAGCAAATATTAGGTTATTCCCAGGAAGAAGTGTCAGGAGGATTGCAACGGTGGGTTGAGTTGATTCATCCTGACGATCAAACGTTATTTAATAATGAGATTAATCGGGTTCTGTTCAGCAAAGCGCCATTCCAGCTACAATTTCGGGTACGTCGGCAAGATAACAGTTATATCACCGTTGAAGATAACGGGTACTTCTTTTTAGACCGTACAGGAAATTGCGATCGCATGGTCGGGTTTATTGTTGATATTACAGCACGTCAGCAAGCTGAAGCCGAGCGAGAGCAAGTATTTAAAGCACTTCAGACAAGTGAGGCGCGGTTTAGACGCTTAGTAGACTCGAATATTATCGGCATCATTCTCACAGATCTTGACGGCAAGATTACAGATGCGAACGATGCCTTTCTACAGATGGTAGGGTATACCCGCGAGGAACTGAAGTCAGGAAAGCTGCATTCAGACACCATCACTCCCCCAGAATATCGTTACTTAAATGAAAGAGCGATCGCAGAATTCAAAAATTCTGGAGTTTGTTCTCCTTTTGAGAAGGAATACCTATGCAAAAACGGTAATCGTGTTCCGGTAGTGGTTGGAGGAGCGCTAGTCGAACACTCTCAACAAAATACCCTTTGTTTTGTCCTTGATCTGACTGAACGTAAACAGGCAGATCAAAAAATTCGAGAACAAGCTGCCTTACTTGATATTACTACCGATGCCATTCTTGTAAAAGACTTAGACAATCACATTCTCTTTTGGAATAAAGGTGCTGAACGTCTTTATGGATGGAAGCAAGAAGAAATAATCGGAAAAAATATTAATCAAATTCTATACAAAGAGTTATCATCTCAAAACCAAAAATATCTGAAAATTGTTATCGATACAGGAGAGTGGCAGGGAGAATTATACCAAATAAAGAAAGATGGAAAAAGTATTATTGTAGCTAGTCGCTGGACTTTAGTGCGAGATCAACAGGCTCAACCTAAGTTTATCCTGAGTGTCAACACCGATATTACAGAAAAAAAACAACTCGAAACCCAGTTTTTACGCGCTCAACGCTTAGAAAGTGTCGGCACCCTAGCGAGTGGAATTGCTCATGATCTTAACAATTCCTTGGCTCCGGTGATGATGTCGATTCAACTCTTAGAAAAAAAAATTCCTGATGAACAAAGCCAGCGATTGTTAAAAACTCTGGAAACAAATACTAAACGCAGTGCTGATTTAATCAAACAAGTTTTATCCTTTGCACGAGGGGTTGAAGGCAAACGAACAACGCTAAAAGTTCACTCATTAGTTGCAGAAGTTGAACAAATTATTAAACAAACTTTTCCTAAAAATATTAATATCCGTACAGCTATATCAGCACCCGATTTGTGGAATATCTCTGGTGATGCTACCCAACTGCACCAAGTGCTGATGAACCTATGCGTAAATGCTCGCGATGCCATGTTAGATGGTGGAACGCTAACAATCTCTGTAAAAAATCAGTGGATTGATGAGAACTACACTCGCATGAATCTGGATGCTCAAGTAGGTGCCTATCTTTTGATTACAGTATCAGACACAGGGACCGGAATTCCTCGTGAAATTATTGATAAAATTTTTGAACCATTTTTTACAACTAAAGACTTAGGTAAAGGCACAGGATTAGGATTGTCAACGGTGATTGGAATTGTTAAAAGTCATAATGGCTTTATAAAAGTTTCTAGCGAAGTAGGGAGAGGCACTCAGTTTCAAGTGTATTTACCCAGTAGCCAAACCCTAAGTAGCATTGAAACACTTAATTCAACTCCAATTGTGGCTCCAGGTCAAGGAGAATTAATTTTAGTCGTTGATGATGAAGCTTCAATTCGAGAAACTACTAAAGTGATGCTCGAAACTAATTTTTATAAAGTATTGGTTGCTAACGATGGAATTGAAGCAATTTCACTCTATACCCAACATCAGGCAGAGATTAAGGTCGTGTTAGTTGATATGATGATGCCGATGATGGATGGTGCAACAACCATTCGCATTTTAGAAAGAATTAATCCTGAAGTTAAGATCATTGTAGTCAGTGGGTTAGTTCCTAGCCAAAAGCGGGCTGACATTAGAAGTTATAGTGTGAAAGCATTTTTATCAAAACCCTATACTTCTGAGGAACTATTAAAAAATTTACAGCTTGTACTGCGATCGCAGCCATCTATCAACAACTAAATTGAGTCGGATTGACCAGGGTTGTATTAAAATCTAAACTTCAATTCGATTCAAGTCCTCCTACCGAGAATCCCAAATCTATAGAGATATTCAGCTTCTACTCAAAATACAACCCTAACAATAGGGTATGCTGAGGAGCCGAGGAGTAAAACTCTGGCGATAGACTCTTGACTAGCCGCCGGAAATTTGAGAAACGTGAGAAAACAGCAGATTTTTAATAATCTGTTAGCGAATACGAACCTAAAAAGCTTTTAGTTGCATAAAATCCCAGTTGGACACAATTCCATGAGGAGAGATTTATGGCTTTGAATATCGGTGCGCTGAAACTGTCTACCCTCAAAAAAGGCTCTAATGGCACGGCTGTCATTGCTTGGCAAAGATTTTTGACAGAAAATGAATACCCTGTAGGCTCTGTGGATGGAGACTTTGGCAACGCGACTGATACAGCTACTCGCAGCTATCAATCAAAGAATGGCTTATCTGTTACAGGGATTGTTGACAACACTACTTATAGCAAGGCTTTAAACCAAGGGTTTATTTTTAAGGTTCCTAATTTTTCGGCTGAGATGCTGCTGGCGTATATGCGCTTTGGGGAAGCCGAAGTTAAAGACTTGCAACGCAGCTTAAATCAAGTAGCTCAATTGCCCCCGCCTTTAGTGGTTGATGGCGACTTTGGCGATCGCAGTGTTAAAGGGTTATCGGAAGCTTACAAAAAAAGAGATGTGCGCCTCCGCAGTGAGTTAGAGCAAGCTCTATCCAGCACGACGAAGCAAAAACTCGGTAGCGATTTGAGTGCGGCTTTAGATATTTTTAACACCTATGCCAAAAGGCTGAGATTCCGCCTGAGTGGACCCCATTGGTATACTTACTTTCCCACCAGTCGGGCAATTTCTGATTTAGCTTCCCCGTTTCGTGAGCGCGTGCAAGCCTTTCAAAAAGCGCTGATTGATGCTGGGGCACAGACGATTGTTTCTGCGACTTATCGACCGCCGCAAAGGGCTTATTTAATGCACTATGCGGCGAAGGTCGATCGGGGTCAGATTGACCCTGATGAAGTGCCAACGATGGGGGGAGTCGATATTGACTGGGTACACTATACGCGGGCAGGATCACTACAAGCTGCCGCCCAGATGGTTGATGCGTATGGGATTGGGGGAAATCCTGTTGCTTTGCGATCGCTCCATACTGAACGGTTAGCAATTGATTGGAATATTACCTGGGATGGAACCCTGAAAATTAAGAATGGTAATGGAAGTATCGTTTCTGTAGGTTCACCTCGGAATGGGGCTAGCAATGACGATCTTTTTGAAGTGGGTTCTTCTTTTGGAGTCTATAAGCTAGAGAGTGATCCGCCGCATTGGTCTTATAACGGGCATTAAAGGGGCAATCGGTTCAACTAGAAAGTTTGACTAATGCATCTTTGACGTTTGGGGGTAACTGTCGCAGAATCTTGCCTTTTTCTCGGTCAACTGCGACTAAAGTTACTCGTCCTGTCAAGTAAAGTTCTGCGCCATCTAAAGATTGAATTTGATAGTCCCAATGAATGCGAACGCCTTCTAAGTCAGTCATGCGGGTTTTAACAACGGCTGACATACCCATACGAATAGGTCGATGGTAACGAACAGAAAGTTCGACTACGGGTAAGTCACAGCCGAGGGCGACAAGATCCGCAAATTCAATGCCAATTGAGCGCAAGCATTCAACGCGGGCTTCTTCCATCCAGATCAGGTAGGTACCATGCCAGACAATCCCGGCATAATCAGTATGATGAGGGTGCGATCGCACTGGATACTCAAACCAGTTTTCCGTAGAGACAGTTAAGGAGTGATTCTGAATGGCGCTGGTTGGCGGAAGTTGGGGAGGGGTTGATGGTACTTCTGACACGAGACAATGATCCTCAAAATGACATCTTTGATCTCCTGTTCAGGCATTGTAGCGATAGACTCGCATTCTTGGCTCAGAGCAAGGGGATATCGTGAAAACTCTCCCTTCTAGCAACGATTCATGAGGATTTTTAATGCGTAGCCGTCTCTTTTGCTGGCTGTGGGCTGGGTTATTAGGACTCTTGATACTAGGGATGCCTGCGGCTAAGGCTGCCAGCACAGACAGTTCTGAGATTTTGCAAAGCTTAGCAAGCGCCGATGTCATGTATCTGGGAGAAACCCACGATCGCCCGGAAGACCATCAAATTCAGTTAGAGATCCTGCAAACCCTTTACCAGCAAAAGTGCCAGCCTAGCGTCTCCTGTTTAGCGATCGCGCTGGAAATGTTTCAGCGTCCTGATCAGGATAATATCGACCAATATTTAGCCGGAACCCTGACTGAACAACAGCTACTAGAACAAACTCAGTATCAGCAACGATGGGGCTTTCCGTGGGAATATTATGCCCCGATTCTGCGATTTGCCAAGGAACATCAGCTACCCATCTTAGCTTTAAATACACCCACAGAAGTTACCCACAAAGTTGCCCGTCAAGGCTTAGAAAGCTTAACTCCAGAAGAACAAACCTACATTCCTCCCCTTACCGAAATCCGCACAGACAACCCTGAATACCGCCAGATGCTGCTAGATAGCTATCAACAGCATCAGGGAACCCATCACGCAAGTCAAAATTTTGAGCGATTTTTTACGGCCCAAGTATTGTGGGATGAAACCATGGCTGAGGGAATTGCCCAATTTCTCAAAACTCAGCCAAATTATCAACTCCTCGTACTCGTGGGTCAAGCGCATATTGCTTATGGCTACGGTATTCCTAGCCGGGTTAACCGCCGCTTAGAACAGCCGTTAATCCAGCGTTCGGTTTTACTCAGTTTTCCTCAAGCTGAGTCATTTCCAAAAGATCGGTTAATTGCAGACTTTATTTGGCATCTTTAATTAATATGACCAATTTTCTAGCGCCGAATGGATTCTACAAAAGGTTCAAACACCGATACCAATTCGGGGCGACTCACGACTAAGGAAGGAAGAGAACGCTGACCATAATCTCGACCGACTTGTAGGGGAAACATTGGTTCTGATTCGAGGGTTACCCAAACCGCACCTGCCGCTTGCAGAATTGCCCATGCCCCTGCAATATCCCAAATTTTTGGGGTAGCTTCAACCCCACCTAAGGCAGTCCCCGCAGCTACGGCAAGGAAGTTGTAGCTAGCAACCCCCAGCATCCTGATTTTGCAAGGAAATCCCACTTGCATTACGGACGTACTTCTGGCACACAGGCTAAAGAAGTGATTGTTGCTAGGATCATCTTGGCTAGCCTGAATAGGTTGCTGATTCAGAAATGCTCCCGTGGGTCCGGTTAAACCAGATTTGCCGTACCAAAAACCGTGGAAGGATTGCTGAACGGGAGGAAAATGAACGTATCCAAAGACGGGAGTTCCTTGATACACTAAACCGAGTGAAATTCCCCACAAGGGAACCCCGCGTGTAAAGTTGGTTGTGCCATCTAACGGATCAATGATCCAGCACCATTCAGTATCTGGAAAGATATGTTGTGTTTCTTCGGTTAGGATACCGTGGTCAGGAAAGGTGGAGGCGATCGCATTGCGAATTTCTTGATCTGCCCACCGATCCGATTGTGTAACTAGACTACCATCATCTTTGCGAGATGCCTGTACCCGACCCGAATCTGCCAAGAGTTGTGTGCCGACTCTAGCAGTAGTTGTCTGAGCAAAGTTAAAAACCGTTGTCCAAAAATCTTTCATCTTGAGGGACTTAGCAGTTAGCAGTTAGGGGAAGCTAGCTCATGCTAATCGCTAATTGCGCTCTCAGTCTAGTTCACTTTCTATCACAGTAGCGATCGCGTCTTTAGCAGTGGTACGAAACTCTTGAATATTAACTTGGTTTAGCAACCCCACCGCCAACAACATCGCCAAGCATTGAAGCAAAAAGACTAATCCGTAAGCTAGGACTAAATTATCGGTCAACTGCTTACCTAAATTGAAAAAAGCACCTCCACTCACCGTTGCGACTCCTTTTGCCAATGCCTGAGATAACCCCCAAGCGCCAATAAAGGTACCTGCTGTTTCTGCGGCTGTAAAATCTAGCATTAGCGTGAGTGCGCCCGTCGTTGCAATACCAGAAAACAAACCAAAAAACAGAAGGGCTATTTTTAACAGATTCGGATTATGGCTAAATCCCGACAGCACCACCCCTAATAAAGAGACAGCCACTAAAATACAGCCCAATCGAGTAGCATTACGCTTACCTAAACGCGGCACTAATAAAAAGCCAGCCGTACTCAGACCAAATAAGGTTCCGATACCAAAGTAAGCGTTAAGAGTCGCCGTTGCCCCAATCTCCATGTTGAAAACATCACCACCGTAGGGTTCCAAGATGGGGTCTTGCATAAATAAGCCCAGTGTCAGCGCTACCAAAAATGTAAAAAATACCTGGGTTTGGCGGCTCGCTGTTAAGATTCTCCAAGCCCTACCCATGGTAATTTTTTCTTCTTGGTCAACCAATCGAGAACGCACCGCATAACGGGAATATTTTTTCTCAATTCCCCAAGTTGAAAGTAACGCTAGCCCAACTACGATCGCAGGCACAATTAGAAACAGGCGATTTAGTTGAGTTTGTATCTCTTCTATCGGTGCATTAACTGTTAATTTTTTCAGTAAAACACCAATAATAATGGCTCCCATCACAGTGCCTGCAATCAACATCGACCAGTCAATCCCGACTAGCTTAGAACGATTGTCTTCATCAGACACATCGACTAGTAATGTTGTAAAGGGCGTGGAACTTGCACTGACAGCTAAACCATAAATACCAAATAGCAACGCCAGCAAAGCCGTCCAAGCATAGGTTTCGCCACTCCATCCTTGTGTTTTTAAGCTGCTACCCACCTGCCACATCACTTGCACAGCCAGAAATGATGTGATTGCTAAGCTAGCTGCACCAATCCACACATATCCAGTGCGATGATATCCCCACAACTTTTTAGTGTCAGACATTTGCCCAAACCAAACTCGCGCTGGTGCGACAAACAGGGTAATCGCCAGAATGAGGCTAGCGATTGTCGCTGGCACACCCAACTCTTTAATCAGTACCCGATTCAAAACTCCAAAAGTCAGCACAGACATCATCCCTAGCCCCATTTGGAATAAACCTAAACGGAACATAGTTAGCAAATTAACTTTAGGAATAGTTGGAAAATCTTCTGGCTGAAGAAATGATGAATCACCAGTTGCCATGGCTGTTTCTAAAGTGAAGGGACTAGGGTTTACACTCCCTCAGTTTACAAAGATCCCTCTGCGGAAGGATAGGGCGTTGAGCAGCTTCTCAGACGTGTTGAGGCCCTAAAATAATCTGTAAAACCTCTACACAGTAAAGCTTTGCGGTAATTTTTACATTTTTGTGCTTCCCTTCCACAGCCTTAGTCCTGAAGATGGGTTTAAAGAGTATCTCCCTGTATTTGTAAACATTTTGTTATAATAATTTACATACCCTTACAAAAGGCAACTTACCCATGCGCTACACCGACAAAAAAGGGAATACCCTCAACCTCAATGAGTGCATGACTGCCGATAGCTTCTTCATGGAAGCAGATGTGTATACTAGCGAACCTCTAGAAATGCACTTCAACGAAGCAGGAGAGCTAAGAAACGGCAAAAAACCGCAGTTAGTAGTAGGCATATCCACTAAGTCTTCCTCACCAGCGCAGTAACGTTATTGTCTTTCGAGGGGTACAGGCGATGCAGTGAGTCGCTTGTCCCCTCGGAGATTGACCTCACATTTGACCTAGGAGCGATCGCATGAATCAGCCTATTGAATTGTCACTAGAGCAAGAATTCAGTCTGAGAAACTTTGCCGACCAAGTAAAGCAAATGTCTCATGAACAAGCTCAAGATTTTTTGCTCGTGCTGTATAAGCAAAAGATGATTCGGGAAACTATGTATCAACAATTTCTCAAGCATGAGTGGAAGCTATAAAAATCAGTTGGGAAGCAAATAAAACGGCTACTAAATCTGAGTCTCTTGTTTGTTCATCAAAGGCAAGACTCTGGCTAGCATTTAGTCTAGATTCCCTCCTAACTAGCTCCCTAGCATTCATATTTAGTCGCAGAAGTTTTGTGGAGGTAAATTTTCATGTTTGGCAGTCTGACTGATTTAACGAATCCTGCTAGCAGCGATTGGGGAGAGCGCTTACTCAATACAGTTGCTAGCAAAACGCTTCGTTATCTATTTACTAAAAGTGAGTCCCTAGAAGTATCTATCAAGTGTTTTCCTTCTAATAAACTCTTGCAAGGCAATATAGATAGCTTCAAAATGAGCGGTCGGGGTCTTGTCATTCGTGAAGATTTTAGAGCCGAAGCCATGTCTTTTGAGACAGATGCAGTCGCGCTGGATTTTGGTAGCGTTTTAGGCGGCAAACTAGTTCTGAAGCAACCTACCCAAGCCATTGTCCAAGTTACCCTTTCAGAAGACGGAATTAACCACGCTTTTAAAGCAGAACTGGTGAACAAGCGTCTCCAGAACCTTTCTATACCTGCCTTAACCGACCTAGCTGGCGGAAATTCGGTTTCCTTTGAAGATATCGAATTACAATTATTACCCAACAATCGGGTACAAATTTGGGCGAAAGCTGATCTAAACAATGGTGAACTCGTACCCATTAGCGTGAGTGCAACTCTAGCCGTTGAGAGACGGCGACGCCTTGCTTTCCGTGACCCAAAGATTGAAATAGATGCTGTACCCGAATCTCAGCAGGAGCTTTCTCAAGCTTTGAGTGCTGCACTAGCTGAAATTCTAGATGGAATGGTCGATCTAGACCGCTTCGATCTGGATGGCATCACCATGCGGCTGAACCGGTTAGAAACTCAAGGAAAACAGTTAAATTTCAGCGGCTATGCCCAAGTTGAAAGAATTCCCGTAGCCATTTGAGATTCCGGCTTAGTTGATTATCAGGATACCCAGCAACGACAAGCAGTGATTGGGTTCATCAAAAAACTGATTGACTATCCCCAAGGCAATTGCAGGAGGAAGTATAGCTAGAGTCAAATAAAGAAAGACATTTTTTACTCTAAAAGCCTTGTAATCCTTACACTGAAAAAACTGACGACTAATTTTTATAGATATAGCAACGGTTAGATAAGAATATTGTAGAGACGTTCTGCCGGAACGTCTCTACAATATATAAATTGTCCTCACCTGCTTGTCCACCGCTATAAGTAAGGAGTAAAGATGGCTGTAAAACGAGGCATCTATACTTTGGCTAATGATCGTCTATACGATCAGGTAGTCGCGCTCATTAATAGCATTCGCAGCAATTATGACCAACATCTTCCCATCTGTATTATTCCGTACGATGACAATATCAACAGGCTTCAATCTTTAGAATCGGAGGAGGTTTATTTATTTAATAATCAAGCTTCAATCACAAAATGGTCTGACTTTGCATTAGCCGTATGGAATGAAAACCGATTCTCCTCAAAAAAACGCTCTGCTTGGTATCATGGCGCAAATACTATTAGGAAGTTATGTTCATTCGACGGACTATTCGATCATTTCATTTACATCGATAGTGATGCATTAGTTATGTCCTCCTTAGAGGATTGTTTCAATAAGTTAAAAGATTATGATTGTGTATTTGATGATTGGGAGCATAAGAAAAATAATTGCTTCTTGGAAATTGATTTAATTAAGGACAAATATTCCTATAATAGTGACCAGATAAGATTACATTGTCATGCTTCCGATTTCTTTGCAGCTAAATCTACCCTAATAGATTCTAGTACTCTCAATGAACTCAAATCCAGCTTACTGAGTGAGGCTGAAGTTAACTTCATTAATGAACGAGGTTGGTGGGATGAAGTATATCTTTTTAGCTATATTACGTTTAAACTCAATTTCAAAGTATTTAATTATACCCTAAGCCAAAATCCTCAAGATAAAACAGGGAATATTGCTGGAGTTGACCCTTTTGTTGAGAGAAATCTCGTCCTATATAATGCACAAGGCCTAAAACCTATTCACAGAATTCATTATATGGGCTATAGCTCAGAAGCATTCACGAGGTTATGTCTGGGGGAAGAGATCGATATCCCTCATCGAGAGGTTTTTTTGCACTACCGATTTATGAGAGAGCCTGAAAAAGCACCAAAGTCCTTACGAAAAGTAGGTCTTTATATAAAGATTCTCCGCTCATTGAAAAAAGGGTTTAGTAAATTAAAGAAGAAAGTTAATCCATAATTTTGATCCCTGTAGAGAACCGAAGGGTTTGCAGGTTGTTCCAGAAATCTGCCGACCCTTCTGCAAAAAGACCTTTACCTTTTACTCTTGTCAGGGGGATAGAAGAGTGATATTTCTCAATTAGATAGGTTCTGAGTAGAAGCTGATGGTTGACTGCTGATATCTGAATGCTTACGCTCTAGAATTACCCGATAGGCATCTAATCCTCTGCTATAAAATGCATGGGCGGAACCCCACAGATACAGACGAAACATCCGATAAATCTCTTCACCCCAACGATGAATGATTTGTTCTTGGGCGCGATCAAAATTTTCTGCCCAAGCTTTGCAGGTTAAGAAATAGTTGTGGCGATCGTTGTAGACAGCTAACACCTCAAAAGGGCTGTCAGCAACGGCTTTGAGGAAGTCATGTAAACACAGAAAAGAATGATTTCCGGGATAGATATAACGACTAATGAAAGCATCCTTTTGATGTTTGTAGCGGGTTGCACTCGCATCTAAATAAACTCGTCCTCCGGGTTTAACCAACTGGGAAAGCTGCTTCAAGACGGCTGGATAATTGGGGAGATGCTCAATTACACCGAGAATAGCGATCGCGTCATAAGCCACTGCTGACTGATGTTCAAAAAAGTTTTGATTGAGAACTTGGCAGGGTAATTGCTGCTTTGAGATCAGATCGTTCAGAAACTCCGTTGATTTATTAGAAATGGTTAACGAAGTAACCTGAATCCCTTGCTGTCCTGCATATTCCGTAAAAGTCCCCCAACCACCCCCGACATCTAAAACCCGTTCACCTGGTTGAACCCGACAAGCTTTGAGGGCAAAATCTAACTTACGATGTTGGGCAACTTCTAGGGATTCCTGATCTTGCTCAAATAAGGCATGAGAATAGCAACGGGTAGGATCTAAGAAAGAGAGAAACAGATCGTGATCGAATTCATAGTGCTGCGCGATCGCCTGTCGATCGATCTTAACTTGACCTAGTAGCAGGGGTGATAAATGTTTCCAAAACCTATGCCACCACTGGCTTTGATCCGTTAAAAAACCCCGTATTTCTAGTACCTTGAGCATATCACCCGCCAAATCGAGCGCCCCAGCCATATACGCTTCAGCGATTTGCCGCAAATCCATTTGACTCAAAGCGGCGAGTCCACTCGGATCATTAATCTTGACCTGAAAACTGGGTTCACCTTCCCCAAAGTGATAGCAAAGACCATCCCAGAGTTTTAATTCAAAAGGTACTGGGGTATCTTTGCCCAGTCGTGCTTGCAATAAACGCAATACGCCATTATCGCCCATAGTTTTTAGGATTTTAATCCTGTTTTATGCCAATAACAGCGCTAAGCTAACCTATGCAAGTCTATCGGTCAAGTTAGTTTTCAGCGCAGTCTCTCACTATTATGTTGAGAATGCGGAAAGGGGTCTTGATCACCGCCACCCCTAAAGCAAAATTAGATGTTCCGAGATTCTATCGCCCTTGCCAGACGATTCAGAGCATCTGCCGTCTGTTTTTGTGACTCAAGCGCCGGGTCTGGTGCAACCGCTTCTTCTACGGCCTGTTTGCGGAGTAGTCTCCGTTGAGATTTCTCGAATGCTTGGATCAGCAAAAAGATAGAAAACGCAATCACCAAAAAGTTAAGTATGGCAGCGAGAAATGAGCCATATTTAATTCCGTCTAACGATAAACTTTTCAAGTCATCAACCTTAGCTGCTTTTAAGGCTGGACTTAAGATAGCTGGAGTAATGATATCTGTGACGAGGGACTCAATAATCTTGCCAAAAGCACCTCCCACTACGACTGCAACAGCAAGGTCAACAACATTTCCTTTGTTAATAAATTTTTGAAAATCTGCCCAAAAGCCGCCATTTCCAGTTGCCATAAGTCTTTTAAATTCTTTTGAGGGCAATTATATTCCATTTTCTCTAGCTAAAATTTGTTTTTTTAGTCAAAATTGCGGAAGTCGATCCGCCTTCGTAACATCTCTTGAAAATATACATATTTTTGTATCCAAAGTTACACATACCCCTTAAACATGGGCTTACTCAAGGTAACTTGTGTGACAGGACAGAACCATGACCGCTTCCTTATCTGGCTACCAACTGCTTGAAACTCTTCATTCTGGTAGCAAAACTGTAA
>Ga0164305_10000342_pt1 | contig 17018 bp, 12 predicted proteins | sample Whisoiple_237_MG_FD_110215 | JGI IMG/M metagenome (GOLD analysis project Ga0164305, IMG submission 110215) | Soil microbial communities amended with pyrogenic organic matter from upstate New York, USA - Whitman soil sample_237_MG | ecosystem: Environmental > Terrestrial > Soil > Agricultural...
ACGAGGGGCGCGTGAAAGGTCCGGCCCGCGGCGCCGAAGCCGACGACGGCGACGTTCGCGGGCCGGCTCAAGAGGTCAGGCCTCCGCGCCCTCGGCCCGCTTCTTCATCATGGCGTCGAAGCTGCCCCAGACGCCCTCGGCCCCGTGCCAGGAGCCCGTGGTGGCGGCCTTGGAATATTCGGTGGCCCGGGCCTCGAAGAAGTTGGCGTGCTCGACGCCCGACAGCAGCGACTGCAGCCAGGGCAGCGGGTTTTCCTTCACGCCGTACACTTCCGGCAGGTGGAGCTGGCGCAGCCGCCAGTCGGCGATGAAGCGGATGTACTGCTTGATGTCGTCCGGCGTCATGCCGTTCACCGGCCCCATCTCGAAGGCCAGGTCGATGAAGCGGTCCTCCATCTCGACCACCGTCTTGCAGCAGTCGACGATGTCGGCGGCGACCTGGGGCGTGACCGCCCCGGTCTCCTTGTTGAACGCATGGTACAGCTTGATGATGCCTTCGCAGTGCAGGCTCTCGTCGCGGACGGACCAGCTGACGATCTGGCCCATGCCCTTCATCTTGTTCTGGCGCGGGAAGTTCATCAGCATCGCGAACGAGGCGAACAGCTGCAGCCCCTCCGAGAAGCCGCCGAACATGGCCAGCGTCCGGGCGATGTCGCCGTTGGTCTCGACCCCGAACTTGCCCATGAAGTCATGCTTGTCGCGCATGGCCTCATATTCCAGGAAGGCCGCGAACTCGCTCTCGGGCATGCCGATGGTCTCGAGCAGCAGGGCGTAGGCCGCGATGTGGATGGTCTCCATGTTGGCGAAGGACGCCAGCATCATCTTGACCTCGGTCGGTTTGAACACCCGACCGTATTTTTCCATGTAGTTGTCCTGGACCTCGATGTCCGCCTGGGTGAAGAAGCGGAAGATCTGGGTCAGGAGGTTGCGCTCGCTGTCGGTCAGATTGACCGCCCAGTCCTTCATGTCCTCGCCCAGCGGCACCTCTTCAGGCATCCAGTGGACCTGCTGCTGCTTCTTCCACATGTCGAAGGCCCACGGGTAGCGGAACGGCTTGTAGGCCGCCGACGGGGTCAGCAGGCCGGGGCCGGCGGGGGCGATCGGGACGTGCGCGTTCATCGGGATACTGGGCTCTGTCGGCGAATCCGAGGGTGAGTTCACCATGCGGTCGGACGCGCCCGGCGCCAAGCCGAAATGCGGCTATATTGCGATCAAATTTGTGTAGACCGCTACATATGGTGTGGCTTGGGTACAGGGTCGGGGACAGACCAGTGGACTGTTTTCAGGCCGATCCGACGGGACCTTCGTCGCAAGCTTGACGGTTTTCGGCCTGCCGCCGATGGACGCGGCCACGGGTGCGACGCAGATTTCCGCCCTGATCCGTGGAGTCCGCCGATGTCCCTGAACGCCACCCGCCGCCTTGTCCTCGGCGCCCTCGCCGCCGCCCCTCTGGCCTCGGTCGCACGCGCGGCCGAGCCGAACGTCCTGCGCGTCGGCGACCCCCTCCCGCGCTTCGACTGGCTGAAGCCGGGGGTGCGGACCTATCTGAGATCCCAGCAGCGCGGCGACCGCCACATCGCCATGGACATCTGGCGGCGTGAGACCCGGATCGAGGCGGTGGACGGGGTACAACGGCTGCATATCGTCCAGCGCTGGGACGGCGCCGGCGAGACCGGAACCTTGGCCGAGCGGGATTCGGTATTCGAACTGGGCACCTTCCGGCCGTTGACCCACGTTCGCATCACCAACAGGGACGGCGCGCGCGTGGTGGAAGGCTTCCGCTTCACTCCGGAAGGCGTCGTCGGCCTCGAAGGCGTGCCGGACAACAGCCGCACCGACTTCTCGGCGCCGTCCACCGAGCCGATGTACAATTTCGAGACCGACCTTGAGATGCTGCAGACCCTGCCGCTGGCGGCGGGCTATGCGGTCTCCATTCCTTTCTATCACCCCGGAGGCGCCGGTTCCGGCGCGCGCTACCTGTGGTCGGTGGCGGGCGAGGAACGCCTGCCCCGCGCAGAGGGCGGAGAGATCGACTGCTGGGTCGTGCAGACGGACTACAACGCCCCCGCGCAGCCTCCCGCCCGCTTCTGGCTGGCGAAGGCGAACCAGCAGCTGGTTCGACAGGAATCGATCGGGCGAGAGGGCGTGATCCATCGCACGACCCTGCTGACCTGAGATAGGCCCGCTTATGGCGGACCCCTGGCGTCTCGTGGGCGAACCGCAGCAAGGCAGGCTAGTCTGGCGTCATGGATGGAGAAGACGCCATGACCTACACCGTCTACGGCGCGGCGGGTTCCGGTTCGGTCCCGGTCGAGGCCGCCCTGACCCTGATCGGCGCGCCCTATCGCGTAATCGAGGCCGTGACCTGGGAGGGGGAGGCCGAGCGCGACAAGGTGGCGCCGGTGAATCCGATGCGGCAGATCCCGGCCCTGATCACGCCGGCAGGCGAGACGATCACCGAGAGCGCCGCCATCCTGATCTGGCTGGCCGAACAGCATCCCGAGGCGGCGCTGGGGCCCGAGGCGTGCGACCCCCGGCGGGCGCAGTTCCTGCGTTGGATGACCTTCGTGCCGGCCTCGATCTATTCCATGTACTGGGTCCGCGACGAGCCGTCCCGGCTTGGCGGAGACGATCCGGCGGCGCAGCAGACCATCCTTGAGCGCACCGCCGAACGGATCGCGGACTGCTGGGGCAGGATGGAGAGCGAGATCGTTCCGGACCGTTTTCTTCTGGGCCCCGAGCCGACCGTGCTGGACCTGTATGTCGCCGTCGCCAGCCGCTGGACCCCGCACCGCAAGCGGTTCCACGAGGTCGCCCCGCGCATGGGGGCGGTGATGCGGCGTGTCGACGCCTTGCCGGAGCTCGAGGCCTTCTGGGCCGAACGCTTCCCGTTCGAGGGCCGGTACGGAAGCTAGGCCGCCTCGGCGTCGAGGGAAACGCGCGCTTCCGGAAGGTCGCCGGACAGGGCCCGGTTCACCACCGCCAGCAGGCCGGCCTGGTTGATCGGCTTGGCCATGTGGGCGTTCATGCCCGAGGCGATACAGCGGGCCACGTCCTCGGGCATGGCGTCGGCGGTCATGGCGACGATGGCGATGTCGTTTTCGGGGCCCGACAGGGCGCGGATGCGGCGCGTCGCCTCCAGACCGTCCATGTGCGGCATACGCACGTCCATCAGCACCAGATCGAAGGGCTGGCCGGCGACGGCGTCGATGGCTTGCTGGCCGTCGCAGACCTCGACCACGTCGCATCCGAAGGCTTCCAGCATGATGCGGGCGACTTCGCGGTTGACGGGGTGATCGTCGACGACCAGCACGCGGGGCGTCGCGGGCGCAGCCGGCTCTCCCGTCTCTTCGTCGCGGACCTCGGGGGGCGATCGCTCAGCCTCTTCCGTCGCGTCGGCGGCGCGCGGCAGAGGCAGGGTGACGATGAAGGTCGATCCCTCGCCCAGCCGGCTGTCGACGTCGATGGTTCCGTTCAGGCGGCGAACGTGCCGGGCGACCAGCGCCAGACCCAGTCCGGCGCCGCAATGGCTCCGGCGGATCGATGCGTCGCCCTGGGCGAAGGCCTCGAACAGTTCTGGCAGCAGGGCCGGCTCTATGCCTGCGCCGGTGTCGGAGACCCGGATGCACACGCCGTCCGGCGACCGGTCCAGCCGGATCGCGACCTCGCCATGCTCGGTGAATTTGACCGCATTGGCGATCATGGGATGCAGCGTCTGCCTCAGCGCCCGGCGGTCGCACATGAAGCGGGCGTTTTCAGGCAAGCGGTCGTCGATCGTCAGGTCCAGTCCGCGGGCGTCGGCGGCGGCCCGGCTGGGCGCCATCGCCTCGCGCGCAACCGAGGCCAGATCCAGAGGCTCGGGGGACACGGCGTCGTCGCCGCGGGCGAAGTCGAGAATGTCCTCGACCAGCATCAGCAGGCCGTCGCTGGACTCGCGGATCTGGCGCGCCTGCCGCAGGGCGGTGGCGTCCAGCCCCGGCCGGCTGGCCAGCACGTCTGCGAATCCGGCGACGCCGTTCAGGGGGGTGCGCATCTCATGGCTCATCATCGCCAGGAAGCGCGAGCGGGCGGCGGCGGCGTCCTCGGCCTTGCGGCGGGCCTCCTGGGCCGCGACCGTGCGGGCGCGCAGCCGCGCCTCGAGCCTGCGGCGCTCGGTCATCACGGTCGAGACCGGGAGGATGGTGACCACCATGGCCAGCAGGAAGAGGTTGTACACGCCGAGACGGCGCATCATCGGGGAGACGCTCTCCAGTCCCGATATGTCCATCAAGCGGGTCAGGTGCACCGGGCCATGGCCGGTCAGGGTGGCGACGCCGCTGACGGCCGTCATGCCGATCAGGGCGATCGCCGCCGTGGTCGGGGACAGCCGCAGGGCGATCAGCAGCATCGGCAGGAAGCAGAGGAATCCGATGGGCGCGTCGTTCTGGAAGAAGGCCAGGGCGGTCACGGCCAGCATGAACGCCATCAGGGCGGCCGCCTCGGGCCAGCGCGCGCGGGTCGTCCCGTGGAAGCGGTGGGCCCGGGCCATCAGCAGCATGACCGGGGTCACCAGCAACAGACCCAGCAGCTCGACGATGACGAAGGCATAGATGTTGAAGAAACTGCCGACTGTCAGAGAGCTATGGCGCACGAGCACGAGGGCGCCGAAGCCGAGCAAGGCAGTCGCCGCCACGGCCGGCGCAGCCGCGAACAGGCCGAAGGCGAGGAGCCGACGCGGGCGGCGCATGTCCAGGGCGGCGCCGCAGAGGCGCCTGGCCAGCAGGGCGGCAAGGGCGGCCTCCCCGACATTCATGACTGCGTTCAGCCACATCAGCATGCCGGGATCGCCGCGAATGGCGTTGCTGAACAGATTGATCAGGAAGCAGGTCAGGACGACGGCGATCGCCGGCCGTCTATGCAACTGCAGCAGCGCCGCCGCCATGATGCCATTGGACAGCCAGATCAGGACTGTGCCGTAAGTGGCGACGCTCCAGTGGCCGATCAGCTGGGAGGCGGCGAACAGCAATACATAGGCCCAGGCGGGCGGACCGGCCACGCGACCCGCTTCATGCCTGAATAAACGCCAACGACCCTTCAACCCGAGCCTCCCCGGCCCCTACTGAACTGGATCAACGCGTTAAGGTGAATGCGTAAACAAATCCGCCTCAACGCGAGACGGACGGCTGCGCAGGAACCCGCGCCCGACCGAAGCCGTTTCCAGACCCGCGCCGCCACCGGCCGGGAATGGAGAGCCGGACCATGTCAGACACCGTCGCCGACCCCTGCTTCCATCCGCCGGAAGAAGCCGTCGCCTTCTATGAGGAATCCCTGCGCCTGCTGAAGGAGAGCGGCATCCCCTTCCTGCTGTCGGGCACCTATGCGGTTACGGCCTATACCGGCATCCGGCGGCCGACCAAGGATCTGGACGTCTTCTGCAAGCCCGGCGACTACCCCCGGATTCTCGCCTTCTTCCAGGCCCGCGGCTACCGCACCGACGTCGAGGACGAGCGCTGGATCGCCAAGGTCTGGAAGGACGACAAGCATTTCTTCGACGTGATCTTCGCCATGTCGAACGGCACCATCGCGGTCAACGACGCCTGGTTCGGGCCGGACACGATCGAGGTCTATGGACACGAGGTATCGATCACCCCGCCGACCGCCCTGATCCTGTCCAAGGTCTTCATCCAGGACCGCTATCGCTACGACGGGGCGGACGTGAACCACATCATTCTCAAACAGTCGGACAACATCGACTGGAAGGGCCTGCTGGACCAGATGGACCTGTATTGGGAGGTGCTGATGGCGCACCTGCTGAACTACCGGTTCGCCTATCCGACCGAGCGCGACAATGTTCCGGCGTGGCTGATGCACGAACTGTCCGAGCGGTTGCGCGCCCAGGTGGATCTGCCGGCGCCGCGGGTGAAGGTCTGCCGCGGCCGGCTGTTCAGTGCGCGGGACTATATCTCCGACATTTCGGAGTGGGGTTTCGGCGACATCGTCGGGAAGGGGCTGGAAGAGCGTCATGACCCAATCCACTGACCCGCAAACGCCGCAGCCCGGTCTGGAGAGCGGCCCGAAGAAGAAGCTGCGCGTGGCGGCCGTCGGCGACCTCCATGTCAGCGAGACGCATGACCGACCGCACCGGGCGTTGTTCGAACGCGTGCACGAGGACGCCGACGTTCTGTGCCTGTGCGGGGACCTGACGAATTTCGGCAAGACGCGCGAGGTCGAGATCCTGCTGGAGGACATCCGGTCCTGCCAGATTCCCATGGTCGGGGTGCTGGGCAATCACGAGCATGAATGCGGCCAGCCGGAAGCAGTCACGAAGATGCTGTGCGACGCCGGGGTAAAGATGCTGACCGGCCAGGCCTATGAGATCGAGGGCGTCGGTTTCGCCGGCGGCAAGGGATTCATCGGCGGCTTCGGCCGCTATATGCTGAGCCCGTTCGGCGAGGCCTCGATCAAGTCCTTCGTGCAGGAGGCGGTCGAGGACGCCAACGGCATCGAGAACTCCATTCGTATGCTGCGCACCGAGCGCTCGGTCGTGCTGCTGCACTATTCGCCGATCGTCGACACGGTGATGGGCGAGCCACCCGAGATCCATGCCTTCCTTGGGTCGTCACGTCTGGCCGAGACGATCGACCGCTACGACAACATCAGCCTGGTGGTGCACGGCCACGCCCATCGCGGGGCGCCCGAGGGCCGAACCAACAAGGGGGTGCCGGTCTACAACGTCGCCTTGCCGGTGCTCCGGTCCCTGGGCGACACGCCGTATCGGGTTTTTGAAGTCTGAAACGCCGTGCGTGGCTGGAAGCCGCGCCAGATAGCCCAGAGCAGCAGGGCGAGAAGGATTCCGAGACCATCGGCCAGCAGATCGCCCCAGCTGGCGTCGCGTCCGACCATGCCCTGAACGACCTCGACCGCGCCGCCGAGGGCGAGCGCCAGCAGCGCCGCCAAGGTGCGCGGCAGGCGGCGGAACAGCACGCCGACGCTCCACAGGATCAGGCCGAAGGAAACGAAATGGGCGGCCTTGTCCCAGATGTTGCTAGCAGCCTCGATATTCTGGAACGGCCCCACCATGGAGCCGACAATCACAACCGTCAGGACAACCGCCGTCAGGCGCAGGGGTAACTTCATCGAAACGACACTCGGCGGCGGGAGGAACGGGCTTCTATCAGCGAGCGAGCAGAACCCACACCCCGGTTGCGGCGAACCCTGCAGCCGCGGCAAGGCGAATCCATGTCAGCGGCAGCTTGCGCGCGGCGACCTCGCCGAGGAACACCGCCGGCCCGTTTACCAGCATCATGCCCAGCGTCGAACCGGCCACGACCAGCGGCAGGTTCTGGAACTGGGCGGCCAGCATGGCGGTGGCGACCTGGGTCTTGTCGCCCATCTCGATCAGGAAGAAGGCGGCCGTGGTGGTCCAGAACACGCCGGCGAAGGTCTTTTCGGTCATGTCCGGCTCTTCATCGAACCGATCGGGGATCAGGGCCCATGCGGCGAAGCCGATGAAGGCCACGCCCACGCCCCAGCGCAGCCACTCGGCGTCCATGAACCGCGCGAGAAGCGAGCCCGCCAGCGCCGCGAAGGCGTGATTGGCGACCGTCGCCGCCAGAATGCCGAGGATGATGGGCAGCGGACGTCGCCAGGTCGCCGCCAGCATGATGGCCAGCAGCATGGTCTTGTCCCCGATCTCCGCGATGGAGACGAGGCCGGTCGATATCAGGAAGGCTTCCAACTCAACTTCATGCGCGGGGGTTCGGCGGACAGACCATTGGCATCCGCAGCCGGCCCCCGCGTGGAAGCGCCCTGCGAAGCCAGCGGTCTTGCCATGATGTTCGGTCCTGAGACCCAACATCCTTTCCGCGCCATCCTCTCCGGGCGAGAGGAAGTGTGTTGACGCGAACCCCGCTGAGAGATGCGGGCGGCTACTCCCCGATGACGGCGGGCGGTGTATCCGTGACGGGCTCCGGGGGCAAGACCTCGTCGTGCAGCCCCTTTTCATGGACGGCCTGACGACGTTGGATAGCGTAGGCGACCAGCCAGAGCGTCATGGCCCAAGCCGCGCCGACGCTCCAGCCGGCGAAGACGTCCGTGGCCCAGTGGGCGCCCAGATAGATGCGCGTCAGGCCGACGATCAGGGTCAGGGCGACCCCCACCCCCAGCACATAGGCCTTGAACCGCCGCCGGGGGAACGCCCGCGTCAGCATTACGGCGATGCTGAGATAGAAGACGGCGGACAGCAGGGCGTGACCGGACGGGAAGCTGGCGTTGATCGTGTCCACCGCCTGATAAATCTGCGGCGGGCGGTCTCGCTCGAATACCGACTTCAATCCTTCGCTGAGCACCACCCCGCCGCCGAGACCGACCAGAAGCAGGAGGGCCGAGAGGTTCTTGCGCTGCAGGAAGAGGAACAGGATCACGATGATCGCGAACAGCGTCAGGACGGCGATCCCGCCGAGCGAGGTCAGATCCGCCGCCGCCTCTTCCAGCCACCAGGGCCCCCAGGCGTCAGACAGATCGGCATGGGGCCGCATGGCCGAAAGGATGGCCTGATCGAAGGCCTGACCGTCGCCCTCCCGCATATCCTCAGCCAGATCGGCGAATATGGCGAGGCCGGCGGTGACCACGAACAGCGCGCTGAGCGCCGCGATTTCCGTCCGCGCGATGCGCAGCATGCGGCGGAAAAATGTGATCGTCTGTTCGGTTGTCATCGGCTGCTAACGGTCCCGCTTGTGGGACTGTTCCACTCACGCGTTCGTGATCTCGTACCGTCAGGCTTGTCACGCCGTCGTCGCGGCCTGTCCACAGGCTCATCCCCCGCCATGATGCCGATTCGCCCAGAAAGTGATCGTCAACCCCGTTGACGGTTGGTTAGCCATCTGCGCCCCATATGTGGGCTTGGGGAGCGCTTCAGCCACTAGGTCTTGTGGTTTGAAGCGCGGGGACACTCATTCGATTTTTGTTCAGGGCGGCGAATACCATGGCTGGCGGCGAAGCGTTGAAAACGGTTGATTTCGTGTCCGCGACCGAGGGCGATGCGGCGACGCGTCCCCATCTGTCCGTGGTGTGTTCACTCCAGCTGGACCGGTCGCGTGACGACCTGCTGACGGACTTCGGCAAGAAGACGCTGGAGGATCGCTATCTGCTGGCCGGCGAAAGCTATCAGGACATGTTCGCCCGGGTCGCCACGGCCTACGCCGACGACCACGATCACGCCCAGCGCGTCTACGACTATATGTCCAAGCTCTGGTTCATGCCCTCGACGCCGGTGCTGTCGAACGGCGGCGCGGACCGCGGCCTGCCGATCAGCTGCTTCCTGAACGCCGTGGCCGACAGCCTGGACGGCATCCAGTCGGTCTGGAACGAGAACGTGGCCCTGGCCTCGAACGGCGGCGGCATCGGCACCTACTGGGGCGGCGTCCGGTCGATCGGCGAGAAGGTCAAGGGCGCGGGCCAGACCTCGGGCATCATCCCCTTCATCCGCGTGATGGACAGCCTGACGCTGGCGATCAGCCAGGGCTCGCTGCGCCGCGGTTCGGCCGCCGTCTATCTGGACGTCCACCACCCCGAGATCGAGGAGTTCCTCGAGATCCGCAAACCGTCGGGCGACTTCAACCGCAAGTCCCTGAACCTGCACCACGGCATCAACATCTCGGACGCCTTCATGGAAGCGGTCCGCGACGGCCGCACCTTCGACCTGCTGTCTCCGAAGAACCAGGAGGTGGTGAAGACCGTCGACGCCCGCGCCCTGTGGCAGAAGATCCTCGAGATCCGCCTGCAGACCGGCGAGCCCTATCTGATCTTCTCCGACACCGTGAACCGCCAGATGCCGCAGCATCAGCGCGACCTGGGCCTGTCGGTGAAACAGTCGAACCTGTGCTCGGAAATCACCCTGCACACCGGCCGCGACCATCTGGGCGTCGACCGCACCGCCGTCTGCTGCCTGTCCTCGGTCAACGCCGAGAGCTTCCTGGAGTGGCGCGAGGAGCCCCGCTTCATCGAGGACGTCATGCGCTTCCTCGACAATGTTCTGGAAGACTTCATCCGTCGCGCCCCGCCCGCCATGGCCGCGGCCGTCTATTCGGCCAAGCGCGAGCGTTCGGTGGGTCTGGGCCTGATGGGCTTCCACTCGTTCCTGCAGGCGCAGGGCGTGGCGTTCGAAAGCGCCATGGCCAAGTCGTGGAACATGCGGCTGTTCAAACATCTGCGCCGCGAAGCCGACAAGGCCAGCCGCCTGCTGGCCGAAGAGAAGGGCGCCTGCGAGGACGCCGCCGAGCGCGGCGTGCTGGAGCGCTTCAGCCACAAGCTGGCCATCGCCCCGACCGCCTCGATCTCGATCATCTGCGGCGGCACCAGCGCCGGCATCGAGCCGATCCCGGCCAACATCTATACGCACAAGACCCTGTCGGGCTCGTTTGCGGTCAAGAACCCCTATCTGGAACGCCTGCTGGGCGAGAAGGGCATCGACACCACCGAGGTCTGGTCCTCGATCCTGGAGCACGAGGGCTCGGTGCAGCATCTCGAAGGCCTGAGCGACGACGAGAAGGCCATCTTCAAGACCGCCTTCGAACTGGACCAGCGCTGGATCGTGGAACTGTCGGCCGACCGTTCGCCGGAAATCTGCCAGGCCCAGTCGATCAACCTGTTCATCCCCGGCGACGTGAACAAGTGGGATCTGCATATGCTGCATTGGTCGGCGTGGGAGAAGGGCGTGAAGTCGCTCTACTACCTGCGCTCCAAGTCGGTTCAGCGGGCCGCCTTCGCCGGCGCCGAGGACAAGGCCGAGGCCGAGGTCGATCCGAACCAGCCGGACCTCTTCTCGGCGGCGCGCACCGACTACGACGAGTGCCTCGCCTGCCAGTGAGGCGGACGCCCGAGGCGGGAGTGCAACTCGCCCGCGGGGTTCACCCGATTGCGGAACTCCGGCCACCGGTCCACGTTGATCGCCCGAACCGTGACGCTGAAATGTCTGTTGGCGGGATGGCCCGTATCGTGCAGGGTCGGAGTCGTTAACGGATCGGGGAGGAACCGTTGATGCGTATGACGGCGATCCTTGCCGGAGTGTTGGCGACTGTGGCCCTCGGGGCCCCGGCGTTCGCTCACGACTCGCAGGACGTTCCGTCCGCCCCCGCCGCCTCGGCCGACCCATGGAAGGTCGCCCTGGAGCGCCCGACCAACGTCGCCGATCTTCTGACCCGCCTCGACCGCGACGCCCGCTATACCGAGGACAGCGCATGGGACGGGGGCGACGGCTGGACGGGTTATGCGCCCGACCGGACCTCGCAATGGGCCGCATCCAGCCGCGACGTCTGGTTCGAAAGCGGCGGCTATGACGACCGGCTGCGCCTGCGCACCGAAGGGTCCGTCCGCCGTCTCGACGGCTCGCCCTTGCCTCCGGGACCGCTCGACGCCGCGACCTTCGACGCCGAACACTATGACCTGACCTATACGCGGGGCTGGACCGAGACGCTGGGCCAGACCGCATCCGGCCTCGATGTCACCCTGACGCCCCACGTCGGGGTCGGGGTCGGCACGCGCGGCGGCACGACCGAGGCCGGCGCCACCCTGCGCATCGGTCGCGGCATCGAAAAACTGGTCCCGAACGGCGGCGAAGCCTTCGGCGAGCGTCCGCGCTGGTATCTGTATGCGGCGGGCTCAGGGCGGGCCGTGGGCTATAATTTCGCCCGCAACCGCGACGGCGACTATGCGCGGTCGGGCTACAGCCAGGACTCGGGCAATTTCCTCGGCGACGCCTCCGTCGGCGTGGCCATGCGCCGGGGCCCCTTCCAGAGCTCGCTGAGCGTCGCCTATCGCGAGATCGAGACCGAGGGCCTGCGCGCCGGCCACGGCGTCGACACGGACGTCTCGGAGGGCGTGATCGCCTTCCAGCTGAGCATTAAGCCGGAATAAACGCGCCGCTACCGCGTGCGCGCCACGCCCTCGCGGCGGTCGTCGGCGCCGCCGTCCCAGCTCCAGCCCGTCGGTCCCTGCCGCCAGAGCGCGCCATGCAGGCCCGACTCCTCGCTGGCGCTGGGCCTCAACACGACGCCGTTCGCCGCCAGACCTTCACGAAGCGCCTCGGAGAAGCGCCCGGTGTCGGCGCCGAAGCCATCCCCCTTGGCCACCAGATTGGGCAGGTCGAACGCCTCCTGCACCGGCAGACCCCAGTCCAGCACCGCGATCAGGGCCTTGGCGTTATAGGCCAGGATCGAGGGTCCGCCCGGCGAACCGAAGGCCCCGACCAGCCGGCCCTGACGGTCGAGGACGATCACGGGGGACATCGACGACCGGGGCCGCTTGCCCGCCGCTGCGGCGTTGGCCGCCGGCGCGCCGTCGGGCCGCGTCGGGGTGAAGGAGAAGTCCGTCAGCTGGTTGTTGAGGAAGAACCCCGCCGCCATCCGGCCCGAGCCGAATACGCTCTCGACCGTGGTGGTCATGCTGACCGCATTGCCCTGCGCGTCGACGACGACGAGATGCGAGGTGCCCGACGGCTCGCGCGTGGCGTCGGAGCCCGCGAATACGCCCCCCGGAGGCGTCCCCGCCTCGGCGGCGCCCGTAAGGCCAGGAGCTAGGGCGGCCCGGGCGGCGACATAGTCGGGGTCCAGCAGACCCTGCACGGGTACGCGGACAAAGCCCGGGTCGCCGACATAGCGGTCGCGGTCGGCGTACATCAGCCGCTGCAGCTGGGCGAAGGCGGTCCATGCGGCGACGCTGTCGGGGCCGCCATGGATGTCCGGCGTGCGCTCGGCCATGGCCAGAAGCTGAAGCACGGCCACGCCGCTGGACGGCGGCGGCGGCACGCAGACGACATAGACGCGGTAGGGGCGGCACAGGGCGCCGCGCTCGATCGGTTGATAGGCGGCGATGTCCGCCGCCGTCAGGGCCCCCGGCCGCGGCTCCTGCGCCACCGTTCCGGCGATCTCGCGGGCGATGCGGCCGTTGTAGAAGCCCTCGGCCCCGCCCGCAGCCAGCTCGGCCACGGTCTCGGCGTAGGCCGGGTTCTTCAGCACGTCCCCGGCGACGTAGCGGGTTCCGTCCGGCTTGGTGAAATAGGCGTTGGCCCAGCGCGTCCGCGCCTGCCCTCCGCTTCCGGCGATGAAGCGGGCCAGCCGCGGGCTAACCGTGAAGCCTTCGCGCGCCAGCCGCTCGGCGTCGCCGAACAGGGCGTTCCAGGGCAGCCTCCCATGCGCTTTCTGCGCCATCGCCAGCATGGCCACGGCCCCGGGCGCGCCGGTCGAACGACCGCTAAGCACCGCGTCGCCGAACGACAGCGGCTGGCCGTTCTCGTAGAACAGTTCGGGCGTCGCCGCCGCCGGCGCCGTCTCGCGCCCGTCATAGCTGGTGATCTCGCCGGTGGCTGCGTCATAGGCCATCATGAAGGCCCCGCCGCCCAGTCCCGAGGACTGCGGCTCGACGAGGCCCAGCACCGCCTGGATGGCGACGGCGGCGTCGACCGCCGAGCCGCCCTCGCGCAAAACCTTCAGCCCCGCCTCGACCGCCAGCGGATTGGCCGCCGCCACGAAGGGTCCGCGTGCGGCGGGGGCGACGGCGGCCGGGGCCGCGGCGCCGCCGGTCGAACCTGCCGGAGTCCCGCCCGCGCTCCCGCACCCGCCCAGCACCAGACCCGCCGCGACGAGCACAGCCGCAAGGGCGCGGACGGACCGGTGGGCGACGAGGGTCATAAGGGGCTCAGGTCAGTGTTCGGGGAGAAGAGGCGTCGGGCGCTCCACCCTGCCTCGCCCACCGCACGAACGAAAGCCCCGCATCGCGCCTTCCGACGCGCGTTGAGGCGACAAGGCGGAAAACCCGCTCGCGGCCCCTTGCCCCCTCGCCGCCTGTCCGCTAGATACCCGCCCTCGCCGTTAGCGGCCAAGCGCGCCCGTAGCTCAGCTGGATAGAGCATCAGACTACGAATCTGAGGGTCGGACGTTCGAATCGTTCCGGGCGCGCCATTTTTTCAAACACTTGCTGTCGAACCTCCATCTGGCAGGTGATCTTGGGACCCACATGGGACCCAGACTCAGGGAATAATAATCTACCACGAGCATCTTTCGGGGCACATCCGGGCACCCCTTGCCCTTCTTCGACCGGACCGAGCCATGTTGAGACGGGTCAACGTCGCTTAACCCGGCGCCCCTTCAATTATCGACAATCCAGACGCGGGTCTGCGACACTTGCGAGCCTCTGGTTGTCAGGGCTCGGCTCGGCGCGGACCGATCCAAAGGTGAACCCTTGAGCCATGCCTCGGCCGTCACGGCCCACGAAACCCGCAGCCGTCTCCGCCACCGGTTTGAGTCCCAGCTGCCCACGCCGCCGCCGTTCCGAGATCTGAGCCCTCGGATCACGATCGACGACGAGGCGATGTTGCGGCTGCTCCTGGATGTGGCGATCACGCCGACGGCCGACGCGGACGGGTTTCGCAAGGCCTATGCGGCGGCCGCCCAAGGCGTCGCGAGCGCCCCGGGCGTCGCCGACCTGGAGGCGCGGGGTTTCCTTTCCCTCCACCTCGACCGCTTCACTATGGGGCGGTTCGCGCGCGAGGAGATGAGAGCCGATACGACCGCAGAGCTCGCCCCCCTGCGCGCGGTCGCAACCGATCTATACAAGACGGCCTACGCTTTTTCTTTGCCCGTGCTGTCGGATGCGCAGTTGGGCGCGACCGCGCACGATATCCAGACCGGGAAGACAAGGTGGTCGGACCTTCAGTGTCGCCGGCCGGCGTGGGTGGCCGCGCGCCTATGGGAGGAGAGCCGCAGGGATCCCGCCCCTTCGTGCCGTCTGCGGCGATGGCTGGATCAATGGGAGGCGCTGCAGGAACCGGCCGTCATCGTCTCCGAGATCTGGGACGAAGCCGATGCGACCGCCTTCCGGTCAGCGTGTCTGGACGGTCTTCCCCGGGATGGCGCCACGCAGCACTGGCAAACGGAGCGGGACAGGCTGGTCCAGCTTCTGGCCCGGCGGCTCGGGTCACAGGCTGGCGAGCGGATCGGCCCGGTGCCCCCCACGGCGGTTGAGCGGGCCGCGTGGATAAGACGGCCGCTGTTCGAGAGTTTCGACTTCTTCCTGTTCGGCGGCCCTTACAATGGCGTGATGCGGCTTCTCCTCGATGATCTGGCGGCCGCGGCGCATGTGACCGGAAGCCTGTCGGCGCTCGCGGACCTGCCGGACATGGCGCTTCGAGCTCCCCTCCTTCAGTTGGCGCTCATGGACGCTGTCGAGCGCAATCCGCTCGTGTTCGCTGACATGCTGCTGTCCCCGGCGAGCGCGCCCTTGGCCGTCCACCTGCTGAGCCGGTGGCCCGTCGAGCGAATGGACGATCGGGAAGCTCGGGATCTGCGGGCGTTCCGCCGCAGGGGGCTGGAGGAGGGTCTGGCCGCGGCGCTGAGTAGTTTGACGGACCTCATGGCGACCACCCCGCCCGATGACCGCGAAACCGCCGCGGTCTTAATCGGCCTTCAGGAAAAGAGCCTGGGTTGGGATCGGCGCGGCGTGGAGGATCCGGGCGCTCTCCGGGCTCTGCGTGGCTTGCGCGCGGCCTGGCCGGACAACCGCCGGCAGGGCGTCGCCGACGCCCTGCTCGCCCGCCCCCCTGGCGAGTTTCTCGACGATGCGGGATTTCTCGCCGCTCTCGACCACACTCGGGACGGATCGATCACAGGCGCAGCTGAGGCGTCCGCGCTGATTGGCCGCTACGTCGATGCGATCGCCCCGGGGACGAACACCCCGGGCGTCCGTGGCCTGACCCCGCTTCTGTGCGCCCATCTCCACCACCTCAGTCAGCAGACGACGGATGCGGACTTCCTGCGTCCGTTTGACGGCCCAGAGATGATCAAGGCGGCCGACGAGCCGCAGCGGCGAGCCGTCGCTCAGCGGGTGGCCGCCAGCCTTCGTGCCCAGATCCAAGTACTCTGTCGCGCCCTCATCGGCGACGCACAGCCCGTCGCGCCGATCGTCGACGCCCTCGCCGCCATGATCCGCGCCGGTGCCGTCGACAATCTTGCCAAGGGCAAGGTGAACGCCTTCGGACCCTCGTTCGAGCGTGGACCGCTGTCCGCTTACGGCCAGCCCTCAAGCGTCGCCGTCGATCTGGCGCAGGCGCTGGCGCGCATCGAGCCGAAGGGGCAGCAGCAGGTTCTGGACGCCTTGCTGTCGACGGACGAGCCCTTCATCCTCGGGGAGTTGGCCGAGCTCACCGACGGCGATGTCCGGAGCGCTCTTATCACGCGGCTCAGCAAGCTCACGCCCGACGAGGCGCCGGACAGCATGTTCCTCACCGACGAAGTGGTCCGGGTGGAAACCCTTCTGGACGTCGGCCTCGTCGATCTCGCCGAGCAATATCTGGATGAGCACGCCCAACTCGCGACGCGGGGCCGAGGTGAGACGCGCTTGCAGATCTTTCGTTTCCGGGCGCGCATCTTGGCGACCCGTGGCGATCTCTCCGGCCTCTCCAGCTTGCCGGTCCCGGCTGGGCTTCCTGCCCACCAAGAGGTGGACGCGTCAACCGCGCGCGAGTTTTATCGCGGCATCCTCCTGCAGAATCGACGCGCCGAGGGGGATCTTGAGGTGGCCGCTGACATCTTCCGCAGGCTTCAGCGGCGCCATCCTCACATCTACGCCTATCAGCAGAATGCAATCGCCATGGAGATCAGCCTTCTCGCCAACGGGCGCCCGTTTGATCGTCTGCAGGGCGCGGACCATGCGCGCGGTCACGCCCTAGTTGAGGAGGCGGAGCGTCTGGCAGCCAACATGTCTGCCCGTCCCTTGGCGCTGCTGTCGGGAAATGTCGCTGGACTCCATCTGATGCTGGGAGAGCCGAAGGACGCCCTCGAGGCGCTGGCGGACGCCGATCCCGGATCCCCTGTCACCCACTCGGTTCGGATCGCCGCCTATCACGACCTTGGTCGGCGTCGCGAGGCGCTGGCCGCCTTCGACCAAGCCTTCCTCCTCTGGCCGCGGGAGGCCTTGATCCAAGCGGTGGGCGCTTACCTCAGGGGCTCGTCTCCCCGAGCCAACATGACCCTGATCCTGGGCGGACA
>Ga0164305_10000343_pt1 | contig 17013 bp, 12 predicted proteins | sample Whisoiple_237_MG_FD_110215 | JGI IMG/M metagenome (GOLD analysis project Ga0164305, IMG submission 110215) | Soil microbial communities amended with pyrogenic organic matter from upstate New York, USA - Whitman soil sample_237_MG | ecosystem: Environmental > Terrestrial > Soil > Agricultural...
AAAAAATGGTGCAAGATGAGTCAGACTAAATTTTAGTTGTACAAATACGAAGTCCGCAAGACAAAGACTCAAGAATTGGGCAATTTGATGTTTGATCCACAATTAGCAATTAGCAATTAGCAATCAGGGTTATGAGACAACATATTGAACGGCTCAAACAAAATCTAGGCAAAACTATTGTTGGCAAAGCCGATGCTATTCGCTTGGTGCTGGTAGCCGTGCTTTCGGGCGGACACGCGCTGCTGGAAGACGTGCCTGGTGTGGGAAAAACGCTGCTGGCGAAGTCTTTGGCGCGATCGATCGATGGGAAATTTCAGCGGATTCAGTGTACTCCCGATTTGTTGCCGACGGATATCACCGGTACTAATATTTGGAATCCGCGCAGCGGAGAGTTTGAGTTTTTGCCCGGGCCAGTTTTTGCTAATGTTTTGCTTGCCGATGAAATCAATCGGGCGACGCCGCGAACTCAGTCAGCTTTGCTGGAAGTGATGGAAGAAAAGCAGGTGACAGTAGATGGAGTTTCTCGGAATGTTCCTGCGCCGTTTTTTGTGATTGCGACTCAGAACCCGATCGAATATCAAGGCACTTTTCCGCTGCCGGAAGCCCAGATGGATCGGTTTACTTTGTCTTTGACTTTGGGCTATCCCGCTGCGTTGGAAGAGTTGCAAATGTTAGAACGGCTTTCTGATAGTTTTGCTGTTGAAGATTTGCAGCCTTGTATTTCTTTGGAAGAAGTGCAGGAATTGCGCCGTTTGTGCGCTGGTGTGAAGGTGGAAGGCTCTTTGAAACAGTATATTGTAGATTTGGTGCGATCGACGCGGGAGGATGAGGAGATTACTCTGGGGGTGAGTCCCCGGGGTGCGGTGGCTTTGCACCGGGCTTCCCAGGCATTGGCGTTTATGGAGGGCCGGGATTTTGCTACCCCGGATGATGTGAAATATTTGGCGCCGCACGTACTGTCTCACCGATTGATTCCGGCAGGCGGAAGGAGGGCTAAGACGATTGTCGATCGATTGTTGCGGTCTGTTCCTATTCCTTAAAAAGTTTGTAAGTAAGTTGCTTTAATTAAAGGAACAGGCAAGATGCCTGTTCCACAAACAATTACAGCTTAATTCAAGGAACAGGCAAGATGCCTGTTCCACAAACAATTAATTTTCCTGTGGGGTGGGCATGCTGCCCGCCCTTGAAAAACTTATTAATAATGGTGCAAGATGTCAGTTAATAAATAGGTTTTGCACCATTCTCAAGCACTCTCAAACAGCGCCACTAATTTCTTTGCCTCTAAATCAACATTGTGTTGTTGAGCAACCCGTTCTGCTCCTATTTTTCCCATTTGTTCTAGTTTTTCTAGAGGTGCTTCCAATACCGCGCGCATTGCTACGGCTAATGCTTCTGCGGAACCGGGAGGAACTAACCAACCGCAAACACCGGGTTCTACGAGTTCCGGGATGCCAGCAACATAAGTGCTAATTACGGGCCGATGGAGAGCGAGGGCTTCCATAATTACAACGGGCAAACCTTCAGCAAAACTCGGCAATACCATTGCCCGTGAAGCTAAAATCTCTTGCTGAACTCGATCGCCACTGGCCCAGCCGGTAATTTCTATATGATTTTGCAAGCCGAGTTGCAGAATCTGCTTTTCAATATCCGATCGCAGCGGCCCGTCTCCTACCAGTACCAACTTAAACTGCAAGCCTTGAACTGCTAGCAAGTTAGCAGCTTCTAGCAATAACAAATGACCTTTTTGTTCGCTGAGCCGGCCAATGCAAGCTAAGCGGGGTGCTGCGGGTATGGGGACGTAGGGTGCAGCTAAAAATGCAGCATCTACGCCGCAGTGTATGACGTGAATTTTTGACCAAAAAGTGCGATCGCACCACCGAAAAAGCTGACTTTTACCGAAGGAACTAACTGCTGCTACAAAGGTCGAGCGTTTAATTTTTTCGTCTAAGGAAAGAAGTGTCGCTTTATCAAATTCTTCAGGGCCGTGAACGGTGAAACTGTAAGTCGGGCCGCCAAGCACGCGGCACAGCATTGCGACTGTTGTCGAATTTGTGCCGAAGTGAGCGTGAACGTGTGCTGTACCCGATTCTGCAAACCAATTTAAAAGAATGCAAGCTTCTGCTAAATAAGCTAGATACAGCAAAATCCCCCGTTCCGAGTGCCAGCCAACTTTGAACATTAACCGCACAGCTTCGATGAATCGAATGGGTCTAGTGGCGGCAACGCGCAGCAAACCCCACGCTAACCCTTGTACACCAACTCCGAGGATGACTTTGGTCAGTTCTTGTTCTTGTTTGTCTGCGCCGTCTACGAGTTCGGACTCGCACGATCGGATGGAGTAACGCCCGACTTTGAGGCCGCAGGTTTCGACTGCTAGGAGTTCTCTGCGGACGAAGCTGTGGCTGACTTTGGGGTATTGGTTGACTAGATAGGCGATGTTCATTAATCGGGGAGAATTTTTTAGGGGAAAGCTGAGATTAGTTTAGCCTTATGGGGAAGTGAAGGGCGATCGCTTTTGGTGGGATGGGTGCGGTAGGGGCGATCGGCGGGGATCGTTACTAGCGATCGTGCTGTTCCAGACGCTCATATTTTTTGATAACGTCATTTCTTACCTCTATAATTCTGAGTTTGACAACATCACCAAGAGCGAACGGAACCGACTTTTTATAAATTGGTTCTGTCTTCCCAAGCTTTGAGCCATTTACCTCATAGGCTATCGTAGTTTTAGTTTTTTTACTGTCTATAACTTTGGTCACAATTTCTAAAACTTTAGCTTCTACAATTTGACCTTTACAGAATGTATTGGCTTGCTCAGATTGAGGAAGTTTGACAGGAGGTGAAGTAGTGATACGGGCTGATTCCTGGTTTGGGGGAGGTGTTGAAGCTCGTCGCACAGGGCGCGAGCCTCCGGGCTTCTCTATTACCTGCAATGGTGTAGGTAGTACGCGCCGAGTTTTATACTCGTTCGGATCGCCGTCCAATGGTTGTTGTTGGCGTTCAATTTCCATGTAACGTGTTTTATTTGCTGAAGGACTATCTTGCCAACTCAGCATCGCCAAGAGCATTTGAATCCGTTCAATATCTCTGAAATTACCAGTTTGCCTAAGATTTACCTGCACGTAATTTTCAAAATCTTTTTGATAATCAGGGTTCTCTTCAAAGTCTTCGCCAAGTGCCCACTTAAGACCGTCGAATAATCCGCTGTATCGTATGTTACGCTTGCTGAGATACAATTTAGACTCAATCTTCACCGCTCCCATTCCCAAGGGTTTACCCATGCCTAATGACAGGCGATATTTTTCATTTTTAGCAATATCAAGCACCCATAATAACGCCCCAAGTTCTACATCAGTCAAATTTTCAAAATAAATAGTAAATTGAAAATCAACTCCTGGCTTTATTGGCTGAATTTGTGTTTTTTGCGTATCAGAGACATCATCAGGATTGTCATGTTGAATTGCCGGAGATGAGCCTTGATGCCAGTAAAGTTTATGTCCCCGGATCGCAGTATCTTCTTCGGGCTTACTAGCATAGTGTTTCAAAGCATTTTTAGCATGACTGCTTTGAACTAAGTAGTGTTGAAAAGTAGTTGGTTTAGGACTGGCGAGAATTTTGGGTGTGATTGTGTTTTTACTTAACCATATATCAGAGGTAGCGTTGTCACAAATCCCATCACTGATGAATACTCTCCCAGAACGAGTTTTTGCTTGTTTTTCTCCAGGTTGCTTATCTTTGATAAATCCAAAGATAGCATCAGCTAAGTCTATTTTATCCGACTTGCCTAAACCGTCAGGAATAAAATCTAATGCTGAAGCAGCTTTTCCATCATTTTTAGGAGAATATGGAATGCGAAAATTAGGACTTTGACCAAATAAAGTCACAATTTTCCCATTTTGTGGCTGACAGTAAAAGATAGGTCTGCTATCTTGTAAAACACCTAAATTACTATCAAACGGATTCAACTTTTGAAAGTCAGTTAGCGCATCGCAGTAATGCTGAATAGCAATCGGGTCAATTTCTAATATTTTCAGACTTGGACTCTGCTGAAATACTATACAATGATTGCGGCGGGTCGTTTTCTTAGATGAGTCATCACTTTGTTTCATATTACCGCTGGTGACTAACATCCCGTTATTCATTGGATGAGTATGAGGCGGGCTAACATCCTCTACAAAAAAACGGTTAGTCTTATTTTTATTGATATCCCTAAAGCTAACTGGGATGTACTGAGGTAAATATCCAAGCTCATCCATCCTGATTACTTGAAAATCAGCAGTTGATAAATCTTCCTCTTTAACCCAAGCAAATGTAACACCTTTGAGAGATTTTGCAGGACAAACAAACCAGCGATCGCCTTCTTTTTTGAGATAACCTGCTTTGACATTTTGAGGATTTATATGTTGCTTGTATGCTTGAGCTAAAGAATCATCATTTTCAGTAGTGGCAACTGCCCGAAAGAAAAAATGTTGCCGATCCGATACTCGCTCTATCTTGCTAAAGCTAATAATTTCAACAAGCGTTCTTAGCATTCCGCGCAAGCTACTACCAGGAATTACAGGCTTTTGGACTTTCGCAGTAGGATTGGTATAGAAAAAGTCGGGCAAATCTTTAGCTTCCGTTTCCTGTTTAAATTCTTCTGTCGTTAATCCGCAGCGAATGTATAGAGGTGATGAAGTAGTTAAAGTACAGTATATTTTGCCCGTGTGACGTTTTGGTTCGTAACAGTTACTGTTGGGCAGATAATCTTCAGTCACTTCTACAACTCGATCGGGTAGTTCGATAAAATTGTATGGCGCGATCGCCTGCCGATTTTCTGGGATTTGTCTCAAATGTTTCGGAGCCATACTAAATCCTCAATCTTCCTAGTTTTTCTGAGTCTTTAAATCAACAAGACGGCTGAGATATATCCGAGCTACACCTGTAACATCGTGAGTAATATAATGATGTACTACAAGACGCACTGGACGGTTTTTTCCATCAAAAGTAATACTTGTTAAAGGCACAGCGTGTCTGAGTCCTTGAGAACCATCAGAAAGTAAGGTAAAGCCTTCTCTCTCTTTTCCCTGCGTTCCATAAAGAATTTGGCTTTCTATAATTTTATCCTGTTCTGACTGAGCGATGAAACGCCCTTTCCACTTCCCTCCACTCTGCCAAAGAAAGACTTCACCATTTTCACCAAATACACGACATTGTTGCAATGTCAATAACCGCAGCTTGGGAAAGTCAACATTAAAATCCGGTTTGTGAAATACCTTTTCAGCCGTTATCAACCTTCCCTTATCAAAACTGCCCCAAATTACCCCATCCTCAGCATGAGCTAACAAATAAGGTAGCTGATAAGACTTGGCTTGCTCCTCTAGCCAAATATGCAAAGCATCGTCATCCGCAAATTCTTTAACTTCTCCCGAACAATCGATCGCATTCTTCATACCTCTACCTCCTTTTCTAAATGTGCCCACAATTCTTTAACAAATCCTTCGAGTTTATCTCTAACTGACTTTTCCGACTGAGTTGGGTTGATTGAATCGATAATTTTTAACTCATCATTTTCTTCATAAATTGTCCATTGTTGCGGATTGTCTGGATGATGCCAGATTAAGTCTGCCTTAATTCCTTTTAAACGTCCTCTGCCAATACTGCTTTCACCTCCTACAGGTAAATCGCTTGTCCACAAATCTTTCAACAATAGTAACAGCAATCCTATTTCATACTTTTCGGGCTTGCGTAATTCTAGCTCAACAGTGACAAGGGTTTTATCGCCACCAAATATAGGTTGTTCCTCAAATAGTGCGCCGTGATATGCACCTCCGGTAAAGCGATCGATCGCAATTCTAGTTTGTACTAATTCAGTTGCATTTTTAATGACTTTCTCGCAAACAACTAATCGGCTTGATTGTGCTTCCTTCCCCTCAACAAAACCAAATAACTCCTTCACAAGTGTGGAACTACCGCCCAGCGTGTTAACAATTCGCTCGGCTCGATGGCGCAATACTCCTGCTAAACTCGTACCGGATAATACTGATTCTGGATTAGGTGAATCTGGTTGATGAGATTTCAAGTGTACGACATCGGGAGCTCGTCCCGTAGAATCTTGACCGGAACGGATGAGGAGAGAACCGACTAATTGGAATTGAGCGTGGATGACGAAGCGATCGCGCCGATCGCTCTCATTCTCTAATGATACTCCCAGCGCTGTCGCAATTGACGGATAAGTTGTGCGATCGGGCAATAAATCTGTGCGCCAATGTTCAAAATTTAACCAGGCAGTGCGATCGCCCGGATCTTCGAGGTTAAAGTTCCAAACTTGCCACTCTTTGACATGACAGCGACCAAAACCGCGCCGCTTTTTCATGCCCAGGCAAATTTCGCCACTTTTTGAGCCATTTTGAGGTTCTAATCCTTGGAGTGCGATCGCTAATGCTTTACATAAAGTGGCTTCATCATTGTCTTTCTCTATCAAGAGTTCAAAACTCAGGGTAAATTCAGTTCCAGCTTGCAGTAACTCTAAGTCATACTTAGCTTTATCTTCTGCGGTTCCTGTAACACTATTGATTTTTACACCATCTCTCAATTCAGCCTTGATCGGTTCAGTGCTGATAGCATCATCAACAATCAAAAGACTTTGGTTATCCTGTTCCCTTAGTTTAATTTTTTCCGTTTCACTTTCCTTCTTTTCATCTTTATATGCAAATAAATCACCAAATAATGTTGCACTCAGATCGTTACGGCGATCGCTTTGACCGTAACCTTTATCCCGCTCGCGCAAGTAATTTCGCAAACTACCTGCAATAGATGAGCCTGTGAGCAAGGCATAATTGTCATAGAGGCTATCCCGCAGCAAAGGCAAGTCCGTAGGACTATCTGTATCACCTTGACCTAAAGAAGTTGGGGTATCAAGCACTAAAATACCGCGTACAATGATGCGCTTGATAATATGGCGATGGTCTGTTCTATAAAGTTCAGTCATTGTTTTTATCCTTCATCATTTTCTTAGCAACTGCCAGAATCAGGCGTAGGGTGTATTCTAAAGCTAAATTATAATCAAGAGTTTTGGGTTCGCCAGCAAGAGTGATGGTGGGTTGTTTTTCCTCATTCAGTAGATGACTATTTTTCGCTCCCCAAGCTGGAAGAATCCAACTATCAGGTTGCCACAACCAATCTCTAATTTGCTCATCTAATTTTTTACCATTTATCTCAGTTTGCTTAAACTGAGTCCGAGCAGTCTTAGTCAAATTATCTAAATTATCCTCTACGCCAAGTAATTCATAAAGTCGATCGGGCTTGCCTTCAGTTAAGGCTGTTCTGGTTACAATCATTAACCGTGAAAGTTGACTATTTTTAATCTTGCTTGAATCTTTCGGTGTATTAGATTGCACCTGTTCTAGTAGCAATTCATCTAGTTTTTGTCGGAGCAGTCGTTCTGCCATTTGCACAGCGATTTCCTTAGCTTTGGTACTGCAACAAAATTCGATTGTGTCAGGTTCTCTATTGACGGGTTCCACCGTCATTTGATCTTCTTCTTTTAACCAGTTCAAAACGACTCTGCCAAACCCGTCCACCCGTCTTTCTCCAATTCCCTGTGCTTCTAAATCACGAACTTGCTGTGGATTAAGCTCTTCGGGTTGTTCAAAGACAAAAACACTACCTGCGGCTAAAGCTGGAACTTGAGGTAGTGGCACACCCCATTTGCGATTAAATCCTCCTACATTTAGACTGCTGGCATAGGTATCTATATGTTTAAGTTCTGTACCTAATGTCTGTGAAATTAACTTGACAAACTGTTGTGGAGCGGTGGTTGATTGGCCGCAGTCATCACAAATTATGGTATCGCTCAATAGAGTAACAGTGAGTTTATTTCGATATTGGCTTCTTTCTTCCCAATCAATTTGGAGCTCCGTCCAGGTATCTTCATCACGCAATAACTCAACCGTGACATGACCGTAACCCGCACTTTGAGAACCACCAATCCAAGCATTAATTGTTTCTGCGTCATTTGCAGGTTTCAGTAATGACTTAATAGTGTCAGAATCTTCCTCACAGTTAGACAATACGACAGCTTGAAAAACTTGTCCTGCATCAATAGCATCGTAACGGAATACAGCACCGCTGCTATTAGTCCCTCTCCCTTTTTTACGGTTGCGCTGATTGTGAATGTTAATTCTTCGGAGTTCTTTGTAAAGCGATATATACCCGTACTCATCTATAATGCAAAAGTTATCATCTAAGGGTTGCGTAGAAGCGGGTCGATGCGGTGATATTGATTGAATAAAATTGTAGATTTCATTAGGTGAATCCTCCCCTTTTTTCTTGTACAGGCACAGCGGTACTGGTAAAGTTCGTTGTTCTTTCTTGCGATCGAACAGATACGCATTCAAATAACGAGTTTGACTGTCAAAGAATAGCCTTCTGATTTTCTCATCTAGGATGTCTAAGTCTTGGATATCCGGTTGCCGCAAATAGCGACTAATTAGCATTCCCCGAATTGTACTTCCAGGAATATAAGAATGGGAGACATCACTGTTGGGGTCGCCTTGCAATGAGGTGGCGAGAATGGGTTGTTGGGCGTGTAATAAAAAAATAATAGCTTTCATTGGATTTTACCAAAAAGGTGCATATGTTTTCTAGTAATATCTTCGTCAATATCTTGCTTTTTATCTAAATAATGCAGAGTGCATTGTACGTGACCTCTCCCTCGGTTTCGTCCGCTTCCCATTCGTCGAAGTGCCAAGGTTCCAACTCCTAAAAGTGCCAGGATATGGGGTGTGGAATCTATATCAAAAAATAGGGGCGCTTCGTAACTGGGTTGAGAGTCGGGACAATCTCGTACAATAACTCGCATCGATCGCAAACTATGTTCGACAGGTACACCATTTTCGGGAGCGATCGCAGTTTGCTTGCGAATAGTAGTCAAGGAATTGAGGACATCTTCACGAGTGGGGAAACCATCTTGCTGCTCTTGTTGTGCTACAGTTGTTCGTAAATCGGCAGGTAAGCAAGCATCGCCAACGTGCATTTTTGCCATTGTGTCGTTAATACTACCGGGTTGACCGAATAAATCATTTCGGATTTTTAGCCAATGTTTTTGCTGAGAATTGGGTAATAAAGTCACTAAGTTATCGCACTCTTCACTTAACAACCCTTTCAAAGTCCGACCTCTTAAGTAGGGGAAACCATGACGATCGTGTTCTACTTCTGAATCCACTAAACCAGCAACTCCATCCCCTCGTCCAAAAGTTGTATCGCTCAATAGTTTAATTCTGAGGACGTACATAGATTACTCTCCTAATGGGATATAAAATTCCATTGCTTCAATGGCATCGAAGTAGCGACAACGCCCTCCAATCCAACCTTGCTTTTTCAAAGCAGAATTAGCTTTTGGGAAAATAGGTAACTCATTTATTCCGTAAGTATTGATAAATTGCTCGGTGGCAGTTTTACCCTCACGTAACACTTCTCGCAGAGTAATGACTTTGTTGCGCTTTTCTTTCCACGGTTCCTCTTCGTTAAAAGTTCTGACAACTTCAGCGAAATCAGTCCATATTAGCCAGTCATTGCCGTATTCGTGCGATCGCATCGGTCGTGTTGTTAGCTTTCCTCCCTGGTATTCTCGTTCTCTAATTTCACTAAGTGAACCTAATAAACCACTGGCTGCGATGTGCCAATCTAAAGCAGAAAATATCGGTTTCCTCTCTGAAGAGTTATCTGTATCTTCTCGAACAAACTTTTTCGCACTGCTGCACAATGCTTCACCTAATTCGTAAGTTCTCGAAAATGGATAGTGAGTCTTGACAATGGCAATTCCAGCGCAAGCTGTAGCTTTACCCTTCCCATCAGGTAAATTTTCAGTTCGTTCTTCAAACTCTTTCAAAAACTTAACTGCTAGGGGCAATCCTATTCGACCATCACAGACAAAAGTAACATCATCACCTCCATCAACAATAGGACGGAATGGTAAGTAGTTTTCTTTGATGCTAATCTTTTGTGTTTCAATTGCATCAATAACCAGTTTTCCTACGGCTTCGATCGCTTGACTTGCTGCTTTACTGACTCCCCAAGAAAGTCTACGCATCTCCACAATAAAGTCTCGATTTGATTGTTGTAATTTTCCATATTTTTCAAATCGATCGCCCATCTGATTGCCATCTGCGTGAACTAGGGCGATGTAGCTACTTTCTTGTTCCGTGCGACCCATATCATCAACATCACGAGCTATTTTATACTTGCTAGGTTTGCCTTTAAATAGCATCTCCTTAAACTGTGTATTAGCTTCATCTGCTGCTTGCAGCTTGGCAATAATTTCTCTTGAAGCCAAATAGCCTTCACCGTCAGGAATTCCATATTTACCATTAGTGTCTTCAACAGCAACTAATCCAGTGGAACGACAAGTTGCGGTTACGCTTAAACCTAGCAAAGGTACAGAAAGTCTTGGCTGTCTTTTTTGGGCATCTAACTTACCTTTTATCAGATCATTTTCGATGATTTGCTGTAATAATTGTGTATCCCAGTTAACAGGATGGTGAGCAATAACTATGTTGAGACCAGGTGCATCTTTTAAGATTTTCCTGGTTAGCTTTTGGGTAAATTGTCTGGCATCTTCTATCCTCCTAAATAGCAAAACTGTATTTCCACCACCTGCATAAACCAATTCAGCAATGATACTTTCATCGGTATTGATGCGAGGTTCTACTTCATCTTTATCTTCATCAGGAATATGGACATTACCGAGACATCTCAGACACTCCTTAACCCATTGAACGGTTGCTAGCTTCACCAAATGCGAAGCCCCAATATTTTCTTTCAATCGATTGCTAGCGAAGACATACTTTTGAATTCCTATCGTATCAATGACTGTTGCGATGTAGTGACTCATCTCGACTCCTGACTTAATAAGACTTCCCTTCAATCCAATCAGTAATAGCTTTTGATAAATTTTTCAGATGCTTATGTCCAAAAACAGCAATTTTTGGATCTTCAATTAGAGACTTAAAGGTTTTGATGATGTTTTCTGGATTTTTATGAAAGCAAACTAGAGCTACTCTTGCTTCTGAACCACCTAGTTGTTTGGCTCTGATATATGCCTCAAAAAGTTTTTCTTTACAACGCTCGGTTGAACGAGAAGTCGTACAAGATATAGCAAAAAGTTGGTAACTCCGCATAAAAGCAACGTCAAACTGAAACTTTTCCCAGTTGTCATCTGGCTGATCGATGATGTTGAATGACATTGCACTTCTATCTATCGGTGGATTGACGAAAATTTGTTGAATCTGGTCGAGTACATAATGTTCTAGCCATCCGCAGCTTAACCACTCACAGACATGAGAGAACTTATCAAATTGTCCATGCTGTTTAGCTGTTTGTAGCGATAATGTATTTGATGATGCACCTAAATCCTCAATCAAAACATTTTTAATTACTTCGGGTGCTGATGTTAAGTCTAGCTCAATATTTTTTCCTAGCTCTTCCTCCTGTTTCCAATCTATATACTTGCCATATTGATTTTGTCTTTGTGTATTTGGAGTCAGAACCTTTTCACACCAATCTAACCAAGCATTGTCAAAGCTGCTTCGTTGCCGCTCATTCATATAAAGCTTTAGGATGCTGGTTGCAGCTTCTATCAGCTTTGGTTGATTTATAGGTTTTTTGCCCTGTTTCCAATACAGATCGTGCAAGCTAAAAAGAGTTTCACCTGTCATTCCCAATTTGTTTTTAGGTACTTCTAGAGGAATAGGACGATCGTTTTTGCGATCGAACATCATTTGTAAGCTACGGGAGTCAAGGTAGCTGAAAACAGGTTCAGGGGAAAGCTTTAAATCGAGTAAGGCTTGGTAGGCGTGAACTGCCATTGCCTTGGTTCCTCCGGTGTAGTTAAGTCCAAACCGTTTTTTGTCTGGATACTGTTGTTGAAGTTCTTGGACTTTATTTTTAATAGCCGTTTGAATTGCAAAAGCATTCGACTCGTTGTTCCATAGTTCAACTTTTTCTTTTTCACTGATATCTAAAACTTCTTTTAGCCGCTTGTAAGCCTCAGAAGTATATTCTGTGTAAACAAGGTAAGGCTTGCCACCTTCTATGAGTAGCGTCTTAGCAGCTACATAATTAGGTAAAGGGTTTTCTCCTATGAGTAAAAACAGATGATCTACTTGATGGTATTCCCAATGTAACGGAGTCTGAGTAGTCATGTTTTAGTCCTGGTTTCATTTTTTGACGTACAATTCCATATAATTTCATATTGTCACCTAAATTTTCCACAAAATCAACCGCAAAAAAAATAATCCCCCAAATTCCCAAAAAACCCGCCACTTCCACAAATCCCTCAACTCCCCCAACTCTCGCCAATAATGATTTTTCAGAAATAACTTGCTCTGCATCTACCCAAGATGACAGCAAATAAGGTAAAGTAAACGGCACAAGAGTCTAGAACTCTCCAACGACCGCAACTCGGCAAACCCGCCCCTGACCGGCAAAACTGGTCGGTACAGGCGGCATTAACCGCAAACCGTCAACCCATAACAAGCGAGAAAAATGCAAACCTACTACTACGTTTTAGCCAGCCAACGCTTTTTGCTAGAGGAAGAACCCCTAGATGAAGTGTTTAAAGAAAGAACTCGCAACTACAACGAACAAGAAAAACAAATAGACTTCTGGTTGGTCAAACAGCCCGCTTTCCTAGAAGCACCGACAATGGCCGAAGTTAAAGCAAAATGCCCTCAGCCATCAGCCGCTATTATTTCTACCGATCCTGTCTTCATCACCTGGTTGAAACTGCGATTAGAATATGTACTGACCGGTGAATTTCAAGCACCCTCACCAACTATTCCCGATGCCCTTGCATCCCTACAGACAGCATGAATAAAATAGCAAAATATCCGACAAAACAACTAACAATAATTAGGGGTAAACTGTACAAATTTATTTTGTCTCTACCCCTATTTTCTGCTACTTCGATCTCCCTTTTAGTCTTGACAGTTTTATCGAGTTCTGTTAAAGCTCAGTCGAGCTGCAAACCGCCGCAGTCGGACGAATATCTACTGTTAATTGTCACCAGAACACCCGAACAGCAAGAAAGAGCAAAACGCTCTTTCCCTGGAAATACTAACAACACAGTTTGTCGGTACATCAATGACACGGTGACGCGAGTTGGTGGCTTTCGCGACTCGCAAATCGCCAGCGATTGGGTTAAATACATCGAAGATGTTGTCGGATTGCAAGCTTACGTAGTACGATCGCCCGCAGCGGCACTACCCAAAAATTTGCCAGTCTACAACCCTCAGCCAGCAGCAGGTTCTGAACCAATCACCAATCCTCCCAGCGGCAATCTTGCCTTCAATCCCCGACCCCTGGGCCCTGGTTATGCAGTGTTAGTAGATTACTTCAACCAACCGGAATTAGCCGCCCAAGTCAGGGAAACATTAGGCACGCAAGTAGGCTTAGCTTCCTACGGTCAGCGTCCCTTTTTATTCGTCGCTTATACAACGGATCAAAACGCCGCTACTGCCGCTGTAAAAACATTGAGCGATCGAGGTTTTTGGCCGATGTTAGTAGACAGCCGCCGAGTTACTTTAATTGCTCCTGCTGTTCGCTAAAAGATAACCTACCCCCACGATCGTTCGGATCTTGAAATCGCTACTAAGCTGAGGCGCATCTAAATTTTACAGCCAACTTTGATGAAATTCTTGTGGGGTGGGCGTCTCGCCCGCCCAAAAAATACAACGCAAGATGCGGAATAACTTACACAAAGAAAGCCCGCCTAAGCGGACTAATAACAATTATTGTTGTTGTTGCGATTCTAGCGGGCGGCTTCCTAGCTGACTTTCTGCCCGCTTTTTTGCTTCCATTGCCGCTCCGTAATCCGGTTTGTAGCGAATTGCTTTGTCATAAGAGGCGATCGCATCTGCGTATCTTTTTACTGCCACAAGTGCATTGCCGCGGCTGTACCAGGCTTCCGAGTAGTCAGGCTTAACATAGACGGCTTCATTGTAAGATGCGATCGCATCTTCGTACCGATTCAAATTGTACTGAGCATTGCCTCTATTGTACCACGCTTGATATTCTTTCGGGTTTAAATCTAAGGCTCGGTTGTAACACTCAATTGCTTGTTCGTACTTGCGTAATTCGTGATATGACCAACCTAAATTGTACCATGCTTGATAATAATCAGGTTTTAATTTTACAGCTTTTTCATAAGCTTCTACCGCTTCTTCATGTCGGCGCATTTTCAGCAAAGCGATGCCTTTACTGTACCACCCTTGATAAAAATTTGGCTGAAACCTCACGGCTTTTTCGTAAGCTTCAAAAGCTTCTTGATTTTTGTTTAATTCGAGGAAAACATTGCCTAAGTTGTACCAAGCTTCATAATTATCGAATTTGATTTCAACTGCTTTTTCATAGGATTCAACGGCTCGATCGTACTGTTTTAATTTTTGGTAAGCTTGTCCCCGATTGTACCAAGCACCGTACAAATTGGGCTGAAATTGTACAGCTTTTTCGTAGGAGGCGATCGCCTCTTCGTACCGCTGCGAATCTAACAGGACATCGCCTCTGCCTTCCCACGCTGCGGCATAGTCGGGCTGGATTTTCAAAGCGTTATCAAAAGATGCGATCGCCTCTTGAGACTGTTGCAACTTCTCCAAAGCATAACCGCGTCCCGTCCAAGCTTCTAAGTATTCCGGCTTTAATTCTATGGCTCGATCGTAAGCGGCCTGCGATTCTTTATATTTTTTCAATTCGTATAAAGTTTTGGCTTTTTCCTGCCAAACTTCCGCGTAGTCTGGTCTGAGATTTATGGCTCGCTCATAAGCTGCCAGAGCTTCTTCAAATCGGCTTAAATTGTAAAGAGTATTGCCTCGGTTGTACAGGTCAGTTGCATTGGCAGAATTAAAAGTGTTTACACCATAAATTGATGCTATAATAGTGATCCCAATTAAACTGGCGATCGACAATATTTTAAAATACAGTTTTTTTCGGGATTTGAGCGGCCCCTTCGCAGCAGCAACCGGAGGCAATACAGGAACTGTACCGCTGCAAGAATTTTTCAATTCTTTAATAGCTTGCAGCGTTTCGCCGGCACTAGAATAACGTTGCCGAAAATCGTACTTTACCATCTTATCTAAAATCTTGGCAAATTCAGGACTGACTGATGTTTTGTCCTGCCAAATAATTTCCTCTGTATCGGAGTTTTTTGGCATTTGGTGAGGATTTATGCCAGTGAGGCACTGAATTGCGATCGCACCGACGGCATAAATATCGCTGCTGAGTTTCGGGTTGCCGTGAGCTTGTTCGCTAGGCATATAACCGGGAGTACCGATGCTCACGCTCAAGCTATTCTTGGGCTGAGGATTGGTGATTTGAGTCGTAATTTCTTTGACTGCGCCGAAGTCAATTAAAACTAATTTTCCGTCTCTATCTCTGCGGAGGATATTGCGGGGATTAACATCCCGGTGAATCACATTTTGCTGGTGTACAAAGTCTAAAATTTCGAGAAGTTCCTCCAATATACAAATGACTGCATCTTCCTGCATGACTCCTGCTGTGTCCGGAACAACTGACGTAATTTCTTGACTTAAATCGTGACCTTCTATAAATTCTTGAACTAGATAAAACTCTTGATTGTCTTCAAAAAAAGCAAAAAGTCTGGGAATGCGATCGTGATTTCCCAACTTGTACAAAACTTGTGCTTCGGTATCGAATAAACGTCTAGCTACCTGTAGAGTTTCGGGATCTGTTGCTTGAGGTTTAAGCTGCTTGACGACGCAGAGGTGATTGCCTGGTAGCTGCTTATCTTCCGCTAAATAAGTTTGAGCAAATCCGCCGCCTCCCAAGTGACGGATAATACTGTAGCGATTGCCGAGTGTTATTCCAAGCATGAAATTCACCTAATATTTCCTAGTCGTTTGGAGAATTAGCTTCCAACCAAGCTGTCAATCGATTTTAGATTTTAGATTTTAGATTTGAAGCATTGACCCCACGGATAAATTCGGTGGGCAAGTTTCATCGGATACAGGTTTTTTATTTCTGGACGGATGAATCCGGGCGCTTGTATCCTAGATGCTTTCGGTCACATCTTCCGCATTTGAAAATTCTAACATGGCCTCTCTAATTTTTTTAATGGGTCGAACCGCAACTGGGGAGTTTGAATTTTAATAAAATAAATTTTAGGGTGAAATCCCTTGTGCATTTCTTCAATCATTAATTTAGTTCCATCCGTTTTTGCTGTATTGTACAAAGCTAGCTCGTCTAATGCCTACCGATTTAGAACTTTTCAATAATTACAACAGAGGTGTCGTTGTTGAGTTTTGCTATCACCTCTAAGTAGCTATTTTTGGCTGCGATGTAAGGCGCGCGGTGCGAACTTTGCTGTGACAGTCTGTTTGCTTTCTTTCCTGTTCCCTCCCCTTAGTAAGGGGAGGGTTAGGGTGGGGTTCTAGATTTTTTCTGGCATGGGGATGCCCCCACTCTAACTTAACTTTGAACTGATTTCAAAATTTCATCATCGACAGAAAAATCTATCTCAGCTTTGTCCCGCCCAGAAACTACATAATCATTCTGAAAAGAATCTTTCAATCCAGAAACTAAGTCAAATTCCGGCTGCCAGTTAAGATCGGTGACAGCTTTATTAACGGAAGCGAAAAAGTGCTGCAATCTCATCGGAAAAGCTTTCTTTTTGCCGAAGTCAAATTGTTTCGGATCGTAGTGTACAATCTTAATAGCATCAGGGGATTTGCCCGCCGCTTGAATGCAGGCGCGGGCTAAACCGTCAAAGGTGACAAATCGATCGCCCGAAACGTTGTAAATTTGCCCGATCGCCCTAGAGTTCCCCAAAACCGCCGCCATTGCTTTAGCCAAATCCTGACAGTGCCCCAACTGCGTGAAGTGCATTCCGTTACCGGGAATCGGAATCGGTCGATCGCGCGCAATGCGATCGAAAAACCAAGCCTCTAAATCGTTATAATTTTGGGGGCCGTAAATGTAAGTCGGGCGAATCGAAGTCCAAGGCAAACCGGACTCGGCCAAGTA